>MDTE01059806.1_pt1 | contig 20113 bp, 30 predicted proteins | sample 811231 | NCBI WGS metagenome assembly MDTE01 (sample SAMN05326651, study PRJNA326480) | marine metagenome | isolation source: seawater | place: Indian Ocean: Red Sea | collected 2010 | reverse complement strand
TGCCTTCTCCTTTTTTGCTGTCACCACACTTACCAATTCTTTCACCTTTGGTATTGTAACGGTCCCAGCCTCCGCCTCCAGCACCACCTTTTTTGCCTTTACCGAACCAATCACGTAAGTTTTCTAATTCTATTTCTCTTTCTGCTAGGCCTTCTTCTATGCCTTTCAGTAATGCATGAAAATCCTGAGAAAACTCTATAGTTTCGTCTAATTTTGAATTATTGATTTTGTCTTTGAGATCTTTTATATCTGCTTCTATGTCATATAATCTAAACTTGTTTACTTTTTTGTTCACACTATCAAGTTCAGGATGAAATTTCATAGTAACAATTTTTGCATCTTTCTTGATAGATTTGCCATCTACTAATACTTCTACTTCAAAAGGCACATGTTTTTCATACCAGTATGCCATATCATATCCGCCATCATCAAGCAGTTTGACCAGCAAGCCTCTGTCATAATCTTTGTCTTCTGCTTTGAGAACCTTCATGTCACCACGTGGAAGGTAAAGAGATATGTTACGATCTCCTGATGTAACTTCTTGTTCTTCTTCTTGAATTTCTATATTATCGTAGATTTCAAATAGTTTCATACAACTATTTATCGAAAAAACGTGCTATTTCTTCTTAGACTTGTTACCCCAATTCTTTGCACCTTTTTTTCTGCATTGAACTAGAGCACCTGAGGCGTAGGCACTGGGCCATACTTTGTATCTTGCTTTGACCTTGTGATAACAAGCATCTTTCTTTGCTTTCTTTTTCTTTTTGGCTTCAAGCAGTTCTGTTTCACTTATAATCTCGTCACCACACAATGGGCATTCTGAAAATGGTATTCTTCTTTCTAGCATAAGTGCGCCGTTATCTCTCTTTGTAATTTTTTTACCTAATATGTTTGCAAGTCTTTTCAACAGTTTTTCGCCATCTTCTTCTAATGCTTTCTTTTTAAGTTCATTTGTGACTGCTTGAACTAGAGTGTTTTTTGTTCCTGACATTTTGGCTTCTTCAAGTTCTTTGCCTTTGTGTTTTACCTCACCTTTCTTAAGTGCTTTCTTTTTGTCTTTGTGTGCACCAGCACCAGACATGTTTCTTGAATGCTTTGCTACTAGATTTGATTGCTTAGGTAAGTCAGGATTCTTAGATTCGTTTTTTGATTTCTTTCTAGCGGCGTCGAACTTCATGTTTAATGCCATAGGATCTCCCAAAGGATCAAAGTCAGGATTTTCTTTGTCATAAACAACTTCGAAACTCATTGATGAACCATCAGGACCGTTAAGGTCACCATACCCTAATTCTAGCCTACCTTTATGTTGTCTTATACGATCTTGTAATTGTTTGATCATTCTTTGATCATTTTGTGATTCTGCATAATCCAAATACATTTCTAGTTGAGGTAATTGAATGCTGTAACTGTAAGCACTCTTATTCATATAGTCAGCAATCTTACTGCCGCCTATCATAACTGCTCCGGCTACACCTAATCCTAACAAAGCCTTGCGTATGTCACCTTTTGCTTCAAGAAATTCTTCACTTTCCATTGACATGTTTTGCATATAGTTCATTGCTTGTAAATATGCTTTTTCAGGATCGGTCTCTACACCTTTTTGAAATAAAATATATGCTTGATGGACTATGTCGGCATCTAACTCTCCAGCCTTTGTGATCACAGGTCTACCTTGATCATCCGTAAGTGGTAGTTTATTGATAATTTCCAAGGTAAATTCTGGGCCAGTCATTTTATTTTCTCCAACTAACTTTCCCTTATATGGATGAGGTGATTCGTGTCCTGGGTTAGGTGGAACTTTTTTAGGAAATTTTGAATTTGCTTTGACTTGCTTGGCTCTTTCGACTAATTCTTTCAATGCTTCTACTTTTTCACCCATAGCCGCATGTTTGGCCGCCATGTGCTTTTTGTATTTTGCTGAGCCTTTTTTGTGTGGACTCTTTCCTTCTATTTGTGTCAATTTCATCTTAACTAAGTGTTCCTGAATAATAAACTAATACAGATGCATTACCTGCCGATGCCGCACCTTGTGTTACAATAGCATTCACCACTGTCTGTGAAGTATATTTATGTTTTGGTGTGCTTTTTGTTTGAACTGTTGGGTCAAACTCTGCAAACAATCTATCAACATCTCCGGAGTCACCTACTGTGATATTTGTTGAAGCATTTGCATTTGTCCATGCCGCATCTTTTTCAACAACAATTTCATGTATAAAAGTGTTTACATCAGCAGTTCCTATAGCAACTGTGCCACTATTATATGAAACCATTGTTTTCTTGTATTGCAACTTTGGATCTACAATAGCATCAAGTTGTGCTTTGTTTACAGCATGAGTTGAAACAGTTCCATTTGCAATAGCAATTATTTCAGCATTGTCATTTTGATCAATAATAGATATCTGTGAACTATCACTGCCAATTATTTTAGGTCCGCCCTTGCCAAGTTGCACATTGGCTGAGACCCCTGCTATTCCATAGTTTTTAACTGAGTCTACCATACATACTCCTATTAAGCAATATTACCGAGGTCACTATTACTGTTCTGTGCATTTTGTATTGAACCGTAATCAGTAACTGTAACACTATCACTTGCAACGATAACACTGATTGTTGCATCACCATCACTGGCCGCACCATTTACCACGTTATATCTTAGTTGACCTGCTGAGGTATATTCGTATTGATATTGTGAATGATATTGGCCTGCGGCTGATACATCTAAATCACCACTTCTAATAAACCTACTTGCGTTTGCAGTATCACCTACTTCCACATAATCACCGTTGCCACCACTTGACCAAGCAGTAGGCACGTCGACTGTAACAGACAATATTCTTGTTCCAGCACCTATGTTTGCAAAATTTGCCGCACCCGAATCATGCTCTACATCAACAGTAATGTGCTGAACTAGATCACTTGATTGTGCATCAAGTTGTGCTTTTGTTACGGCGTGTGAAGCCGCTGTGGCGTTTGCAATATTTACTTTCTGTAATGCTCCACCAGATGTATAAAAACCGATTGCTGAGGCGTTACCGGCAATATATGAACCTTGCTTTCCTAGTTCAACATTTGCGCCAACACCTGCTAAATTGTATTTTTTAACTGTTGCCATTTATATCTCCAGAGATAAATTTGTAATACAAATGTATTTATCAAATTTGTTGTTTATAAAAAACATTACAGTATAAGTATGTGTATGTGGAACTACAGAATAACATTTAGACCCAGTGATCCTGAACAAGGTTACGGAATCAGAGAAGTATTTTATAACGATGAAGGGGAACCTGTTAGTTATACTACTAAACCTATTGAGCCATTCGGCGAAACAAAAGATGAATTAATCAGTGATCTTGCCTATATGATTCAAGCAATTTCACAAGACATAGTAGATTTAGATGCTCTTGATGTAATTTTTGCTAAAAGAAATAATACAAATAGCAAAGAAAAGATACAAGAAGCAATAGATATACTGAATAAAAAAGTTGACAAAGACTAAAATTCATCATATAATAAAGCATGTTTGATAATTCTATACAACGTATTGGTTTCTGTTGCAAGTATCTTCACCCCGATCAATCACAAAAACCCAAGATACTAAAAGAAATACAGCAACAATACACAGAAAAAACTACCACTGTGGCTTGGTGTAATAGACAAGATGATAAAAATGTTGCAGAACAAAAGTTATTAGATCTTGTTACTCACAACATGCAAAGTGCATTTAACCTTGTAGAATGGGTAGGCACATTGCCTAAAGAAAGACGCATGGTTAGATTAGGTAGCAATCAAATACCTATGGCAACTGAACCTACATGGAGATATGTGTTTGAGGACACAACCGTTAGGAATGAACTAGAAAAAGGATTTGCAAAGATAGGTGCTGTGGCTAGAGAAAATGATGTTCGACTCAGTTTTCATCCTGGACAATTTACTGTTCTTGCAAGTGATAAGCCTGAGGTTGTTGAACGCAGTATAGATGAATTCGAATATCATGCAAACATGATACGTTGGATGGGTTTTGGAAAAGAGTTCATGGACTTTAAAAACAACGTTCACATATCAGGTAGACAAGGTGCCCAAGGTATTATAAATATACTACATAAGTTGAGTCCCGAGGCTCGTAACACTATTGCAATCGAGAACGACGAAATGTGTTGGGGTTTAGATGAGTCACTTAAATTAGAAAAACATTTAGCCTTGGTGTTAGATATACACCATCATTGGATAAGAGATGAAGAATACATACAAGCAGATGATGACCGTGTTAAAAGGGTCATTGATAGTTGGCGTGGTGTTAGGCCTACTCTCCATTACAGTTATAGCAGGGATGAATGGTTACCCGAGCCATCCTTGTTTGAATCAGGGGATAGACATTCAACTATGCATGATTTACAGCACCTACTCGATGTAGGTTGCAAAAAACAAAAACTAAGAGCACATTCAGACTTTTATCCTAACAGAAAGGTTAATGAATGGGCATTGAGTTTTTGGAATGATTTTGACATACAATGTGAAGCGAAAGCAAAGAACTTGGCCAGTGAGCAATTATGGGCACAGGCCGTAAACTCCTAATAGTCGGAGATAGTTTTGTCGCACAAGATAACGATGAGCATCATGAATGGGCATGGTGGAATCGATTAGCACAAGATACAAAATGTGAACCCATAAATCTAGCAATAACAGGAGCCAGTAACTTCAACATCTGGCATCAATTAAAATACGGTTACAAAAACTATGATATCAAAAATATCCTAGTTGTATTAACTGCACCTAACAGAATTGAAAATATCAACAAGCAAATTAATGAAGACATTTCATACGAACATTTTAAAAGAGGCGACATAACATCATGGGCAGTTCACGATAGACTTGCTCATAATGAATTGTCATTAGACATTGCAGATAATTTTTTTGATTATAATGTAGCAGTATCTAAAGATAAAATTATTGCTGACTCAATTTTGGCAGATGCTCTAAGGCGACCGTGTGTAATACTTCCTAATCTTTTTACTGAATATACAAAATATAATTTTCATATTGTAAGAGATGCAAAACCCAGAGATTTCAGTGATGTAGAATCAGGAGTGTTAGATGAGCCACAGGTAGGGCATATTCATAAATCTTGGCATGAGCGATTTTACAACGAGTATAGTGAAAAACTACTCGCTAAGTTGGATTAGTGTAAGGGTCAGTTGGCGCCAACTTTTCCTTTGTTCAATGTTGGAACAGTCATTTGCAGTTCTCCTGCTCTATCTAGCCTATCCTAAGAGGGAGGCAAAGTTCTATTACTGTTAGACTGAAATCTTATCTGTCCAACAAATATATTTAACAAATGACTACAAATCCTTACTTAAATAGGTTGTTTTTAGTATCGTTTTAAAACAAACCACAATTTAAGGTGCCTTTAATTAAATAATCTTAAATACAAGCATGTTAAAAGAAAACAAAAACTTAATAAAAGAAATAATTTCATTCAAACTAGGCACAGGCGAGGAAATCATAGGAAAGGTTATCGCGGACAGTGATGATGCTTTTGAACTAAACAGACCTGTAGTTTTAGCCATGGCACCAGACGGTGGTATAAGACTTATACCCTGGCTGATGTCAACAAAAGTAGATGATGTAATGCTAAATAAAAGTAATATCATAGGATATGCAGATACATCAAAGGACATTGCAGACAAATACACTGAAGCAACCACTAGTATAGAACTTGTAAAATAGTTGACAATTACTAGCAATATGTTATAATATTGTTATAATAATGAGGGGCAAGAGTATGAGACTAATTAGAAATTTGACCTTAATGTTTCTTTTTGCATTTACAGTAGGCTGGAATACATATGGTCTATATAATGTAAAAGAAATCGAACCCATAGTAAACACACCCACTGTATCCTATACAGAACCAAAAACAGTAGACATCAATCAGATGCATTGTTTAGCAACAAACATATATCATGAAGCCAGAGGTGAAAGTTATGCTGGTAAAGTTGCTGTTGCTAACGTAACTCATAACAGAGTAGACAGTAGACGATATCCTGATACATATTGTGGTGTGGTGTATCAAGCACAAATGTATGTCAATTGGAGAGGCAATGAAGTTCCTGTAAGAGATAGATGCCAATTTAGTTGGTATTGTGATGGCAAGTCAGATGATATAGTTCTTAAAACAGCAGATGGTAAAATTATAAAAAGCCATATGATTGCTTGGGAAGAAAGTTTAGAAATTGCAAAAGAAATGATAGAAGGCAATTTGCCAGATATTACAGATGGTGCCACACACTATTACAATCATAACATTACACAACCTTACTGGGCAGGATATTATGTTCAGGTTGTTCAGATAGATAATCATACATTTCTTAATTCAAACTAATAGATAAATACTACTATAATACACACGCAGGTAGGAGAGTAGTATGTATGAGTATAGATGTAAAGTCTTGAAAGTTATCGATGGAGATACTGTAGACGTTGACATAGATTTAGGATTTGGTATAATCCTAAAAGACGAACGTGTTAGATTAATGGGTATAGATACACCAGAAAGTAGAACACGTGATAAAGTAGAAAAACAATTTGGTTTGGCTTCAAAGGCACGTTTGAAGCAAATGCTTGATAATAAATCAGGTCCTATTCTAAAAACTCAAATCAATAAAAAAGGCGAAGACATGAAAGGTAAGTTTGGTAGAATACTAGGCAACTTTAATGTTTATTGTTCTAAAACTGATTCATGGAGAATGGTTACTGATATAATGGTTGAAGAAGGCCATGCAGTTGCATACTTTGGCGGTAGTAAAGAAGAGATTCAAGACAAGCATATGGCAAATCGCAAAAAGTTGATCAGAGAAGGTTTGATTAACATGACTGAAGAGGAAGCCGGAATTCTGTAAAAATTGCTTGACATTTGTCTAAATAGACCTTATAATATATATTATTTGAGGCACATTAGATGAAGAAAAGATATTATTCAGGCAAAACATATACACACGCAACTGGTCACAGTTGTGCGTTTAGACAATGGAAAGCAGATAGTCACTGCAATCTAATTCACGGTTATTCACTACAATTCGAATTCACATTCGCTGGTAATGAACTAGATGAACGTAATTGGATTGTTGACTTTGGTGGACTAAAGCCACTTAAAGAGTGGTTGAAGGAAATGTTCGACCACACCTATTTAGTATCAACTGATGATCCTGAGTTAGCAACATTTCAAATGTTAGATGAAAAGAATCTAATTGATTTGAGAATGGTTGGAGGCACAGGTTGTGAGTTGTTTGCTGAGATGGCCTTTGATAAAGCAGATGAAATTGTTAAAGAATTAACAAATGGAAGATGCTGGGTTCAAAAAGTAACAGTTCGTGAACATGAGGCAAATAGTGCCACAGTTGAACTTAACGACCATCAAAAAATAATGGGTATTAACTAAAAGGTTTTATAGTGAGCCTGGAAACAGTTTAAGTGACGGCTTAAACATGACCTAACACTATACTAATGAGAAATATGATGAATATAGAGAGTGTCGAACGGTAAGGAATTCCAACTGACGAGTTGGTCCTTATTTAAATCTAGAAACAAACAAATTTACCAAATAATTTTTATCCCACATTTTTTCAAAATTATTTTTAGCAATCTCCTTTAATTCTGCAACGTCATGTTCTTGTTGCAAACATGAGACCATTTCTGCAATTCTGTCTTGTCGATCTAAATGATCATAATTAAACTTATCATAGAATTCAAATCCATATCTTTTGATAGATTGCTCTATTCCGCTTGGTCCAAATACCATGGTAGGTAAACCTAACATAAAACCTTTAAAAGTTTTTTCTGTGATAAAATGTCTTGTTGAATTTATTTCATTAGAACCCCATTTACTAGAATTACTTTCTATAGTTTCTAAAGCCACTTTAAATTTGTAATTGCCAAACCAGTCATATGCAACTAAACTTGTATCGCTAAAAAAATTATTAGGCATATCAAAACTTTTTGGTAAATTTTGTTTTTGTGCTTCATAAAAATTTTTAATCTTAGGCTCCTCTGATGTTCCAAGAAATTTCCATTTTTTAGCATTTACATTTGGTGATTTATAAAAATCTCCATCACCGTCTTTTACATTTTTAAATCTAAATTTATTTGCATCTTCTACATAAGTAAGACTCCAGTCACAGTCATTAAGTAACTCTACATGTTGCAGTTCTGCTAAAAATCTTATTCTATTTGCTCTAGGTTTTCTAGCAGGAACTAATGCAAGTTTTTTAGGTGTGTAGTTAAATTTTACACCGTCTGGATACTGCATACTAACAACGTCATGTGTAAACAATGCAAACATTGGGCCACAGTCGTGTTCTATAAGTTCACGTATTTCAAAATCTTTACGCAATAGAGTAGAGATATACTGGCCTGTTTCTCCTCCACTTGTATAAAACTTATTAAACGTGTTCCATTCCATTAGTTCTGAAATTAAAATTCTATGATTTTTGAGCAATGCCGTTAAGTATCTCTGAGGTAATTCAGACAGTGATAAACAATCTATTTCATAAATTGTGTCGTCTGGTTCTTCAGACAATAACAACTGTATAGGTTTTCCTTCTATACCATACATCTCACCTACCTTTATATCGTTTGGCAGTAAGGGTAGAAAATTTCTGTAAAAATTTTTGTAATACCAATTAAAATATGTGTTTGGATTTGAATGAAACACATCCACATAAGTTGGAGGTTTAATGTTATCATTATTTTTTAAAAAAGTTTGCAACTTTTCTATTCTAATCATTTCTTTAACCAACTGTAAAAAGGTTTATAAATTTCTTCTGCAATACGTTCTGAGTCAAAAAATAATTCTGTATTGTGTTGAATAGATTGAACAAACTGTTTGGAATCAATAGTTTGGAACCTGTGTAACTCCGAAGCCAATTTTTTAGAACGTTTGTCAAATTTTCTTATGTGGTCATAATCTGCCATATCGGCCCAAGGAAATTCAAAACCTAATTCTTTAAAATGTGCAGTTGTAAATCTTGTGTCTATACAAAATGGAGGTATGCCACAGGCAATCATCTTAAATGTTTTTTCGCTTAACAAGGTTCTATCAAAGTTCCATATAGGAAAATTACTAGGTATTTCTTCCTGTAAAAACTGCTGATGTTTTTCATCAGACCAAGTTTCATCTACTAGATGGTAACCATAAGTTTCTGTAACTAATGAATATTTAATTTGTCCTAACATTCCATGATATGTGAAAAAAGGATCTATGAACAATTCTCTGCCTTCCATTTTATTTTCTGTGGCGTGTTCTCCATGCTGTTGTTTCTGAGATGCCATATCTAAAAAGCCATCATCCATATCTGCATCAAACACATCATCCTCTATAGCCTTAGGCAATAAATTACTGTATTTGTTAATAAAGTCAATTGGCAACTTACGTTTGTCTCCCCAATTGAATTTACCTTTAAGATTTAATCCTAATGACCATTCTGTGTCATCTAATATTTTGTATTCGTCAAGATGTGCTAAGAATTGTATCCTGTAAGTCCTTGGCTTGTTATTTAAACAGTTAAATGTTTTTCTAAAATTATGATCAGAGTTAGTATAAATTCTTTCTATAGAATCTAGTTTTGATTGTAAAGCATTAGAGTCTCTGAAATATATTTCATTAGACACACAGGCGGCTGTCAAATACCAAAAGGTAGGAGAAGGCTCTAAAATAGTAATGTTGTATCTACCAAAATATTTTTCATATACGTCTCTAATCTCTTTTCTATTGACAGCATGATTACAGTTATATACCAGCATTTCTTTTGGCATAATATTGTGTTCTTGTAGCACATAGGTTAGATGTTCTATATTGGGCAAATTAAAGCCTCTGGTAGATTTTGCATTTAGTTCACACTCTATCATTCCCATATTAGGTTCAAAAACAAATCCATACATAGTGATATTTTCTTCAAGGAACTGTTTTAAAATATGACTTGCTAAAGGTATAAATTTCCATTGTATTTGATGTTCGTCAATATGAAATATAACTTTTGTGTCTTTTCCATACTTCTGATATATTTCATTATATACCTGTTCTCTGTTTTCGTTTATTTCTTCTATATCATATCCATCCAATCCTCGCATTTCACAAATATGCACATTAGGATCAGGATGTCTATGTAAAAAATTTGTAGTAAAGTTTTGCAGATCTATGATATTGTGATACTTTTTTCTAAGAGAATCTGATTGTTTTTCTGGTAAAAATTGCAGACCTATCAGAGATGCTATGCCAGGGCCTAGCACCATATCAGGATTTCTATGCTTGCCTCTGTCTTTGGGAAGTGCAATTTCGATTACAATTTGTTGCATTATTTACATATTTATAAGATGTTTTAATACCAAATACGTTTTAAAGAGCAACAAATTTAAGGTAAATATGTGTATGTTATTCGGAATACTTACATTAATAACTGCTCTTGCCATTGCCGGAGTGGCGGCATGGTTTAGTATAGTAGGACTAATGCTACTGTTCAGTGGCATGCCTATGAGCATTGCAGTAATGGCTGGAACATTAGAAGTTGGAAAACTACTTACTGCAAGTTGGTTGTATAGATATTGGAACGAAACGTCTTTGGCTCTCAAGACATATCTATCCGCCGCAGTTTTTATCTTAATGATTATTACCAGTATAGGTATATTTGGATATTTAAGTAAAGCGGCCTCAGAACAAGCAAGTGACGGTGGCGATGCTATTGCTATTGTAGAACGTATAGATGCACAAATAGAAAGAGAAGAAAACAAGATTGACATTCTAGAAGATAGAATATTAAGTGTAGGCGGAAGTATAGATGTTAGTTCTAGTATTCAACAACAAGAAGAAATAAGAGATGGTGCTTGGGCCAGAGTGCAAGGAGACATTGATTACAATCAAGAACAAATTGAAAATGTCAGAGATCAACTAAAAGTAGATTTAGCACAACTGGATGCCAGACTTGCTGTATTAGATCAAGCAGTTAATGATCTTAGAGAAAAAGGCGTAGAAGTTGTAACACTAGAAGAGGGTGGAGCATTCAGACAAGCAGAAACAGAAAAAATAGATTACATTGCACAGGCAAATGAATTAAGAATAAGTCAAACACAAGAACGTGATGAAATCAAAAATGACAAGGCACAACTACGTGATACTGCCGCGGCAGATATTAAAGTATTTCAAGACGCGATAGACAATTATAGATCACAGGCACAAGAAACAATTAAGGATGCCAACGAAGAGATTAACAGATTAAGAAACAGCAGTCAAGACCAGCAAGATGACAATCTAAACAAGATAGACCTTTTTAACAGCGAAATAGACGCAATTTACAACACGATAGCAACACTTAAAGATGAGAAATTTGGTGCTGAACAAAAAGTAAGAAACTTAGATAGAGAAGTTGGGCCAATTAAGTATCTTGCACAAATGATTTATGGCAGTGATGAACGAGATATTTTAGATCAAGCAATACGTTTATTCATATTAATGTTGGTATTTGTGTTTGACCCATTAGCAGTCATGCTTGTTATTGCCGCTAACCAAACATTACTACGTTATGGCATTAACTTAGAAAAACCAGGACCCGATTTACCACCAACACCAAAGTCAGACTCTCCACCTAGTGCAGTTGATGATGCCGCAGTGGCAATGGCTGAGAGTTATGCTTTGAAAAGAGAATCCGATCAAAAAAAAAGTTTAGAAAAAGAAATAGCAAAACTAAAGATTGAATTAGAAAAAAAGCCTAAAGAAGTTATTGTAGAAAAAGAAATCCCTGTTGAGAAAATTGTCGAAGTTGAAAAGATAGTTGAAGTTGAAAAGGATGATATAGATGTTAAAATTGAAGTTCCACAAGCAATCAAAGATCTAGAAAAAAGACTCGAGAAGAAACTTAACAAATGAAGAAAAAAGAAATAAAAGGTGCAATAGACGATATCTATACTAGGTATGCAAATACACTAGAGATGTTAGGCGATGCAATTGACAAGATAGAAGACCTTGAAAAACAACTTGACAAAAAGCCAAAAGAAGTTATAGTTGAAAAAGAAGTCGAGGTTATCAAGGAGGTAAAAGTTGAAGTCCCGGTCGAGAAGATTGTTGAGAAGGAAAAGGTTGTTGAGAAGCCAGTTGAGGTCGAGAAGATTGTCGAAGTTGAAAAAATTGTCAACAACATCGTCGAAGTCCCAGTAGAACAAATTAAAGAAGTTGCAGTATTAAAAGAAGACAACACAAAAATTCAAAACTTAGAAAAACAAATCAATGCACTAAGAAATACCAACAAACTACTTGAAAAAGACTTAAATAAAAAAGAGCAACAAGTAGAGGTTGAGATAGTTGAAAAAGAATCTACTAAGGATTTAAGACATGCGGCAAATATTATGGCGGCTAGTGAATTAAACAAAGAAGATTTAAGTGCAGATGAGATATATAATATATTAGTAAAGAGTTCAGAAGAAGAACTCAAAAAGAAACTAGGGTTTTGGGCAATACCATTACCTAAAGAAGGTGATCAAAACAGTAACACAAACAAAAGATACATTAGGAAAAAATGACAGAAAACAAATCCGACAAGTCTTTGACCTGTAATTTTTGCGGTAAACACAGAGAAGATGTTGAAAAACTAATTGCAGGACCTGGTGTCTACATTTGTAACGAATGTGTAACAATCAGTTATGAAATCATTGAAAAAGAAAATGAGTCAGACCTAACTGAATTTAATTTCGAAGATTTATCAACACCTAAAGAAATACATTCATTTCTCAACGAACATATTATAGGTCAAGAAGAAACAAAATTAATTCTTAGCACCTGTGCATACAATCACTACAAACGTATTTCATCTCAATCAGATATAGAAAAAAGCAATATACTATTGTGTGGTCCTACAGGAACAGGTAAAACATTATTTGCAAAAACATTAGCAAAGATATTAAATGTTCCGTTTGCTATTGCTGATGCTACAACTTTAACAGAAGCAGGTTACGTAGGAGAAGATGTAGAAAGTGTCTTAGAAAGATTATTAAGTTTAGCAGACTACGATGTGTCGGTAGCAGAAAAAGGTATAGTGTTTATAGATGAGATAGACAAAAAGGCCCGTAAGAGCGAATCTAACACGCCTACACGCGACGTAGGAGGCGAAGGTGTGCAACAGGCCCTATTACGCCTAATCGAGGGCACAACGACCAAAGTGAGGGTCTCATCGGGCAAAAAATTATCAGACGAGTATGTTGAATTTGATACATCAAATGTTTTGTTTATAGTAGGTGGTGCTTTTGTAGGCATAGAGGATGTAATTCAACGTAGGATAAAGAAAAAATCAAGTATAGGATTCAATAGCAAATTAGTAGATGAAGATTTAAGAAAAGAATTATTAAAATACTTAAGACCAGATGATTTAATCAAATATGGATTGATTCCAGAACTTGTTGGACGATTACCTGTGATTACAACCCTAAATAGTTTATCTGAAAAAGATATGAAAAAAGTCTTGACAGAAGTGAAGAATAGTATTATAATACAGAATAAAGAACTTTTAGGTTTAGATAATTTAGAAGTAGAATTTGCAGAACCTTACTATGATAAAGTAGTAGAACTTGCAAAAAAAGAAGAAATGGGTGCAAGATCTCTTAAAAATATTGTAGAGCAATCTTTGTATTGGATAATGTATAATGCTCCAGATCTCCATAAAAGAGGCATTGTCAAAGTTATTTTTGATAATTATCCTAGTAAGACTGAAGAATCTAAACCTAGTGGTGTTAAGGAAAACGGCGAAAGAGAAAGATTATCGAATTATGAATTTTTTAAAACAATAGTATATGAAGAATAGCAACTGGAAAAAAAGAACAGTAGACGGCTTCAATTCCCAAAAGAAGCAACAGAAAAAAGATTTCAAAAAAAAGCAAAATGCAGTATCAGGATCATCTGTTACAGTATGGAACAACGACGTCAATGGAGCATTAAAGAAATTGAAAAAAGTATTAGAACGTGCAGATCGACAAAAGGAGATTGCAAAAAGAGAGTTCTATGAAAAGCCAAGTGCTAAAAAGAAAAGAAGAAAAGATCAAGCAAGGAAAAGAACTAAGAAAGCAGAAGATTTAATGATAGCAAGAGGCGAATGGATGCCTCAATTTTCTGAAAGTTCTGGAAAGTCAATGAAGGGTAAGAGACAAAGACGCAAAGTCTTTATGCAGAAGGAACGCATAAGACGTCTGTCAGGTAGACGTGTTAAATAATGAAAGTAGTCGTTGTTAGTGGCGGCTTCGATCCTCTTCACTCGGGCCATTTAAATTTATTACAAAGTGCATCAGTTTACGGCAACAAATTGGTTGTTTTGTTAAACAGTGATGAATGGCTAACTAGAAAGAAAGGCAGACCTTTTATGCCTTTCGATGAACGTGCAGTTATATTAGAAAGCATGTCAGTGGTAGATCATGTATTTGGAGTAGATGATAGTGATGGTAGTGTAACCAAAGGACTTACAGATGTTAAAAAAGCATTCGAAGGTATGGGTGCTGTCGAGTTTATTTTTTGCAATGGCGGTGACAGAGGCAAAGATAATATACCAGAAATGGAAGTTGACGGATACAGATTTGAATTTGGAGTAGGTGGAGATAACAAAGCAAACAGCAGTAGTTGGATTTTAAAAGAATGGAAGTATCCAACTGAACGTAGAGTATGGGGCGAGTTTGCAGACTTATTCCAGGATGATGCAGTAAGAGTAAAAGAATTAGTAATAGAGCCTGGTAAAGGTATAAGTTATCAAAGACATTTTAAACGTAGTGAACATTGGTTTGTAAGCAAAGGAGAATGTGTTGTAAAACACGGCAAAGATACAAACAAACCTAATGTATATGAAACAATCAACCTAAAAACAGATGAACAGATACATATCAAGCAGGGAGATTGGCATCAAATAATAAATACTACTGAACAACCATGTCATATTATAGAAATACAGTATGGCGAAGAAACCACTGAAGACGACATAGAACGTCTTGAGTATTACAACGGAGAGTAAATGCATTTCTTATTAGAAGCATTAATCAAAAAGTTGGAAGGCGAAATCGAAATGGCAAAAGCGAATATTCAAGTTTACGAGCAAAACCCAGGAGGGATAGGAGAACATCCAGACATCGTAGAAGCAATTGAAACGCAAGTAGCCAAGATGGCAGACGCTGACGACAAGATTGATACTATTAAAAAATATTTCTAATGAACCCATTTCCGGAATCTTACCGACTATTCTACCATGACAATCTAAGTGTAAATAAGAATTATAATTATTCTTTTTACGATTTATTCCGCAAAAAGTATGCACAACATACAAGCCAATTAACAAATCACGTAATTAAAGAAACAGAATATCAAGACGTCTGCGAAACTGATAACGACGAAGTCAGAGGCGTTTTTATTAGACCAACAATAATGTTTTGGCTACTTAATAGGTATCCAGAAGTAACGCAGGCTATAACAACACCTATACCCCCAGACGAAAAAAATGTATTAGTATTAAATTGGCTTACATTGTTTAATCTATCAGATGATGATCGAGACATGATATTTGGCCTATACAAAGGTCATGTATTCATAGATGATACATTTGAAGTCCATCCTACTAGAACTTATGTAATGGAAATGTTGCTGAAAGACTTAGGTTACAATTTAGATAAAGTAACCTTTTGGACTAACTGTCCTACACCAGATAATAGATTTGAAAAGAGCATTATAAGACATAATTGGTTACATCTGCAAGAATATGGTAGAATGCTAAACGAAACAACAAGATTTAAAATTCCTGTTTTTGATGACGACAAATTACTTGACTACGAAAACAAAAAATACAAAGTGTTATCGTTAAATGGACACTCAACATATCCAAGAGAATATATTTTAAAAGAGGCTATAAAGGCAGGATTGGTAAACAAGGAAAATAATTCAAACGAAATGAGATACAGTATGGTAGATGCTTGGAAAAAATTACCTAGCCACTGCTGGTTCAAGTTTCCTAACAGAAACGAATGGGTTCCGAGAATGTTGCCTAATGATGCAGATGAATTATGGATTAGAGATAGAACCTCAAATTCCACATGGTGGGAAGAAAGTTTCTTTAATTTAAATGTAGAAACAAATTTAAATTGGATAACACCTAATGTAAGATTAATAACTGAGAAATGGATGAAGAGTATTTTATATCTTACTCCTGCATTCAACATAGGCGAATATCCAGGTCTAGAAGAATATCACAAATATTTAGGATTCAATAATTATGAAAATCATATCGATAGAAGATACGATAGCATCGATGATTTTGCAACAAGATGTAAAACTATGATTCAAATAATAAAAGATACACCAATGCCAGACAAAAAGCAATGGAAAATGATGAACAGAATAGCAATACAAAATCGAGAACATTTTTACAATTTTTACATTCCAGAATTAGAAAAAACTTTTATTTCTACTCTACTCAAAAAAACTTACAAATAGGTTGACAAATCCCATAGATTCTGTATAATATTAGTATGACAGAATTTACCAATGGCATACAAGGCGCCGTAACAAAACTTATTAAGACTTCGAGTATTGCACTAGCAGTGATATATACTTTAGGTCATATATGTATTGCAATGGCAGTAGTAACACTCATGACTGGTGCCAGTCTCTGGGAGGCTGGATCTGTTGCACTTATAGAACCGGCTATCAACGGTGTTTGGTTTTATATATTGCACAGAGGATACAAATCAATAATGGAGAAAAAAGTATGACGATGCATTTAGAAAATCGTTTGTCTATGATAAACACCAAAAAACGTAAAATTAAAATGACTAAGGCTAAGATGGCAGAGTTGGAATTACGTTGGCGGCAACACAACAAGTCTATGAAAAGAAAAAATATGCATCATCTCAGATATGAAACATTAGATGAATACATTGATTATTGTTTCGGCAGAATAAAAAGACCAGACCCTAGAGAATACAAAAACTTTAAGCCTAGGACTAAAGAAATATCTTGGCGAGCAGAACAAGACAAAGATCACAGGCAGAAGTATCCAAGTCTAATGGAACAAGCAGTAAAAGATGGCACATTTACACAGATGGGTGGCAATGGTATGAGAAGAAAGGAGCCTATGAAATATACAGGCGACTTAATCGAAGGTATTGCAACCATGCATAAAAGTAATGCAGTTCCTGTAATGAAAGGCACAAATCAGGCAAAAGATATCGCAAAGATGAGGAGAGGTTAATGTTAGAAACAATGCTTTGGTTATCATTTATATTTGCAGGCATGTTGACAGTTGCAGTTATGTGGTATCAATTAAGAATTAAATAATGTTGGAAGTAACACCTATATGGGTTTTAATTTGTCCGCTAGTTATAGCAGGAACAGTTTTTTGGTATGTATTCGGTGAGTAAAATGTATTTAAAGGCTATATTAGTAATTTTGTTTGCGGTAGCAGTAATAGGAACCTATATAATTTTAGAACAGCAAAGGCAGTTTGATAATTATTATGATGCACCGATATTGCCTATGCAGACAGATAAAATTGCATGACGCAAAAGGATCAAGATGACCTAAGGCAATATTATGCTAGTAAAGGTATAATGGTGCCTAGAGATTTTAAGTTTCCAGTGTGCGATCATCCAATAGAAAAGTGGTGTAGTAATTGTGACTATGACTGTGAAACATATGAAAGAATACCACACTTTAGAAAGTATTCTTTTAAAAAATATTTTGACGAATGATAGAACTTGCAGAACTTGAAAATAAAGAATTAGTTTACGGAGAATACGAAGAAATAGAAGAATACTGTGAAGAGAAAGATACATGTGTAGAACATTATTTCGATCATGTAAATCCTTCCACAGTATATAAAAATTTTAAGTATGTTGGCAAAAGTTTACATGATCCTTATGCAGTTAGTGTGCCATGGGATTATAAAAACAACAAACCTGACGTGAGGGATAAGTGGTGATAGAATTTTTATTATTAGTAGCAATCATGATGTTGCCTATGATTACCGGTGGTTATACTTTTTACAAATCCTATAAGTTGATCAAAGACGCAGAAACAAATGGCAAATAAAGATAAGGATAATATACCAAATACTCTACAGGAGCAAGCCTGGAAGAGAGCAAAAGAAAATAAAAAACCAAGAACAGGTTATCCATGGGATTGGTTAGACTATGAAGATATAAAAAAAGAAGATGAGCGAAGAGAAGAAGACGACAAGTAAAGGGCAATGGCATGGTGGTAAAGGGTCTATACAAAAGGATCATGACCATGACAAATATGCAAAAGCATGGGAGAAAATTTTTGGTAAGAAGGAGAAAGACAATGGAACAAAATGAAAAACCATTTCAAAAAACAGCCTGGCTGGCAACTGCTGTATTAGTTAGTGCGGCCACTCTTGCAAGTTTTGTCCCCCAATGGGAATGGCATCACTTTGCATTTATAACAGCAAACAGTCTGTGGGTATTTGTTGGCTACAAATGGAAAGAGAATACAGTCATTGTATTAAATGCAGGACTAACAGTAATTTATATTTTAGGCTTAATTTTTTAATGAGAATAGTTGAGTGTGCAATCAACGATAGTTCAGACTATGAATATATTCATGAGAGTGCAGTAAGCAATACTTTTAAAAAATATTTTGAATGGTCTGAGGAACACAATATACCAGTTGAATTTCACAAAAAATTTGTAGATGATTTGATACATGGTTTAATGATTATAATAGATGCTAAATTTAAACATAGCGAAGACGAAGCACAATTTAAACTAACTTTCGAAAATAAAGTTTACAATACTATAAAAACTTTAAACAATGACATGGAGTTTGAGTTTGGCTACAAATAAAGAGCAAAAGAAAAAGGCATTCAAAGAATCACTTGCCGACACAATACTTGCTCTGATCATAAATTTTCCATTAAATATCATGTTAGTTGCAATAGCATTTGAATTGCAATTTGGAGTATTAGCAACATCAGTTTTTTTAACAAGTGTGTTTTTTACTGTGGCTGTAATAAGAAAAACATACACAAGACTGTATTTTGACAAAAAAAATGCAAAAAAAGGTTGAAATTTACCAAAAAAGCACTATATAATATATAGTAATGCATAAATAACTTTACATTATAAAATAATGCAAGGGAAAAAGAATCGTAAGAAACTTAGACCGACTGTATTAAGATATAATGTCGTTACCCGGATAGGTCAACGACGGAACTAAGGGAAACTGGATCGTAAGTGAAAGGGACCTACTAGGGAAGCCAAAGTCCACACAAAAGGTAATGTTGGAGAGAGTAAATCTTCAAAAGTGCTCGGACGTAATCTACGGACTAAGTCTTCAAAAGAGCACGGGTTTATTGACTCCAGTTTAGAATTGCCCTACCAGGACAAATGTATAGATGGCAACACCTATACATCGAAAGCGACGATAGGGAAGGACAATGTAGGACAGGACACACACTAACGAATGCCCTACATTGGACTACTTTTTAATTTGCCGATTGGGAATTAAGAAGAGGAATAAAATAACTTGCTTAACAAAGGAGATTATTATGGTAGCAAAACAACAATTCCGTATCACGACCGATACATTAACCCCCCTATATAAAGCCTCAATTGGCTTCGACAATTTAGTAAATGAGTTCTTCAACGACACTTCATTTGTAAACACAACTGGGTATCCACCCTATAATATTAGCAAAGATAAGGACGATGTATATGAGATTACACTGGCAGTTGCTGGATTTAAAAAATCTGATATCGACATTGAACTTGAGGACGGCACACTTAAAATAAGTGGTAAGTCTGAAGTGTTAGATGGTGAAGAAAAAGAATACCTACACAAAGGTATTGCAGAACGTAACTTTGTTAGAACATTCAAACTAGCAGAATACGTTGAAGTAAAGTCAGCAAAACTACAAGATGGAATTTTGAAAATTGCATTGGTTAGAAATTTGCCTGACGCAATGAAGCCACAAAAGATTAGCATTAGTTAATTTTTAAGGTAAATATTGGGGTAGGCAGTAAATTGCCTACCTCAATTTAATAGAAAGATATGGCAAGCAAAAGTAAGAAAGGTAAAATCATAGTTTATATG
>MDTE01091248.1_pt1 | contig 20119 bp, 20 predicted proteins | sample 811231 | NCBI WGS metagenome assembly MDTE01 (sample SAMN05326651, study PRJNA326480) | marine metagenome | isolation source: seawater | place: Indian Ocean: Red Sea | collected 2010 | reverse complement strand
GCCCGCTAGGCCCCTTCAACTTCGCTAAAAAGAACACCACTCAAGTGGTGTTTTTTTTTATACTTATCATATGTCTATTCTTTTAACAGGTATTACTACTAGTGGCACTCCTCACATTGGAAATTATATAGGTGCTATCAAACCATCAATTGAAAAATCTAAAAATTTTGAGGATAACTATTTATTTCTTGCTGATTATCATTCGTTGATTAAAAATCAAGATTCAAATCTTACTTTTAAATCCTCTTTAGAGATAGCTGCTGCGTGGATAGCTTGTGGCATAGACGTTAAAAAAATAAATTTTTATAGGCAATCAAATATTCCTCAAATTTTAGAATTGAATTGGATTCTTAATGCAGTTACCCCGAAGGGATTATTAAATAGAGCCCATGCGTATAAGGCTGCAGTAGATTTAAATGATAATTCAGATCCTGATAAAGGGATAAATGCAGGATTATTTAATTACCCAGTACTTATGGCAGCTGATATTCTTTTATTTGATGCAGATTTTGTACCGGTGGGAAGTGATCAGAAACAACATATTGAAATGACTAGAGATATAGCAGGTAGATTCAATAATACTTATGGAAAAACTTTTATTCTTCCAGAGCCTATTATTTCTGAGGAAATACCATTGCTTCCTGGATTAGATGGAAGAAAGATGAGCAAATCTTACAATAATTTCATAAAGCTTTTTTCAACTGAAAAAGAGCTACAGAAGTCAATAAATCAAATAGTTACAGATTCTTTATTACCTGGCGAACGAAAAGAAACAAAGGATTCAATTTTATTCCAGTATTTCAATGCTTTTATTGATAACAATAAGCTTGAGGATATAAAAAATTTATTTGAAGAAGGTGCAGGATGGGGAGATTTAAAAAAAATGCTATATGAAATAATTAATAAAGAATTAAGTCCTCTTAGAGAAAAATATGAAGATCTTATGAAAAACCCTAATTTAGTAGAAGAGATTCTTATGGATGGAGAAAAGAAAGCAATCATCAAAGCAGAAAAAAAGATTAAAGAGATAAGAGAGAAAGTCGGCATCAAACCTTTAAATGGATAATAAAAAAGAAGTTTTAAAGTATCCGACAAAGAATAGTTACTCTTTGAAGGGGATGGAATTTCTTAGGCTTCATGATCATGGGCAAGCTTTAATTATCAGAACAAAATACTCTGATGCTTTTAAAAAACATAATTATGATTTCTTAATTGATCTTTATCTTAAAGAAGAATTTGCTAACTTTCAGTTAACAGACTTTATGTTTGCGCGAGCGAAAGGTTTTCATGGACCCTTTTCAACTCAAAAATTAAATTGTAGTTCATATGTAAAATTAAATTCAGATGATTTTTTATCCTTTGTTATTGAAATCGTAATTTCAGACAGAACCCAAACACCTAAAATTTCATCTGACATAATGAAAAGATTAGAATCATTTTTAAACATAATCCTTCAAGAAGATTCACAAGCCTTTTTTTTAAAACAAAATAAAATTAGAAAAACTTCTGAAAAAGATGAGTTTGATCACGAATGGTCTCATGCATTAAATGAATTTTACGAATTCCTTATATTCAATCCATCTTCTAATGAATTGTTTGTTTTAATTCTTGCCTATGACTGATGCAGTTCATAGGCCAGATAAATCAATCTGGTATTTAGCTGCTGCAATTGCTTGTATTGGGGCTGGCCAATCAACAATATTTATTTTGATTCCAGCAGAAGTAAGATCATTAGGTTTTAATGAATTTGAAGTTGGAATAATATTTTCCATTTCAGCAATCGCTTGGATGATCTTTAGTCCTTTTTGGGGAAGGTTGAGCGATAAATTTGGAAGAAAATGGATTTTTCTTGTAGGAATTTTTGGATTTTCTATCTCCATGATTCTATTCGCAGCAATAATTTCTGCAGCTAGTTTTAATTTAATTCCTTTTATTTTCATTCTTCCTTTATTAATAATCACTAGATTAATTAATGGCTTATTAGGAAGTGCAGTAAGGCCAGCAGCTGGAGGAAGAATTGCAGACCTTACCTCCCCAGAAACCAGAGCAGCGGGATTCGCAAGATTTGATGCAGGATGGCAAATGGGAGTTGTAACTGGTCCTATATTGATAGGAGTTTTATTATCAATTTTCAACAATAACTTATTTATCCCTTTTTTATTTATAGCATTATTAGGAATTTCTTTAGGCTTTTATAATTTTTTCCAAATGGGAGCTTCTGATCAACAATTTAATGAAGAGAAAATGGAATCGAAAAAAAAAATAAGCATGTTCGATTCAAGAGTCTGGCCATCATTGTTAGTTGCATCTTTTATGGGGCTTTCAAATGCAGGATTAGTTTTGACAAGTTCTATTTTTGTTAAAGATGTCATACTTACTAATCAAACCGAGGTCTATTCGACCGTCGCAGTTGGGTTTTCAATAGTTGCCTTGGCCTCTATGTTTTCTCAACTTGTAATAGTTCAGAATTATCGAATAAGCTCTTTGAGCTTAATCAAATGGGGTTTAATGATAGTATTTTTAGGTTTCCTTTTACTTTCTCAAGCAACCTCAATTCCTGGGCTTTATCTTGGATTAATGTTGAAAGGGTTAGGTATGGGTTTGACAAGAGCAGGAAATGTAACAATGTTATCTTTATCTGTTTCTAAGTCTGAACAAGGAGCGGCGAACGGGCTTTTAAACATGGTTTTCCCGATAGGGCATATTTTAGTACCAGTAGTTATAATGCCTCTTTATATAATCTCTCCAGAGATTCCATACATTCTGCTTTCTTCGCTAGCAATCTTATTAATAATATTTATACTTTCTAATCAGAAAAGATATTACACAGTGGAGAAAATTTAATGTTTGATAAAAATTTACTTAAAGGAAAGAGAATTTTAGTTACTGGCGGGGGGAGTGGCTTAGGAAAAGAAATGTCTAGGCATTTTCTTACTTATGGGGCAGAAGTAATAATTTGTGGTCGAAGAGAAGAGGTATTGCAAAAAACTGCCAAAGAATTAAGTGAAGAGACTCAAGGTAAAATCACCGCACAAAGTCTTGATATAAGAGATTCTTTAGCAATTGAAGAAACAATTAATAATATTTTTGATGAAGGCCCGCTTGACGGGCTGGTTAATAATGCTGCGGGAAATTTTATTAGCAGAACAAATGATTTATCACCAAATGGATTTAACGCAATTGCTTCAATTGTATTTCATGGAACTTTTAATATGACAAATACCGTTGGGAAAAAATGGATTGAGCTTAATAAACCTGGCACGATTCTCTCTATCACAACTACATGGGTTTGGACTGGTTCTCCATTTGTTGTGCCTTCGGCCATGTCAAAATCAGGAATTAATGCTATGACAAAATCTTTAGCTGTTGAATGGGGGCCTAATAATATTCGACTTAATTGTATAGCGCCTGGTCCATTTCCTACCGAAGGAGCTTGGTCTAGATTAAGTCCAGACACGGAGGCAACAAGCGGCTCTATGGATCAAAGCTCTATGTCTTCAAATCCGATGGGTAGGGTAGGAGAAATGAGTGAATTAGGAAACTTGGCCACTTTTTTAATGGCGGATGGTTGTGATTACCTTACTGGCCAAACAATTGCTATCGATGGTGGAGCCTATCTCTCAGCAGGAGGAACTTTCTCAAGTCTTGGAAAACTTAAAGACGAAGACTGGACAAATATCCGAGAAACCATTAAAAAAAGTAATGAAAAAGACAAAAAATTGAGATCTTAATTAAAAAAGGAGAAATATTATGTCGAATGAAACAATTCAAGAAATGGAGAGTATTTTAAAGCTCCAAAAGAAACTTTATATAGAAGAGGGCATTCCTAGTTTAGAACTAAGACAAGATAGGCTTTCCAGGTCGATAGAGATGATTAAAAAATATCATGAAGAAATTCTTGAGGCTATTACAGCTGATTTTGGAAGCAGAGACCCCAGAGCAGGCTTCATGTCAGAAATAATGAGCACTATAGGATCTTTAAATTATGCTCGAGAAAATGTAAAAAATTGGATGAAGGACGAAAAAAGAAAAAGTAATTCATCTCAACCATTTGTTGTAAGAACCTTGATGGGTTTGCTTGGTGCAAAATCAAAAGTTAAGTATCAACCTTTAGGAACTGTAGGAGTGATAAGTCCCTGGAATTTTCCAATTAATTTGGTTTTAGCTCCACTTGGCACAATTTTTGCTGCAGGTAACCGAGTCATGATAAAACCTTCAGAATTTACTCCGGAAACATCTGAACTTACAAAAAAAATGTTTCAAGAATATTTTGATTCTGCAGAAGCTGCAGTTTTTACTGGCGGTACTGATGTGGGAGCTGCTTTTAGTTCTCTTCCTTTTGACCATTTACTATTCACTGGTAGTACAAATACCGGAAGATTGGTGATGAAATCAGCAGCTGAAAATTTGGTTCCAGTGACATTGGAATTAGGTGGTAAATCTCCAGTGATTGTTGATGACGATGCAGACATGCAAGCAGCGACTACTAGAATTATGCGTGGTAAAACTATGAACGCTGGTCAAATTTGCTTAGCACCAGATTATGTCATGGTGCCTAAAGGAAAATCAGAAGAATTTTTTGAAAAATCTAAAGAAGCAATTGAAAAATCCTATGAATCTTTGAAATATAATCCCGATTACACTTCTGTTATCAACGAAAAACATTACGATAGGCTTAATGATTTAATTGAAGATGCAAAAGAAAAGGGAGCAGAAGTTAAAGTAATTAATCCTGCAAATGAAGATTTTTCTCAACAGGAAGTACATAAAATTCCTCCTACATTAATCATGAATCCAACTGACGACATGCAAATCATGAAGGAAGAAATATTTGGTCCAGTGTTACCAGTTAAGGAGTACGAAGATTTTCAAGAAACTATTGATTACGTAAATTCTAAAGATCGTCCTTTAGGACTTTATTATTTTGGAAAAAACAAAGATAGAGAGGATAAAGTTCTGAATAATACTATCTCTGGAGGAGTAACAATTAATGACGTTATTTGGCATATAGGGCAAGAAGATCTTCCTTTTGGAGGAGTTGGACCTAGCGGTATTGGAAATTATCATGGGTTTGATGGATTCAAAGCTTTCAGCCATGCCAAAGCAATTTATAGACAGTTTTCCGCAGATTTGTTAGCTCCTATGATGCCTCCTTACTCTGGAAAACAATTTGAATCGACTAAAGAACAAACTTTAAAGTAACAGATTTAAAATAATATAAAATGGCGCTAAAAGATCTTTCTTTTTTGATTGCCATTAGATTTCTTAAGGCTAAGAAAGCTGGCTTTCTTTCTTTCGTGACAATTTTGTCTTATACATGCATTGCTTTAGGTGTGGCAGTCCTTATCGTTGTCACTTCAGTTATGAATGGTTTTGAAAGGGAATTAAGGGAGAGAATTTTGAATACAATCCCACATGCCTCAATAGAAGGAATGAAGCCAATTGAAAATTGGGAAAGAATTTATTCCGAATTAAAAAAAAATGAAGAAATTATTGGAATAGCTCCTTTCATTGAAAGTCAGTCTCTCCTAACTCATCAAGGAGAGGTTTTTGGAACCAAAATCTTTGGGGTCATACCTGATTTGGAAGAGTCAGTTTCGGTTGTCAGTGACTTTATGATCCAAGGATCAATGGATTCTCTTGAAAAAGATTCTTTTAACATTGTATTAGGACTAACTCAAAGCAGGAGACTTGGAGCGGGCCTTGGCGATGAAATAGCATTAATGATTCCTGATTTAAATTCATCTTTTGCAGGATATTTCCCAAAAATTAAAACTTTTACAGTATCTGGAATATTTCGGGTTGGCTCACCAGAATTAGATCAAACTAATGCATTTATAAATATTCATGATCTTTCTGTACTCACATCTTTTGACAATAAGGTGACAGGGCTTAGATTAAAGTTTAATGATCTATTCAAAGCTAATTATCTTTCTCTATTAGCTCTATCAGAAGCAGAAAAAGTTTCTAACCAATTTTTAACGACAAGTGATTGGACAAATTCTTATGGCTCGCTATTCGAAGCTATAATGCAAGAGAGAGTTTTGGTTGGATTATTACTTTTTTTAATAATAGTTGTTGCAGCTTTCAACATAATTTCAATGTTAATGATGATTATTAATGACAAAAGATCACAATTGGCAATATTAAAGACTATCGGTATGTCTAATTTTGAAATCCAAAAGATCTTCATTTATCTTGGGACTATTATTTCTATAATTGGAACAATAATAGGTTTTGTCATGGGCCTTCTCGTTACTTACTTTTTGTCGACAGACCACATGGAAGTGTTATTGAGTCTTTTGATGCGTGATTCGTATTTTATTAATTATTTTCCTACAGACGTTAGATGGAATTGGGTAAGCGCTATTATGATATCGACTTTAATTATGACCATATCCGTTTGTCTTTATCCAGCAAGATTAGCATCGAAAATTTACCCATCAAAGGTTCTAAGGAATGAGTAATATTTTAAAAGTTAGTCAATTGACTAAGGTCTTTAATCCAACAACTTTGCCTATTGAGGCTGTAAAAGAGGTAGATTTAGAAGTAGATGAGGGGAAAATTATTGTAATTACAGGAAGGTCTGGCTCAGGTAAATCAACTCTACTTCATCTTTTAGCAGGGTTAGAACAAAAAACCTCTGGAACTATCTTATTCAAAGATAGTAATTATGATGAACTTACCTCAAGTCAAATAACAGAATTGAGAAGAACAGAGATGGGATTTGTTTATCAATTTCACTACCTCTTAAACGAAATGACAGCTATTGAGAATGTTTCATTACCTTTACTGCTGAATAACTTCGACAGAGAAACTGCAATTAGATTATCTAGAGAGATTTTAAATTCCTTGGGATTAAGTCATCGATACTCGCATAAACCAAGCGAATTATCAGGAGGTGAAAAGCAAAGGGTAGCTATTGCGCGATCTATGGTTCATTCTCCAAGTTTAGTTATTTTGGATGAGCCAACCGGCGATCTGGATTCTGCTACTTCTAAAGAAGTGATTGATTCTCTCAATAACTATGTAAAAGATAAAAAAGCTAGTCTTTTGATTGCAACTCATGACGAAAATTTTACAAAAATTTCAGATCAGAACTTAATTATTGATTCAGGCATAATATAACTTCCAATGAGCTATATCATTTTATCCGGCGGAGTAATAATTTGGCCTATTATTTTGCTCTCTATTATTTCTTTAGCAATCGTTCTTGAGAAAACTTGGAATCTATCTAGAGACATTATTGTTCCAAGAAATTTAACTGAAAATTTAATTTCTCTGGTCGGTGATGATTCATTAACCGAGAAAAAAATAAAAAAAATGTCTAATGACTCTGTTCTAGGAAGTATTTTTGCTAAATTAATAAATGAAAAAAATTATGACAAAGCTAATTTACGTTTGAAGGCAGAGGAAGTAGGAAGATTTGAAGTCAATAGATTAGAGCAGTATTTATCTTTATTAGGAACTATAGCTACGGTTTCTCCAATTTTAGGTTTATTAGGAACGGTTATGGGAATGATCAACATTTTTAGCAACCTTTTAGAGTCAAATTTAGGATCGGTTAGTCCTTTGGCAGGCGGAATCGCCGAAGCTTTGGTGACTACTGCAGCAGGATTGGTAGTTGCGATACCTACCTTAATTTTTTATCGTCATTTCAGTCGCGTTATTGAAAATTATTCTCTTGAGCTAGAGGAAGAATCTAATAAACTCATCGATTATTTGTCAAAGTAAGTGAAATTCTTAAGAAAAAAAAATAATGACTTATCATTGGAGGTAACACCTCTTATCGATATTGTATTTTTATTGTTAATTTTTTTTGTTTTAAATAGTCAGTTCGATAAGTTCACTTCTATGGATTTAAGTCTTCCAAAGGTTAATTCAGGTCAACTTAATGAGATAACGGGTGACAATTTAAATATTGAAGTTACTTCAAATGGAGAGGTAGTCCTCAACGGAGCTTTGTTGAAAGAGTTTTCATATTTGACTCTCGATGACTTTATAAAGAAAAATTATGCTGACAGCAAAATTGCTGTAATTTCGGCTGATTCAGATACAAAATACCAATATTTGGTAACGGTTATGGACGTACTAAATAGAAATAACTTTGATAGAGTTGAAATAAATGCCACTGAGCTTAAATAATAGTAATGGCTAAAAAACAATCATATTACTCAAGGCTAATAGGATATGTATTACCTAGTTATGGGTTTTTCCTTTTAAGTTTCCTAGGTTTTATAATTTTTGCTGGTTCTCAGGTCGCTATTGCAGAATGGTTTAGACAGATAGTTGATTTTGTTTCTAATCCAATTCCTGAACAATATTTATATTTACCTGTTGCTTTAGTAGTTTTAGCTTTAGTTAGAGGTATTGGATTTTATTTAGGTACTTACTTTATGGCTTATGTCGCAACTAAACTCGTGCATGACCTAAGATCAGACCTGTTTGTCAGCATAGTGAATTTACCTTCAAAATTTTTTGACTCTAATACAAGCGGACATCTTTTATCTAGAATTACTTTTAACGTTTCGCAGGTGAGCCAAGCCGGTACTGAGGCAATTAAAATTATTATTAGAGAAGGTTTAATTGTTATTGGACTAGTTGGATATCTTCTTTATTTAAATTGGCAATTAACTTTTGTTTTAGTTTTCACCAGTCCATTTATAGCAGGGATAGTTTTTTTAGCTGGTAAAAGATTAAGACGAGTCAGTACAAGAATTCAAAATGCAATGGGCGATGTAACTCATTTAAGTTCAGAGTCAATTAATGCTAATAAGGAGGTTAAATTATTCGGAAGACAAGAATCAGAGTTTGCAAAATTAGTTGCTGCAAGCGATCACAATAGAATTCAAAGTTTGAAGTTAGAATCTACAAACGCTATAGCGTCTCCATTAATTCAAATAATATTATCTATCGCACTTGCTACTATTACATGGTTTGCAATTGATGCCTCTGTAATCACAAAAATGACATCTGGAACCTTTATAGCTTTTTTTGGAGCAGCAGCAATGTTGGCTAAACCAATAAGACAACTTTCAATCACAAATTCAATGATTCAAAGAGGCTTGGCTGCAGCAGAAGTTATATTCAGTCAAATTGATGAAAAAGATGAAGACGATTTTGGGACGAATAAATTAAACATTTCAGATGGAAAAATTGAATTTTCCAATGTTGATTTCAAATACGATGCAATGGAGTCTTACTCTTTAAGAAATATAAGTTTTTCTGTTTCCAAGGGATCAACCATAGCTATCGTAGGATCTTCAGGAGCTGGAAAGTCTACTTTAGTAAATTTAATTCCAAGATTTTACGATGTTACAGACGGTGAAATTAAGATTGACGGAGTAAATATAAAGGATTTCAGCCTCAAATCATTGAGATCTGAAATTTCATTCGTCAGTCAAAATACTATTTTATTTAATGACACTATTTTAAATAATATTAGATTTGCAAAACCTGAAGCTTCTAAAGAAGAAGTTATAAGTGCTGCTAGAAAAGCCTGCGCCGATGAATTCATATCAAAGCTACCTCAAGGATATGATACAAAAATTGGTGACGATGGCACCTTACTTTCTGGTGGACAAAAACAAAGAATAGCCATTGCAAGAGCTTTGCTTAAAGACTGCTCATTTTTAGTTTTAGATGAGGCTACATCAGCCTTAGATTCAGAATCTGAAATGTTTGTACAAGAAGCAGTAGATAATTTAAAGGAAGGAAAAACCACTTTAGTTATAGCTCACAGATTATCAACCGTGGAATCTGCTGACGAAATATTAGTTCTTGCTAATGGAAAAATTTCTGAAAGAGGTTCTCATCATGATTTAATTGAAAAAAAGGGAGAATATTTTGATTTATATAAAAATCAATTTACTGATATAGATCCTCAAATAGAAGAAAAAAAATCTATTTTTGTACCTGAACTGAAAGTAGAGGAATCAATTCATAGTGGTTTCGTTGAAAACGCATGGTACAAAAATAAATTCTGGATAAAATTATTTTATCCCTTATCAATTATTTTCAGTCTTGTATCTAAGTATAGAAGAAAAAAAATGTCAAAAACTTCTTGGAAGCCTGCGGTTAAGACAATTGTTGTAGGAAATATTACAGTGGGAGGTAATGGTAAAACTCCTTTTGTAATCTGGTTGGTCAATTCTTTAAAGCGAAATGGATTTAAGCCTGGAATAATTTCTAGAGGCTATAAAAGTAGTTCAAAAAAATTTCCTCTTCACATTGATTTAAATACAGATGTTTATCATTCAGGAGATGAGGCCAAAATAATTGCCAACTCAACAAATTGCCCGGTTGTGATCGGTCCAAAAAAAGTTAATTCGGCTAAATACTTATTAGATAATTTTGATTGCGATATTTTAATAACTGATGATGGTCTACAACATTATGCTTTAGGAAGAGATATTGAAATTGCAATGGTTGATGGAATTAAAAAATTTGGAAACCAACTGATGCTACCCGCTGGACCACTGAGAGAGCCTATCGATCGACTTAATGAAGTTGATTTTGTAATCAATACAAATTCTTTTTTTAAGAATGAATCTGAGAGAAAAGATAACGAATATTTAATGAAATACAAACCCATTTCATGGGTAAATATTTATACTAAACGAGCGTACGATATTCAGGACTGGCCTTTCCAAAAAATGGTACATGCAGTAGCAGGAATATCTAATCCAAATAATTTTTTTTCATCACTCAGAAGCTTGGGTTTTGATGTCATAGAACATATTTTTCCAGATCACTACAATTTTTCAAAAAATGATTTTGAGCAGTTGAACAACCTGCCTGTGGTAATGACAGAAAAAGATGCAGTGAAGTGTGAATATCTAGGTGATAATTTTTGGTATTTAAAAATTGAAGCTCAAATATCCAATAATTTTGAAGAAGAAATTGTTAAAAAAATTAAATCTTGAAAAAAATAGTTCTAATCCCATCACGTCTTCATTCTGAAAGATTGCCAGAAAAGCCACTTAAATTAATTGGAAATAAAACTATGATTAATTTGGTTTATGAAGCTGCAACTAAATCTAATGCAGACAAAACCATAATAGCAACTGACTCGGAATTAATATTTAATGAAGTAATAAATTTTGGAGGAGATGTTCAAATGACAAATGCTGACCATAACAATGGAACAGAAAGAATTTATGAAGCTTCTTTAAACCTTGGGTTGAATGACAACGACGTCATCATAAATTTGCAGGGTGATGAACCTTTTACTGATCCTAATGATATCAATCAAATTTTTAATTTATTTCAAGACGATCAAGTCGAGATGGTTTCAATGTTTACTGAAGTTAGTGAAAAAAGAGATCTAGTAGATCCCGATAAAGTAAAAGTAGTTTTGAAAGGTTCTATGGCAGAGAACTTTTATCGAAACGAAACTGAACCTAACGATAGTTCATTTATTCATTTAGGAATTTATGGTTTTAAATTTAGTACTTTGAAAAAAATAGTTAATCTTCCAAGATCAAAGAATGAAATAGAAAAGAGATTAGAACAAATGAGAGCTATGGATAATGATATTCCTATTCAAATGATCAAGTCGAACGCAAAAATACATTTAGGAATAGATACGCCTGCGGATTTGAAACTAGCCAATGCGCTCATTAAAAATGCTCAATAAGAACTTAAAAGACTTCAACTCGTTAAAACTGGAATACTCTTGTGACTTTTTTTATGAGATAAATGATTATGAAGATATTTTCCATTTGTCTAAGAAAATAAGAGATGAAAATAAAAAGTTTTGGATTCTTGGAGAGGGAACCAATATTGTAATAGTTGATGATTTAAAAGGTATAGTAGTAAAAAATAATCTTTCAGGGATATCTATCGATAAAAATTTTGTAGAAGCTGCTTCTGGTGAAAACTGGGATAATCTTGTAAAAGTTTGTTTAAAAGAAAAATTATTTGGATTTGAAAATTTATCTGGGATTCCTGGTAGTGTGGGAGCCTGTCCTGTTCAAAACATAGGGGCTTATGGGGTAGAAGTTTCAAATTTCATTGAATACATTGAGACTATTAATCTGATTACAGGCAATATCGAAGTCTTCAATTCTAATGAATGTAAATTTGGCTATAGAGACAGTATTTTTAAAAAGTTACCAAATCATTTTATTACAAATATTAAATTTTCTTTAAGTACAATTTTTAAACCCAACTTATCCTACGAATCTATTCCAGAAAAGATAGAAATAAATTCAGCAGAGGATTTGAGGCAAATTATCTTAAATATCAGAGAAGATAGATTAATTAATCCAAAACAGGAACCAAACGTTGGAAGTTTTTTTAAAAATCCCGTTGTATCGAAAATACAAATAGATAATTTACTGGCTGAATATCCGGATCTAAAATTTTATTTTTTGAGAGAAGATCAATATAAAATCTCTGCAGCTTGGCTTATTGAGAACATTAAAATGAAGGGTTATCAGTCTGAAGACTGTGGAGTCTCAAAAAAACATTCATTAGTGTTAGTAAATTTTTCAAAAAAATCGGAAAATCTAATTAATTTATCTAACAAAATCAAAAGTGTAATTCGAAAAAAATTTGATATTGAATTAGAGTACGAACCAACATTTATTTCATAACTATGGTAACAACAGCTAGTCTTTTTCAAAGTATTTTAGAAGCTCAAAAAAATACGGGAGAACTTCCTCCAGTAGAAAAATGGAATCCACCTTTATGCGAAAATGTTGATATGAAAATTGCTAGAGATGGAAAGTGGTATTTTATGAATTCTTTAATTTCAAGAGAAAAAATGGTGAATTTATTTAGTTCCGTGATTCGATTTGATGATGATGGATATTATTATTTAGTTACTCCTCATGAAAAAATTAGATTGCGGGTTGAAGACAAACCATTTGTTATCACAACCTATAGCAAAGAGACCATTAAAGGAATTGATACTTATTTATTCAAGACTAATGTAGGAGAAATAGTTCCATTGAATGATAGTCACCCGATGCGAATTGAACTTTCTAGTACAAATGAGCCTTCTCCTTATGTTTTGGTAAGAAAAAACTTAGAGGCTTTGTTAAGCAGAAATGTTTTTTATCAATTAGTTGAAGAAGCTGAAATGGATGATGAAAAAAAAGAACTTTTTTTAATGAGCTCCAATTACCGATTCAGTCTTGGAGTATTTGAATAAAAGAAATAAAATAATTTTAAAAGGAGGGAAAATGAAATTTCTAATTATTTTTACAAGTAGTTTTTTAAGTTTGAATATTTTTTCTTTGGATGATCATGGAATGACTTCACATGATCATTCATCGGCAGAATGGCAAATTAAAACCTATTCTTCTGCAGCTCCTTCTTTTATTGGAGATTTTGCCACTGTGATTGGCGGAAATGGAGAAATACTTAGGGAAGGAACTAATGGTTGGATTTGTCAGCATGGAAATCCTAGACCTTTTCCTGAAGAAGGCTGGAAATCTGCTCACGAAGCGATGCCCGCTTGTCATGATGAAGAAGGCATGAAATGGATGATGGCATATGCTGAAGGAAAAAAACCAAATTTGAACAGAGATACTTATATGTGGATGTTACATGGCGATGTAGGAGAAGATAATTTAGTTCCTGGAGTTCTCAATAAAAAAGATTCAACTCCTGATCAATGGATTGAGTCTGGGCCTCATTTAATGTTGATGCCTAAGGACCCGGCAAGCCTAGAAAATTTTACTTCAGATTTTAATAAAGGAGAGCCTTATGTGATGTTTCCAGGAACAGAATATGCTCATTTAATGATTCCAATTGAAGGTTACTATAAATATCAGAATCAGTAAGTAAAAACCTTAATCTACATATTAGGGTAGTTTGGCCCACCCATACCCTCAGGAGTTACCCAAACTATGTTCTGGCTTGGATCTTTAATATCGCAAGTCTTGCAGTGAACACAGTTTTGAGCATTTATTTGAAATTTGTTTTCTCCATCTTTCTTTACTACTTCATATACACCAGCAGGACAATATCTTTGCGCAGGTTCATCATATTCTGGAAGATTCACCGAAATAGGAATTGAAGAATCTTTTAAAGTTAAATGACAGGGCTGATCTTCTTCATGGTTAGTATTTGAAAGAAATACCGAAGATAATTTATCAAAACTAATTACGCCATCAGGTTTTGGATAGTCTATCTTCTTGCATTCAGCAGCTTTTTTCATGCAGGCATAATCAGGAGTTTTGTGCCTCCAAGTGTAGGGGAACCTACCTCTGAATAAAAATTGTTCTATTGCCATAATCACTCCACCAATTAGTGCTCCATATTTATGAAGAAGGGCAGTCATATTTCTTGATTTATATAGGTCAGTCTCTATCCATGAGGATCTTAATCTATCTTCAAAATCAATTAAATCTTCACCAATCTTGTTCTGAATAATTGCTTCAAAAGCACTCTCAGCTGCAAGCATTCCCGATTTCATGGCAGTATGCGTCCCTTTAATTTTCGTGAAAACCATTAATCCAGCATCGCAACCAACTAAAATACCTCCAGGGAAAGTCATTTTTGGCCTCGAGTGATACCCTCCTTTAGTCAGGGCTCTGGCCCCGTAAGCAACTCTGGTTCCATTTTCTAAGAGTCTTTTAATATCTTTGTGATGTTTCCATTGTTGAAACTCATCGAAAGGACTTATATGAGGGTTTGAATAATCTAAAGGCACAACAATACCAAGATACACTTGATTGTTTTCACCGTGATAACAATATGACCCTGCGTTTGATTTACTTGGCCATCCGAAGGAATGCATAACTGTGCCTTCAGAATGAACTTCTTCTGGCACATCCCAGACTTCCTTAAATCCTATTCCATAATGTTGTGGATCAGAGTTGGCATCCAAAGCATATTTTGAGATTAATTTTTTTCCAAGATGACCACGGCATCCTTCAGCAAAAATTGTATATTTTGCCCTTAGCTCCATAGGAGGTTGGTAGGAGGGTTTCTTTTCACCTTCTTTTGTAACACCCATTTCACCAGTTAAAATTCCTTTAACTATATTATTTTCGTAAATGACTTCTGCCGCAGTAAAGCCAGGAAATATTTCTACTCCTAAATTCTCAGCTTGAGTAGCTAACCAGCGACAAAAATTTGCCAAGCTCATTACATAATTGCCATGATTATTAAAATTAGGAGCAAAGATAGATGCAAATGGTATGCCAAAGGACAGTTTTTCTGTGATGAAAAATTTAACAATATCTTTCGTAGCAGGTGTATTAAGAGGCGCACCTTTGTCTTTCCAATCAGGAATCAATTCATCGAGCGCAGTTGGTTCAAAACAGTTACCTGACAAAATATGAGCACCAATTTCAGAACCTTTTTCTATTAGACAAACGCTTAACTCAGAGTTATTTTCGGCAGCCAATTGTTTTAATTTTATGGCAGTTGATAGTCCAGAAGGACCACCGCCGACGATAACTACGTCGTATTCCATAGAATCTACAGCTATTTCTTCACTCATTTATACCCTCAAACTATATAATTTTATATTCTAAAGCTTTGATGATAAGCAGTATATCCTCTAGAATGGGGTTTTTTTTAAATAATTCAAATATAATATACATATATATAAATGAAAATTCTTATTCCAATTAAGAGAGTTGTTGATTACAACGTTAAAGTAAGGCCTTTGGCAGACGAATCTGGAGTTGATCTGAATAATGTAAAAATGGCTATTAATCCCTTTTGCGAAATTGCTGTTGAAGAAGCGGTGAGACTGAAGGAATCTGGCGCAGCGGAAGAGATAATTTCTGTTACTATCGGTTCGACAGCCTCTCAAGAGCAACTTAGAACATCTCTTGCCCTTGGTGCAGATAGAGCGATTCTTGTTGAAACTGATTTAGAACTTGAGCCATTAGGCATTGCAAAATTACTAAAAGCAGTTGTAGAAAAAGAAAATCCAGATTTAATCATCATGGGGAAGCAAGCTATTGATGGAGATAATAATCAAACAGGTCAAAAGTTAGCTGCATTATTAGGTTATCCGCAAGCTACTTTTGCTTCTCAATTATCCATTAATAATGAAAAAGCAGAAGTCACCAGAGAAATTGATGGTGGTTTGCAAACTGTATCAGTGAATCTTCCTGCGATTGTTACAACAGATTTAAGATTGAACGAACCAAGATATGCTTCTCTTCCTAATATTATGAAGGCTAAATCTAAACCCTTAGATATAATGCCAGCATCAGATTTTGGAGTTGATATAGCTCCAAGAATTTCTACTTTAAAAGTTGCTTTGCCTCCCGAAAGAGAAGCTGGTGTAATAGTAGAAACTGTTGACGAGTTAGTCGACAAACTTAAAAACGAAGCAAAGGTGATTTCATGACAGCATTAGTAATTTCAGAACATAACAACGAAGAACTCAAAACAGTTACTCTAAACACTGTTACAGCAGCTAAGGAACTAGATCAAGAGGTTCATGTTTTAGTCGCAGGTAAAGATTGTTCTAGCGTTGCCGAGGCATCCAGTAAAATTGAAGGTGTTTCAAAGGTTTTATTAGTAGATTCTTCTGAGTACGAGCATTTTTTAGCAGAGAATATCTCATCTTTGGTCTTTAAAATTGCAGGAGAGTACAGTTACATTCTTGCTCCTACTACTACCAGTGGTAAAAACTTCATGCCTAGAGTTGCCGCACTTTTAGACGTTAGTCAAATTTCAGATATTTGTGCTATCGAAGGACCTGATACTTTTCAACGTCCAATTTACGCAGGTAACTGTATAGCTACAGTCAAGACAGCAGATGAGAAAAAAGTTATTACAGTTAGGACAACTGCTTTTGATGCTACTCCGGCTGAAAGTGGTTCTGCTGATATAGTATCAATGGAAGAAGTCCATGATGCAGGAATTTCTCAATTTATTAAGGAAGAGTTGGCTCAATCAGACAGACCAGAACTTACTGCAGCTGACGTAATAATTTCTGGTGGAAGAGGAATGCAAAATGGAGAAAATTTCTCTTTATTAGAAGGCATTGCTGATAAATTAGGTGCTGCTATTGGCGCTTCAAGAGCTGCCGTTGATTCGGGTTTTGTACCTAACGATTATCAAGTTGGACAAACTGGTAAGATCGTAGCTCCAAATTTGTATATTGCTGTTGGTATTTCTGGAGCAATTCAACATTTAGCCGGAATGAAAGATAGCAAAGTTATTGTCGCTATAAATAAAGACGAAGATGCTCCTATTTTTCAAGTTGCTGATTATGGACTTGTTGGAGATTTATTTGACGTAGTTCCCGAGCTAGAAGGCAAAATTTAATTTATTTATGGAAAGTCTGAATATCACAGATTCAGCTCAGGATTATCTGTCTGAACTCCTTTCAAAACAAGAAGAGCCCACAAATATAAAAATATTTGTTTCGGATCCTGGGACTCCTAAAGCTGAAACTTGTATTGTTTATTGTAAGGAAGGAGAAGAAGAGGCAGATGATCTTCTATTTAAATTGGATAAAATTAATGTGTTCCTGGAGAACTTAAGTCTTCCTTTCTTAGAAGATGTAAAAGTTGATTATCATCCAGATAAATTTGGAGGCCAATTAACCATTAGAGCTCCAAATGCAAAAATGCCAAGTTTAAACGAAAACAGTACCATTGAAGATAAAATAAATTATTTTTTATATAGCGAGATAAACCCTTCGCTTGCTTCTCACGGTGGGGAAGTTCACTTGGTTGAAGTCTTAGATAGCACTAAAGCTGTGCTTAGGTTTGGCGGCGGGTGCCAAGGTTGCGGAATGGTAGACTTAACTCTAAGAGATGGTGTAGAAAAGACTCTAAAAAATAACATCCCGGAATTGACTGAAATAATTGATTCAACCGATCACAGTCAAACTGAAAACGCTTACTATAAATAAATTACTTTTTTAAAAATTAATTTTCTTTGAAGTATAATTTACTTTGATGCCAAAAAAATCTTTCGTTTTTAACGATACCGAAACAACGGGTTTAAACACATGGTTTTCTCAAATCATTCAGATTGGTTCTGTTCTCACAGATGAAGAACTTAATGTTGAAGAAGAACTTAATTTAAGTTCTAAAGTCCTTCCTTGGGTAGTTCCAACTAAAGGCGCTTATGAAACTCATAAACAGACTAAGAATTTAGACGAAGGAATGTCTCACTACGACATGATGCATTTTTTAAAAAATAAATGGTTAAACTGGGGGAAAACGAAAGAGCTAGTACATGTCACTTACAATGGAATGAAATTCGATGAAGAATTATTCCGAAGACAATTTTATTGGAATTTAATCGATCCATATTTAACTACAAATTCCAATGGTTCATCACGAATTGACTTAATGATAATTATTTTTCTAGTTGCTAATTTTTACTCGGATAAAATAAAAATACCTAAAGATGAAGATGGAAATTTGAGATATAAATTGGAAATGGTTGCAGAGGCGAATGGAATTTCATCATTAAACGCTCATGACGCAGTTGTAGATTCTTATCTGATGATTTACTTAGTTAGGTTAATCACTAAAGAGATTCCTGAGCTGTGGGAATCAGCAATTAGAACTTCAACAAAGAAAGGTGTTATTGCATCCTTAAATGAACAGCCTTTTTCGATGTTTGCAGAGATCGTCAAAGGACAAACTTTTAGTTATCCAGTATATCCTGTGGCCCAAAATTCAAAAAAAACTAATGAAGTTCTATTAGTAGATTTATATTTTGATCCTAAAGAACTTTTTGAAATGTCTTATTCTGAACTAAAAGGGCAAATAGGAAAATCTGGAGCATTTAAAAAAATAGCTATAAATAAGACTCAACCGATAGTAAACGTGAATTTGATTAAAGATGCTGAAAGTTTTTTAGATGAATCTATCGAAGTTTTAGACTCTCGCGCAAAGTCAATAAGAGAAAATGAAGAATTTAAAATTAAATTAACTCAAATATTAGAGGACGACGATAAAATTTGGCCAGAAAAAAATATAGTCGAACAAAAAATTTATGATGGATTTAGTTCTTCTGCTGATAAGTTATGGATGGAAAGATTCGAGATAAGTACTTGGAGTGAAAAAGTAAAATTAGTAGATGGTTTTGAAGATGAAAGATACAGAGAATTGGCCGAAAGAATTATTTGTTATGAGAAACCTGAATTTGCAACCGAAGAAATGTTAGAAAATTATCAAAATTTGGTTAATTCAAGGTTATTTACAAAAGGTCCTTGGAACTCACCTGGCGAAACACTTGATCAAGCAATTCACAAAGTAGAATTGGCATTAGGAGATGAAGAGGATCTTGAAAAAAAAGAGATTTATCAAAAATTGTTAAATCATTATAAGTCTAAGACTGCTCAATTTTCTCAGCCTTAACCAGTCTATATATTATTCCAAATTTTGGATGATCTATATGATGAAGTTCTCCAGATTTTAATTTTCTAGATTGTGTTAATTGATAAGTTACTCTCATAGAATCTTCCTTGGTTAAGATTTCATATTCTTCATTATTTTCTTTATTTAATTTAACCTTTAATTCTTGAACATCTAATTCCTCAGTTTTTTCAGCCAAATAAAAATTAAAATCAGAATGAAGAAATCTTTTTTTATAAACATTTATAGTTCCAAAAATTTTATTTTGTTTAAAAATTTCTGTGTCAATTAAAAGAGGTGAGGATAATCCCTCTTCAACAACTTGTTGAAACCAAGAAAAATGTCCTATTACACGATAATCTCTACTTTTTTGAAGAGCTTTTACCTCAGTTAAAAGTGAAAATTCTTCGCCGATATCTAATTCAAAAAAATCTCTATTTTTTGGTTTTACGACGGAATCTGATTCTAAGTTTTCATCAACTATCATTGCAGGAGAATCAACTTCAATAAATAATTCGCTGTAGTCATAGTTTAAATCAAGCGAAATGGGTTCAATAAATTTTGGGTATGACATTGATGACAGTGTCTTTAGATCTTCAACAAAATTAAAATCAGGCAAATCGAATTCTTCATTTGTATTTAAATTTGGTAAAAATTTAAAAAGAATGAGATCAACTCTATAAATATAATCTTCGTTTTCAGAAAAAAGTGAAGGGCAAATTAGAAATGTTAAAACGATTAAGATTTGTCTCATAGTCAATTAATTACTAAAAGATTTTAACTTATTTAAAAGAAATTCTGACTTGGAATAAATTTTT
>MDTE01006339.1_pt1 | contig 20123 bp, 12 predicted proteins | sample 811231 | NCBI WGS metagenome assembly MDTE01 (sample SAMN05326651, study PRJNA326480) | marine metagenome | isolation source: seawater | place: Indian Ocean: Red Sea | collected 2010 | reverse complement strand
GAGGGTTCTTCGAGCCGTTGAACGCGCGCGGTGCCATTCGCGACGACGGACGCGAACGAACGCACGCACGCACGAACGCGACGACCACCGCGCGCGAACGACCGCGCGTCGAGGACGCGCACGCACCGTGCACGTATACCACACCGCTCGCGCGCCAACAAACGAACGGACAACTCGCGCGTGACGCGCGCGAGGCAATGACGAGCGAATCGCGCGGGATTACACGCGGAGGGTGGTCGTATCTTCACTGATAGGCGTTGGGGGTGTGTGCTGAGTCATGACTCGTGGATATGGGAAGGGTGCCGCGCGGGAGGGACGATCGATCGATCGATCGGTCGAGGGACCGATGGACACCGCGATGGGGGTGGTTTTGTTTTTTTGGTTTTGTTTTTTTGTTTTTTTGTTTTTTTTTGTTCTACATGGGCGTACGGTGCGGTTCTTTATGTGGGTAGTATGTCTGTCTCTCTGTCGGTACGTTGGTTCGGTGGTCGATGATGGCGCGCGAACGGTGTCCAATACGAAGACGGACGGTCGGTCGGTCGAACGGTCGGTCGGTCGTGGGCGGTCGGTCGCCGTCGCGTCGCGTCGGGGCGAGTGGGAAGGTTCTTCCGCGCGTCGCGCGATTCGGCGACGACGGCGCGCGCGCGCGAGGGGAGGCGCGAACGAGCGAGTGTGAACGAACGAATCGTGACCCGACGGTCATGTCGCATCAAGATTGGAAGGAGATCACGATCGGAAAGCGTCCGCAGAGCGGCGGGGGCGGTGGGTCGATGAAGGCGGCGAAAGATCCCAAGGCGGTCGCCGCGGCGCTTCGCGCGGGCGCGGCGGTGAGCACGATGCGGAAAGACTCGGGGGCGGGGAGAAACGCGCTTAAATTGGAGCTGGACGACGAGAACTTGACGCACAAGACGGTGAGCGTGGACGTGAAGAAGGCCATCTTACAAGGGCGTCTGGCGAAGAAGCTCACGCAGGCGCAGTTGGCGCAACAGATTAACGAAAAGCCGCAAATCGTGCAAGAGTACGAGTCTGGGAAAGCCATCCCGAACCAACAAATTTTGGGTAAGCTCGAACGCGTGCTCGGGGTGAAGCTTCGCGGGAAAGGGGTCGGGAAGAAGTGAGCGCGCGCGCGCGCGAGGGTAAACGGAACGAGACGCGCGCGCGACGTCGCGAGGCGAAACGCGCGGGCGAATCGAGAGATGCGATCGATGACGAGGTATCGTCGCGTTGCATCGCGTCGCGCATCGCTCGCTCTCTTCACACGTTTTGTAAATCGTCCTGTATCGATCGATCGATTCGTCGTCGTTCTCGCGCGTCTCGCGCTAGTCGTCCCTCGCGCGCCCGAATTCCTCACAGAGACGCGCGCGAGGCGCGTCGCCGTCGGGCGAGCGCGGAGGGATGCGCGCGAGAGCGCCCGCGCACGTCTTCGATCGCGCGTTTTACGCCAAGATCGCGGGCGTCTCCTTCATCGTCGGCGCCGCGTTCGAGGGATTCATGTTGGCGACCGACTTTTATCCCAAAGTCTTGGCAATCGAAGCCGAGCGTCGACGCGAGGCGGCAAAGACGCGCGACGCGTGAGCGCGAACGCGTGGCGCGCGCGTCGCGGAGAGAGACGGTTTCAGAATTGTTTGTAGTGTACAGTACTAGCGCGCGCGAAGAGCGAAAGCAAACGAGGCGAAGAAGAAGCCGTCGAGCTCACCGCCCGGCGTCTCGAACGTCCACCTGCGAGCACGCGCGCTTGGGCGCGCGTCCCACGGCGAGCTCTCGCTCAAATTCTTGCGAGAGCCCGTTGACGTTGACGCAATCGTCGTCCTCGTCCATCGCCGTCGGTTCGACGCCTCGACGCTTGCGCGAGTCGCCGCTCCTCGCGCTCGCGCTCGCGATCATCATCCCGTCGAACGCCATCGACACCGCGTTCGGCGTCGCCGATCGCGTCGTCCAGTGCTCGCTCGCGACGTCCATCCGTCCGCTCGACCCCTCGCTCGACGCCATCTTTTTCTTTGCGGACTCGGCGAACTCGTCCAAGAGCGTCGGCCACGCCTCCTGCTCGTCGTACCAACTCAAATCCCCTCCGTACTCCAACGCGCACCGCACGAAGTGTCTCGCCTGCGACCACACGTCCGCGGTGATGTATCGCACGTCCGATCGTCCATCGACGTACTCGATGAACGCCAACACCGTCGCTCGAGCTCTCGCGTCGCCGCCCTCGGCGCCGCCGAATATTCTCAACCAACACGCCGCCGCCGCCCCTCGCTCGCAGTGTCTCGCCCCCGATTCCCTCACGTACGCGTACGCGAAATCGTACGCATCGACGACGTCTTCGCGCCGTCGCGCGCTCACCTCGGCCAAGAGCGCGCACGCGTCGTCGATGCGCGTCGCGACGTGCCCGCGACGAGGCGCCGAGTCACTGACCCATCTCGCCGCGTTTCGTCGTCGCGCGTCCTCGCTCGTCGACGCCTCGCCCGCGGAAGCGCGTCGAACGCGAGAGAGGTAGTCGGCGAACGCTCGGTGCGCGCACGCGGGGTCATCGTCGCGCATGCCGCCGCCGAGGCGCTCCGGTGTGACGTCAGAGATGACGCCCAGATGGGCGCGTCAGACGCGAGCGCGCGAAGAGCGGTCGTCGTCGGCGTATGAGCGCCGCCGCGGCGATGGAGACGATGGATGAGCGCGCGAACGACGCGCCGCGCGGGGTGACGGCGTCGGAGCGCGTCATGTTCGCCGTCGTCGCGCCGATTTTCGCGTTGAGTTTTCAACTCTCCGTTTTCTTCTCCACCGACGGATTCCGACTCGATCGACGACAGCGACGGACGCCGGGATTCGAGTGGGCCAAGTTCATGTCGCGCGTCGTGACCGGGACGAGGTTGAAGCTCGTCCCGGGGTCGGCGGCGCTGTGCAGGGAGAAGAGGAGGACGGTGTATCTGTGTAATCACCGAGCGTGGAGCGATTTTTTCCTAGACTTGTACGTCACCGAGGGCCGGGCGTTCACCATGTCGAGACTGTTGGTGGCGTACGCGTTTCCTCTGTTTATGGTTCCCGCGATGGTGAGCGGGACGGTGTTCGGGTTCAAGAGAGACGGTGGAGATTACGAAAAGTTGAACGCGAGTCTGGACGAGCACTTTGAGAAGTTTTTCGGCGAGTTCACGGGCATGGTGTGTTATCCCGAGGGCACGCGGAGCATCAAGCCGCAGTCGAAACCGTTAAAGCGAGGCATATTGCGGTACGCGTACTCTCGCAAGATGGCGGTGCAGGTGATTTGCACGGCGAGAAAGGAGCGCGTGTTTTCTTCGCATTTATACTGCGCCCAACGAAATTTGGCGCTTCCCATGTACGTCGCCGAGGTGATACAGGCGGAGGATTACACGGATTTCGAAGATTTTTACAACGAAATTCGCTCGAAATGGGACGACGCGTGGTACGAAGCGAACCGAGTGAACGAGAAGGAGGTCGAGTCGCTTCCGGATTACGTACCGCGCGAACGCGTCGTCGCGTGCACGAATAGACACGATATCCTCTCCGCAAGCAGCGCTCTGTGCGCCGTCCTCGGCGTCGCTTTAGCCTGGCGCGCGACCTCACGATTCTGGGACTACTAAAGCGCCGCGCGTAGTCGTGTAAAATGTGCATAGAAGTTCACACGCAGACGTAACCGACTCTTCGGCGTCCCGACATCGGGACGGCGACGCGCACCGCCCGTCACTCGACGACGCTCGCTCGCGCGCGCGACGACCGACGCGTGGACGCCGCGACGATGAATCCCTACGCCTCTCTGTCCACGCCCGACCTCTTCGAACGACGCGAGGCGATGGAAATCGAGATGCGAGCCATCAGCGCGCGTCTGAGCGCGCCCGACGCGCCGGGACTTCGCGGTCGATTGGTCGACGCCGAGGGGTTTCCGATCGCCGGATGCGATCTGTACGCCGTTCGCGCCGATCGCGGGCGATACGACGGTGCGAGAGACGACGCGAGACGACCGAGAGACGGGGAAGATGACGGGTTCGATTCGATTGATTTCTCGCCGCCGACGACGAACGACTGACCGAGACTGAAAAACGTTCTCTCTCGCGCAGCGCTTCGAAACGATCACGCGAGGATCACGGCGGAGGTCGAGGCGAGAATCGCGGGACACATGTCGCAGCGTGCGAGCGAGACCGGGGCGGTGAAGACGGCGAGCGAGACGGCGACGACGACGAGCGCCGAGCCGAGTCGCGCGGCGGCGGCGGCGGCGGAGGACGCGGACGTCGGGCGCGCGTTCGCCGTCATCGACGAGATCGTGAGTGGGTGTCCGGGAGAGATGGATGGATTGCGCGTCGGCGATCGCGTGTGCGCGGTGGGTGACGTGCGGTGGGGGTTCGCGGATCCGAGCTCGACGCCGCCGCCCGAGGCGTTGGCGGACGCGGCGAGAACTTTCGCGGCGAATGAAAACCGCATCGTGCGCGTGGTGGTGCTCAGGAGGGGGGAGCGACAGACCGTTGAGGTAACCCCTCGCGCGTGGTCGGGACGAGGATTAGTCGGATGTCACATGCGTTCAGTGTAGTGCCATATCTCAAATGTACAAATGTCAGTATCCGCGCTTCCGTTGGAGACGCAAGTGTTTTTTGCGCTCCTCCGGAGTCATCTCGCGTAAATCTTTCTTTTTCGAAGTCTTCGATTCTACGGTCTTTTTCTTCTTCTTCTTCTTCTCCTTTTCGTCGCGCTCGTCGTCGTCGCCGTCGTCGTCCCACGTGCCGGCGTGTAAACCGGACCCTCCGTCATTTTTTGACAACAGCGCCGTCAACGCAGCGCTTCCACACGGACCCTTGCGTTTGAGTTCTTTATTCTCAAACACGCCGACGACCCCAGTGCGCTTCGTCGAGTCCTTTCCGTCGTCCTCCGCCGGGTTCTCTTCCTCTTCTACAAATCTACCTTTATTCTTGGTCACGAACGCCTCCACGAAGGATCCCTCCTCGTCCTCGCCAGACTTTGCGAGGCGTTTTTTCTCCTTGTCCTTCTTCGTTTTCTTCTTCGGCTCTTCTTCGACGTCCTCACGCTCGCCTTCCTCGTCTCTCGCTCTATCTCGATCTCGACCTCTCGCGTCTCTCGGCGGTCGTCCGTCCAACAACTTCAATCCCGGACACATGCGCGCGATCTTTTCCGCGTACTCGGGATCGTCCGCGATCGGGCATCCACGCAGTGTCAACTGTTCCAATCTGTTCAGATCCCTGAGCGCGCTCAGATCGCCCCAATCGGAGATGTTATTGTGACCGACGTCTAAAATTCTCAAATTCGGCGTGCTCGCCACGCACGCGGGAATCGTCTTCAACGCGTTGTGCGCCAACCGAAGCTCTCGAAGACCCCGAGACGACTTCAACGCGTCGATTCCAATCTTTGTGAGCTTATTCTTGGACAGATTCACCTTTCGAAGAGCCGGACTCTCGCTCAACGCGTCGCCGACGTCTCGCACCTCGCACTCCGCGCACGCCAACGTGTTCAGTTCCTTCAATCCCTTCACCGCGCTCAAATCGTCGATCCCGCACTCCTTGGCGATGAGCGCCGCGAGCGCGTGCATGTGTTCTACCCCTCGAAGCGTCTTCAATCCGTCGTTCCCGCTCACGTTGAGCGTACGAATTCGCGGGCAGTTGCGTCCCAGCGCCGCCAACGCGTTCGCCCCGAGCGCGTTATTCTCGAGCGATAGCCACGTGAGCGCGCTCGACTCGAGCGCGTCGACGGATTGAAGCGCGTTCTCGCTCGCGTTGAGCTTGCGTATCGCGACGCCCTCGCGCTCGGCGTCGGCGAGACAACCGTTTTCGACGACGGCGAGCGCGCACGATTTGAGCGCGCAGGCATCGCCGACGGTTCTCGACGCGGCGAGCGCCGCCGTGAGGGTCTTCATGGCGCGTCGATGTCGGCACGAATTCACTCGCGCGAACGAGCGCGCGCGTCGATCGCGGGCGTCGCGGAGTAAAGCATCGGTCGTCGTTACGGCGCGCGCGCGCTTTTTCGGAAAGCGCGCGGTTCCTGCTAGTGTGCTATGCGTCGTCGAGCGCGTTCGTATCTATGGTTTGCATCGAGTGGTGAGGTTCAGATGGCGTCGTTGTCGTTCTCATCGTCATCATCATCGTCCGTGTCTTCGTGATCGAAGGGGTCATCCTCGTCGCTGTCGTCGCCGTCGAGCACGAGCGGGCGTCGCGCGTCGTCTCCGTCGTCTCCGTCGTCTCCGTCGTTCGCGCCTCGTCGCTTCGGTGGAAGCCTGCGCAGGGACCACAACACCAGAACACTCGGAAGAATCTCCACCGCGACGTAATACGACACGTTCAACGTCTTGGACGCGTACACGTCCACCGCGAACCGAGTCGACCGCGCCGACGCCGCCAGCATCGCGCACCGCGCGGTAAACGCCGTCGCGCACGCCACCGTCACCGTTCCGATCTCCCGAAGCTTCCTCGCCCTCGACGCTCCCAAATCCACCGGAAATCGTCGCAACATGACAAACAACCGTCCCCCGTACGTCGCGAATCCCACCGCGCTCGCCGCGCTCGCCGCCGCCAAGGTCCACGTCGACGCGCGCTCCAACGCGTCCCCTCGTCCCCGGGACGCGGGCATCGCCAACGCGATCCATATCCCGATCTCGATGACGTACGCGCTCACGTTCAACCACAAGAAGGCTCGTTTCACGCGCGTCACCCCCTCGCCTCGACCACCGCGACGACTCCCGTGATATATCTCGGCCCAAAACAAAATCACCGTCGCGTACGCGCTCAGAAAAATCAACCCCGGCCCGTCGAACGTCACCGCCCGGGCCCACCGCGGGATGGAGCGCCGCTCGAGCGCGCGTCTGCGGACGAAGGAGGCCGCGCGCGCGAGCGCGGTGAAGCCGTGGGCGAGGTGGAACACTTTTTGAGTCGTCAATCCGACGCCGGGCACCCGACGAGAGATGCGAACGAATTGCGACGCGCACACGATGGACACGAGGGCGTACGCGGCGGCGAGGCACGGGTACGCGTCGACGCGCATCGTGAGCGATGCGCGGTACCGACGAACGGTCGACCGACGACGCGAAGTGACGAGGAGGGGCGCCCTCGTGCGCGCGACGCGTCGGTTGACTCGTTCGAGACGACGACGCGCGCGCGGACAAAGACGCGCGGTTTCGGTGAACGTGAAATCTACAGTGGTGAATTAAAAAAAATCTCTAATTGATGTTTCGATTCGGTCGCGCGATGAGACGAGCGCTGTCGGGCGGGCGGCCCGCCGCGCGTCGGCGCGTCGGGCGTTCGCGCGGAGCTCACTAATCATCTTGCGTCATGCCGACGAGGTTGCACGAACTCGGTTCTTGGCCGAAAGGAATCCAGGAGCAGATGTTGTTTCTGTGTGCGATGCTCTCGGCGCCGGCGTAACCGACGATTTCGTAAAACTCTTCCGACGACTTGCCGATGAAGGCGTGCATCTCCTCCGAGGAATAGTTGGTGATGGCTCGACCCAAATCCTTCTCCTCTCCGGTTTCGTCGTCGATGGTGAGGATACGAACGCCGTCCTCCGCGGTGAATTCGCCTCGACACGCGATGAGGCCGGTGGAGAATAACGATTTATTAGATTCAATCGCTTTGGCGGCGTTGGCGTTGACTATCAAGTCGCCAGAGGGTGGGAGTAATAAGATCCATCTCTTTCTACCTCGTAGCGGTCTCGGCATGGCCAAGAAGAGAGTACCCACCGATTTGGATCTCGCAATGATTTCTGGCATCTCTGCCAAAGAGTGCGCGTGCATGATGATGGTGTTGCATCCGCTCGCCGCGGCGAGACGCGCCGCCGAGAGTTTCGTCGCCATACCTCCCGTGCCCAAGCCACTACCGGTTGCCGCCGTGTCCGCCGTGCACACTTCCAAGTCGTCGATGCTCTCGACCACGGGAATTCTGGTAGCATCCGGATTAGTGTTGGGATTCGCCGTGTACAATCCGTTGACGTCGGTGAGTAAGAACAGATAATCCGCGTCGACGAGTGCGGCAACGTGAGCGCTCAGCGTGTCGTTATCCCCAAACTTTGTGTGCTGCACTGCGACAGTGTCGTTTTCATTCACGATCGGAATGATGTTTTGCGCCAAGAGGGATCGAAACGTGCTCTGCGCGTTCATGTACTGTTGCCTATCCATGATGTTATCCAATGAGATCAACACCTGCGCGATCGGTTGTCCCACCGACTGAAAGAAATCATCGTACATGCGCATCAATCGCACCATGCCAACGGCCGCCAACGCCTGCTTCCCCGCCAAATCGCTCGGTTTCTTTTTATTTAGCACCTGACACCCGACGCCCACCGCGCCCGACGTCACCACCACCACTCGCATCCCCGAACGCTGAAGTTCCGCGCACGTCTCGGCCAACATACCAAAGTTACTCAAATGTAAATGACCACCGATACCACCCTTCAAAAGACTCGACGTGCCAACCTTGACGACGACGATCGGCGCTCGATTCGTCCCCGCCGGCGAGTTTGGGCGCAAAATCTCGACCGCCCCACCCTCACCCGCGTTCGCGTTCGCCGCGGAGCCCTCGCGCGCGATCCCCTCTCGCATCGTCAGCGCCTCCAGCGCGCGGTGCGGCGCCACATCGGGCGTCTTACGCAGGTCCACCGACGGATCGAACATCTCGCGCCCCGGCGTCAACCTGTTCCGTCTCGCGCGCGGCGCGGGTTAGACGGCGCGCGCGGCGCGGAACGCGCGTGGCGTCGAGACTCTGGAGTCGAGGCGACGACGACGACGACGAACGATGCGCGATCGAGCGCGCGACTCGGGACGAGGCGTCGAGCGGTGACGACCGCGTCGCGCGCGGTGCCGACGTCCAGGTCAAGGGAGGCGGCGCGGGTGGGTGGAGGGGATTGTGTACATGATTGGCTTTTCGGTGACGATGTATGATGGTTTGTGGTTTTGTGCGCTCACGTATGGGTAAGCTGTCACGCGGACGAGCCCGGGACGCCGAGGCGGGAACGACAAAGGAGCGACGAAACGATCGGGCGCGCGAGGCGATCGGAGAGCGTCGCGGTCGTTTCGATCGTCGTCAATATTCCAACCACCGCGCTAGTCGCGTCAAAAATCGAGACAGCATCAGAACCTGGGCTCGAACGAGGCGAGGAGTTCCTTGAGAGCGTCCGCGTGGAGCGGCACCGAGAGTAAATCGCGACCGTCGGCGCCGCGTTTGCTTTGCACGAGCTCGTGGTCGGTAAATTCCGTGAGGTGCACGCGGAGCGTGATCTCGGAGGAGACGAGGAACTGCTCGCGACAGCTGGCGTAAAACATGTCCAGCGGCATTCCGTGCGAGTCTTGGTTTTCGAGCTGGTGCTCGGCGAGGAGACGGAAGATGGCGCGGCCGTTGGAGGTGAGCGAACGAAGAACGTTGGCAGCCCCTCTGACGTGACGCTCTTCGCCCTTGGACGCCAATAACTGCGGTACGTTGGCCGTCTCGAGCGCGTACGGGGTGAACGTCGCCGCCTCTTGCCACACCCAGTTGAATCGAGCCGCCTCGCGTTTACTCCACAGCAGCGGTGAGTTGACGTGATCGATGCTGGCGATGAGGTGGACGCGCTCCATAGACGCGAGTTCGCCGAGAAGCGCCTGAGCCTCGCTCGTTCGAAGCTGTGGACCGTCGATGTTATGTAACACGATGTACAGACGCTTTGGAGCGCACGAGGGCGTCCCGCGAGTCGCGCTTTGGATTTGCGCCAGGAGCGTCTCCGTGGGCGTCTTCTCTCCGAACGTCGGCGTATCTGCGCTCTCCGACGCGAGCGCGGAAGCCGCGGCGACGACGACTTGCTTTGGTGTGAGAGAGGGAAAGAACCCGTTCACAATGATGACGCCGCCGTCGACAAAGTAACGCTTTTCGAAATCCTCCATGAGCGCCTTCTTCGAGCCGAACCCGTACAACAACACGTTGAAACCCGATCTCAAGAGTTGAAACCAACGCCTGTGTTGTTTTTCCAATCCCTTGACTATGGCGGCGCGCTCGTTGATGTGCCCCACCGGAAGGTGACCGAGCGTCTCTCGAACCGTCTCTTCATCCGCCAAATCCAACATACCGAGCATGTTCGCCTGCGTTCCGACGTGTCTGCCTCGTCCTTTACTGGCAATGTATCCTATTCCCTTGTGTTGCTGTTTTCTCCGTCGTTTCCTCCCCTTGCCGTCCTCGTCGTCCTCGTCGCTCTCCCCTCTGTCGTAATCTTCCCCTCGCGCCGCCACCTCCAACGCCTCGTGCACCGCCAACGCCGTCTCATCGTTCCTCTCGACCAACTCCCCACCGTGCCTTCCAGTCGTCGACGCGTCGACGCCGCCTCGATTCCCAGCCACCGCGTTCCCGTTCTCCTCCGCCTCGCGTCTCGCCTGGACGTACTCGAGCGATTTGGGCACGTGTTTCGGCACCCTTCTAAACCCACCGCGCGCGATCCTCTGCCCGCGCGTCTTGGCGAACGCGGGCGCGCCCGTCGTCTCGGCTCGTTTCCGCGTCTTGGGCGGCATGCTCGCGCGTCACCGCGTCCTCGACAGACGCTCGACGATGAGATTTAAAACCAAACAGCGAATCGAATCCGCGCGCGCGAACCGCGCGCGACGACGCGAGGGAAAACGCGCGTCGTCTCGATGCGCGCTCGCCGATCGCTCCGCTCGCGCCGTCGACCACCGTACCGTCCGTCGACGTCGATGAATGACGAGTCGTGCGAAGACGTGAGACGCCGCACATCGAGTCTCGAGTCGACGTCGTCATGCGAACCGCCTCGCGCGCGCGCGCGCCGACGCTCGCGCCCGGACGCGCGCGAGACATCACCTCGATCGCGCGTCGCCGTCTCGCGTCTCGCGCGCGCGCGACGCCGACGTACGAGAAGGTGTTCGACGAAAACACGGGACAAGATGTCGACGTCTTGTCGCAATCGATCGAGCGTGCGAGCGTCGGTGCGGGCGTGGAGTGGTCGTACAGGCGCGGCGTCGCGATGCCGAGGGAGGGTGAATCGGCTCGAGACGTTCCCGTGGTGTTCGTGCACGGAGTGGGTGGACGGGCGTACGGATTCCGAGCCATGTCTCGCGAGCTCCAAGAGCGCGGTTTCGAGACGTACGCGCCGGACGTCACGGGGCACGGGGATTCGAGCAAGCCGAGTCCCGGGAGAGGATTGTCGGCGTACGACGTCGAGGCGACGGGTGAGGCGCTGGTTGGATTCTTGGAGGCGACGGGATTGGCCGAGGGTCAGGTGGACGTCGTCGCGCACGGGTACGTCTTGCCGCAACACGTCTTGGCGCTCGCCGCGAAGAAACCGGAATTGTTTCGACGGATCGTGGTGATGAACGCGCCGTTGGTGGCGTCGCACGCGTACCCGCCGCAGATGGCGACGTACACGCGACCGTTCGGTATGGGTAAGGGATCGGCGTTCGACGCCGCGGGGTACCTGTACAACGGGAACGAGTTCGCGATTCCGGCGGACGTCATGGGCGAATACGAACAACCGTACATCGGCGAAGAGGCGGAAGCGGCGCGCGCGGCGGTGGAGGCGTACGTGACCAAGGCGAGTGATTTGAAGAAACTGAACGCCGACGTGAAGAAGGCGCTGAGCGCGCGCGGATTACCGAAGATTCGCGTCATTTGGGGAACGACGGATCGGTATCTCGACGACGCCCCCATCTACGACTGGTGCGCCGACATTCGCGCCTCGTTCAGCTCCATGCGCAAGGTTGGGCACATGCCCCAGGAAGATTTTCCGACGGATGCGGCGGCGAGGTGCGCCGAGTTTTTTACCGCTGATTTACGCGCGAGCGCGAAAGCGGCGTTGAACTCGGTGCGCGTCGGGAAAATCACCACCGACGACGGCACGGGGTGAGAAGACGATTCATTTATTCCTTCAATCGAACAAACATTCAATCGACCGGTCGAGAATGAACTTTTATTTTTTACGGTGTAATGCATTTTTTAAACGTCATGTGAGGCTCACAAATGTACTGCTGTTTTCTAACAATGGTATTGTAACTGAATTCGTGCGTCGCTCGGTGCTTTTCCATCACCGGTCGCCGCGAATGCGTCCGAGGAGCGCGGCAAAAATCGGAATGAAACCGACGCTTCCGAGGGACATGCGCTGGTTCGTCGTCGCGCGGACGGAAATCTTTCCGGTTCCTCGCGAGTTGATGTTGAAACTACCGGTGAGTTGAGTGTCCTTACCGACTTGGATGGAGCTCATACCGTTGCAACCGAGCGCGAGGTCGCCGCGCCAGTTCATGAAACTCGCGCTGACGGTGGACGAGTTCGGGTTGGCCGGATCCTCGCTGTGTCGAATAATCGTCTCGAGGTTACCGGCGTACGCGACATCTTTTTGCGCGGTGACGGCACCGGTGCTCACGACAACCTTCATCCCCGGTCGCGCTTTGAAACGGTTCTCAATCTTTGTACCGAGCGCCAACACGCCGCCGACGAGCGAGGCGGAGAGACCGCCGATGATCTTGTCGATGGCGCAAAACTTCCATCTCGTCTCCCCGCGCGCCGTGTACACCAAATCCTTACCCACCGTTTGGATATCAACACCGGTGGTAGAGATCAAGCTGCGCGTGTGCGGGATAGACATCTCACCCTCAAAACCAAAGTTGCTGTCCTTTTTATCCTTGGAAATCTGCGCCTGCACGACACCCGGCACGAGGTCCTTGAGCACGAATTGGTGCTCGACGGAGAAGCCCTCAACGCCGGTCTCGTGATCCCAACCGTGCGCGTCGACGATCGGTCGGCACGCCCACTGTTGGTTGGACTCGAGCTGACGGTAGTGGTGACCCTGGGCGTCGCCGTCAAAGGACAAGGGCAACTGAGGATCCGGCGCCGGAATGGACACTTGCTTGGGCGTCGGCATGGGTTCCATTTGGTCCGCCGGAATATCGTACGGAGACGGTTCGCCCGAGATGATTTCGTTCTCTAAGTCTTCGAACCCATCGTCATCGTACTCCATCAATCGACGAGGCTTGCGAGTGGTGATGAGGGAAGAGAGGAGGAACGGAAGCGGGGGCACCTTTTGTTGTCCCGGCATGCCGCCTCGGCCACCCTTGCTGGCCTTTTGTTGTTCCGCTTGCAAGTTCAACAGAGCGTTGGCCTCGGTGAGAATCTTGGACGCGAAGCACAACAATAAAAGTTGTGGCTTCCACACTTGACCGTTCGGCAAGACGCGCTCGCCTTCGTGGTTGGTGCGGCAGAGCGGATGATTTTCGGCGAGCGCCACGGGGTTCATGAGTCTCATGTCGCCCGCAGCTTGACGAATCGTCTGCTGTACGATGTGCGAACGCTGCGCGACGTACATTTCGTACGAAATCGGTTGACCGTTCGCCCCATCCGGCGGCGCGGTGGCGGCGTGCGTCAAGACAACGATGGCATTGAACCAAATCGCCTGGCCAAACGTGTTGGTGATTTGCTTCAACAAGGGCAAATCCGCGGCGTCGGATCGAGACGGAATGTCCAAACGATCAAAGTAGAGGACGATATCCGGCTTGTGTTGCTTGGTGAACTTCTTCGCATCGTTCATGATGGCAGAGTTGTAACGAATGTCAGACGCAGAGGCTTGCAAGCCCGGAGTATCGATGAGACGAAGCGTCATGCCGTGGATCTTCTTTTCAATCAACGTAACCTTCTTCGTCGTGTCCGCGTCGGCAGTGCCGGACGGCGCCGAGCCTTCACCCAATAAGGAGTTGATAACGGCAGACTTACCGACACCGCTCTTACCCAAGAGCAAAATGGTGCAAGTAAAATCCAAATCGGCGTCGGAGCTCTCATTTTCGGCTTGCTGCGCGAGCCCCACGGCTCTATCAAAGGACGCGTTGCTCGGATCCTTTTGCGCACCCTTACCCGCCTTGAGTTGCTCGGCGAGCTCCAAACGGTAAATGACCTGCGCCACAACGGTGTTTCTAGGACTTTGCTTCAATCTCGACGCTAAACGCAAGAGCTTGATGCGAAGCATCTGCAACTCGTACGTGCGGGTGGCGTCCTCATCGCTCGGGTCCGGCTTCACCAACGGCTCAACGGGCGCAGGCTTCGGCTTCACCGCCGCCAACGCACCGTTCGCAGCTTCACGAACGGCGCTACCGAACGATTTTGCCAACATCGGCGCCGCCGTACCAGCCGCACGGAACTTTGCCTCGGCGTCTTCGTTCGTCTGCTCCTCTGCCTCCTCCTCCGATCCGAAGTCTTCCTCCTCCGCGATCACCTTCTCTTCCTCCCCGTCGGCCGCCGCTCGATCTTCCTCCTCGATGCGCTCGTCTTCAATCCCCGCCATGTCGTCTCCGACCTCGTCGTCAGCCTCCGCGAGCGTCTCCTCCTCGACGTCCCCTTCGAAACCCTGGTTCGGGGTCGCGCGCGTCTCCTCCGAGACCACCGCCTCGCGCGTTTCTCCTCCCCCGCGTTCCGGAGACGGTTGCGGGAAATCTAAGGATTCGATCTCCTCGTCCTCCTCCTCGAAGCTCTCGTCGCTCTCCTCGTCGTCGTAACTCTCGAACGAGCTCTCGTCGAACGAGGCTTCGTCTCTCGAATCGTACGCGTACGCCTCCGAGTCACTGCTCGCGTACGACGCGTCGTGCACGTCCTCGTCTTCGATGTGGTTCGAGACGTGATCGGCGTCGGGCATGTACCGCGTGTGCGTGCGTACCGTGCGACGCGCGCGCGTGTGACGGGCTCTCGGCGTTCACGATGGCGCGCACGGGGCTGCGGATCGGCTCGAGGGTTCGGAGTCCCTCCTTTTTGGGTCACAAAGGGTGGATGGAGGAGGTTTTACGGCGAGCGCCGAGCGCCGCGCCGTCTCCGGGATTGTTACAACATGCTCGATCGAAGAGACGATCGAGGGTTTACGACACCACACATCCGCAGCCGGGTTGTTTATCGGGAGAGTCGGCGTATTTCTCCGCGAGCGGCTCGAGGATGGTGATGATTTCTAAAAAGTCGGGACGCTTCTTGACGAGCGGATCCCACATTCTGGTGACAAGAGTGGAGAGCTCGTCCGGCATGAAGCCCCCTCGAATGGGCGGTCGGAGGTTTTCTAGACTCGCCGCGCGGCATGCGTCCACCGGGTTTCTTCCGCTGAATGGTTGCTGGAAGCTAAAGAGTTGGTAGTAAATCATGGACGCCGCGTAGACGTCGACGGCTGGCCCATAAAACTCATGCCGAAACACCTCGGGCGCCATGTATCGGTACGATCCGGTCTCGCCAGTCATGTTGAACGCCTGGGACATCTCCTGTGGAAGTTTATTGCGCACGGAGAGAGTCTTAGACAGACCGAAATCGCCAATCTTGAGCGTTCGCATCTTCGTCAACATGAGGTTGCCCGGCTTCAAATCTCTGTGAATAACCGGAAGCGGCGTTCTACCGTGTAAATACGCCATACCCCTGGCGCAGTCGAGCGCCATTTTCAACGACTGACGTAACGGCAACAATTCCTCAGCCCTAAACAACGTCTCCAAGCTTCCACCAGCCATGTATTCGCTGACAATGGATGTGAGGCCCTCGGCGGACACCGTCGTTCCGAGAAACTGCACGATGTGCGGGTGGTGCAGCTGTTGCATAATCTTCAGCTCGAGTCTGAATTCAGCTTGAGCTACTTCATCCGCGTTGAGATGTTTATGCAACTGTTTTAAGCACACCTTTGTTCCTCGCCACGTGCCACTGTACACGACGCCGAACGCGCCGGCGCCGATTTCCTCGACGTTGCTAAACTCTCCATCCGGAATTTCCCAAGCCATCGTGTCCACGGGCAACTGCATGTGCGCCGCCCCGGAGAGATGCGATTCTTCCAGAGGTAAAAACGTGCCGCTCACCCTATCCTTAATCTTACCGCCGTTCTTGGCGAGCATCTTCACCAAATCGCCGTGGTTGCCGTACACGGCGCTCTCCAGCGGCGTCGACCCCCATCGATCGACCGGATTCACGGGCACGCCGCTCTTCACCAACCAATCCGCCACTTTAAACGAACCTTCACTCGCCGCGACGTGAAGCGGCGTGCGATTGTCGTAATCGGCGTAACTTTCGCTCATGATGCTCTTATTCGCCTGTTCGAGCACGCGCTTGAGCCGACGCAAGTTCCCCATCGAGCAGCAAAACAACAACTCGCTCGTCAAGTGTCTCTCCGTGTACTGCAAAAACTTAGCCGTACCGGGTTTATTCGTACCGTCGGACCCGGCCTCGCTGTGTCTCCCCGCGCTCCCCAAGCTGCTCTCGTTCGAGTGCTCGCCGCCCTCCGACTCGCCCATGTCCACGCGATACGGTTGTCTCGTCCCCGGCGACGCCCCGACCGGTAAATTATCGTCCGCGCTCGTTCGTCCACCGCTCTCGCTTTCGATGGACGCCAGGCTCGCCCCTTTCACCATCCCGAACACCATCTCTCGCGCTCGCTCGACGTCGAATCGCACGCAATCGCACGCAATCGCCGGCCGTTCCCTCTAGGTTCACGTCGAATCGCGTCGAATCCCGTCGCCGACGGAACGAACGAACGAACGAACGAGCGACGAATGAATGCGAAGGAATGAAACGAAGTCGCTCTCGACTCGCGCGCGTCGCTCGCGTCGCCTCGCGCTCTCTCGCGCGCGCTCGTCCTCGCTCGAGTCCTCGAGTGAGGTCGGTCGTCGAGGAAAGGAAAAATGTGACGCGCGCACTCCCAGAGACGATAAAGTGCAATCCCGGGACCGCGCGACGTGGTTGTCCTGAAAAATGTGCGTCGATGAATCGTTTCTATCGAAAAGAAGACTAGGGATGCGCGCGAGACGGAGCGAAGAGACGGGCGACGCGCTCAGTTCCAAAACGGTCTATTCCACGCCTCGCGCGGGAGGGTCGGCTCGCTCGTCTTCTCGCCGCAGTACATGTAGTGAGTCGGGCGGTAGGGAGTGTAGGGAACGCTGCCTTCCTCTTCGGCGTACCACACCGTCTTGAAATCTTTTCGACTCGATAACCACTCGCGGTGTTCCTTGTTGAAGAAGACGCCGTCCATGGCGAACCACCACTTGTAGAGGCGTTGATCCCAAGAGCTCTCGCGACCCTCGCGCTCGATGAAATCAATCAACGCCAAATTGCCGCCGGGAGCGACCAAATCCGACATAGTTTTCATCGCCTTCTTCCAGTCGGGGATCATGGTGACGCAGTACGAACACGTCACCAAGTCGGCTTGCTTGGGGAGCTTTCGCTTGACGGCGGCGCTGTTGATGTCACCCTCCACCAACACGACTTGCGGCGCCAAACCGAGTTCCATGACGCGCTCTCTCGCCATTTCGAGCAAAGCATCGGATAAATCGCAGAGGTACACCTTGGTGTTGCACTTTTGCACGTGGCCGACGACGAATTCAATATCGCGAGCGGTGCCGCAACCCACTGAGACCCACGTCTTCGGCTCCTTCGCCCACGGAATCACGTGGCGCATGAAAACCTCGCGTCCCGGCAAGAGCGCCTCGCGGAAGCCGTCGTAACGCTCGCCTTGGTGCTTGTAGAACGCTCGAACATCTTTCACCTTGCTCAATCCTTGCTTGGCCATGGCGAGCATGACGGAGACGTCGCCGATGAACGAGTTTTTGAAAGTACGACCGCTACCCTGTTGCACGATCATCTCTGGATTGTAGTCCTCCGGCGTCGGCGCGATGAACTGCGTCAAATACCAACCGACGCGATCGTAGTCCGGTACGAGCGTACCGTCGAGGTGCGCGAGCACGGGCGAGTGCACGCGATCGGCGAAGGAACGCCAGTAGATGCGGCCCTTCTCCTTGTCCATGTTGGCGACAACCTTGGAGATGTTCTCAGCGATCATCTCCGGCGGCATCCAGTCCATCGAATCGAGGAGGGAGGCGATGGTAATGGAGCCCGGACCTTCGCGCACGGCCGCGTCGGCCCAAGTGCCGTGGAACAATTGGACGCGGTCGACGCGCTTCTTCAAGTTGGCAAAGTTCTTCTTCTCGAGGTATCGCGGGCAACAATCGGGGGCGAATTCGCCGACGATGTAGCCGTAGTAGAAGTAGTTGTTCGGTTTCCACACGCGTACCTTGAGCACTTCGATCAATCGATCGACGAACACCTTGGGGTTGCGGCTCAACAAATTGAGCTGCTCGAGCGGAACGCCGCCGAGCGGGGCGATCCAACTCCACAAGAAGGTCATCGAGCACAGCTTGAGAGTAAACCAGAAGAAGAAACCGCCAGAGTTCTCGTCGAATTCTTCGCGGTTCTTCACGCGCTCACGCATGCCGGAGAGACGCAACGGCAGGCACAAGATTTTCGCCATCAAGCCAGAGGTGCCCGCAAACATGAAATTGTCGCGGAACAAGTTGTGGTTGTTGTCCCAGAACTCGGCGGTTTCTTCCTGGAGCAACGGGCGCAATTTGGATTCGTACACCGATTTGAACACCTCAAAGTTCGATCGACCCCAGATGTCGAAGAATTGCTCCCACGTCAGGACGCGAATGCACGCGAGCTTGAGCTCGAGCGTGTGAAGCTGGGCGGCGTTCATGTCAACCGCGATGATCTTCTTCGGTCCTTGGCAAAGATAGTCAAGCACGTTGCAGCCCGCGGAAGAAATAGTTAAAACAACGTCATCCTTCGTCATGTGCATCACCTTGTGGTCGACCGCCGGGTCTTCCCACGAAATGTTGTAGATGATCTTCTTGCGACCGATGGACGTCATGATGAAGTTTTGCGTGTACACGTCGTGCACGACAACTCCGAATCGGTAGAGGAAGAGGGCGAAAATGGTCGCGTGCATGGTGATGACCGGCGCCGACGGAGCTTCGGCGTATTTGTTATACACCAAGTCGTACGCAGCGTAGGCGTGCGCACCCATGTTAGCCACCAACATGGTCGCGAAAAGCGCGAGTTTGCCCCTGAACGGCATGCGCGTGCGGCCGTGCGAACGCATCAAGTAACCTCGCACCCAGCGCTGGAATTCCTTCACGTGCAACATCAACAAGCTCAGACCGACGATAAAGACCAAGTTCGAGAACTGCGCAGCCTTGTAAATCAACACGGTGTGGAACACGACGCGCGTGAGAAAGTACAAAACGCCAAACAACAGGCTCGGTTTCTGCTTGTTTTGCACTTCGTGGAACGCCAACAACACGATGGGGAGTTCTTCAACGAGCGCGATGGCAAACAAAGACGTCAATCCATCGTGGAGCAAATACGCGCACACGACAATGTACAAAAAGTGGTGAACCCAACCGTCGTCGTATGTGATCAAGTTTTCGTAGTGCAAGCTCCCGATGAACAAGTCCATGATGCAGTAACCGATGAAAAAGATCGCGGCGTACCGCGTGAGATCAGTCTCATTATCGATCGTGGCCGTGAATCCATCGTGGCAGACGTGATAAAACAAATACAACCCGACGAAGGACGTCACGAAGGACGAGTACAGCGTCAGGTACCACGAGTGGTCCGGAATTTTCAAGAATCGCAAAAAATAGTACACGAACGCGCACGCGATCATGTTCGACCCCAAAAGCAAGAAATCATCCCCAGAGAAACGTACGTTCTCCGCCAAGAACGTCGTCATCTGCTCGGAGAAGGACATGGCTATCGCCTTGGCTACCATGTCGACGTTCTCACCGACGCCCCTCCGACGATCCGTCCGAAATCTAAGGAAAGAAGACACCACGCGACGCTTCCGTCAGTCGATCGAACCACTCGCTCGCGTCATCGTCATCCACCACCCTTTTCTCACAGTCGCACACCGCGCGCGGTCGCACACCGCGCCTCCCTCGCCCGTCGCGCGCCCTCGACTCCGTCCGAGCGCCAAGATGTTTCAAAGGCATACAACCGAGCGTTCGTCTCATCGCTCGTCCTCGTCCTCCACCTCCCATCTTTCGCGCTCGAGCGCGAGACATCGACGACACACATCACCCCCTCGCGCGTCACCGCGCCGTTCCCCTCGCTCGACGCCGTTCCCCTCGCGCGCGCGCGGATAAACCGCTCGCGCGCGCGGTGAGATTATTCCTTTTCGCGCTCGAGCTCGTCCTCGCGCGCGCCCCCTCCCTCGCGCGACCGATCGAGCGCGTCCGCGGCGTTCGACGCGCACCTACGACCAAGGCCGGTGTCCTCGAGCGATCGTCCGTCGACGCGCCTCGGCGAGTGCCGTCGCGCGGCGTCGAGCGTCCGCGGTCGAGCGACGTCGACGCGCGAACGCGCGGGAACGCGTCCGGGCGTCCG
>MDTE01188677.1_pt1 | contig 20127 bp, 20 predicted proteins | sample 811231 | NCBI WGS metagenome assembly MDTE01 (sample SAMN05326651, study PRJNA326480) | marine metagenome | isolation source: seawater | place: Indian Ocean: Red Sea | collected 2010 | reverse complement strand
GAAACATTTCTATTACAAAGTTCAAAAACTCTATGAATATGTTCCCATTTAACTCTATCAGCAGACATGGGGTTTACTGGTGGAGTAGCTTTTGATTCTGGTAATGCTAGAAGGGCATTTTCAACATCATCAGCATCTGCCGGTTTAGGAATATAATCTATAGCTCCTGCTTTAACAGCTGCTACCGTTGTTGGTATGTTCCCATAGCCGGTTAACATGATAATTTTGCAATCACTCCTTAATTTTCTTAGCTCTTTCACAACCTCTAGGCCACTACCATCGCCTAGCCTTAAATCAACTACAGCAAACGCTGGAGGTGAATTTTTTGCCTTGGTTATTCCTTGTTTTACACTATCTGCTTGAGTCAAAATAAAACCTTTTTTCTCCATAGCGCGAGCTAGTCGATCTCTTAGTGGGCCATCATCATCAACAATAATTAGCGTTTTATCAGCTAAATCAGCGATTTTTTGACCATTTATTTTTTCTTGTTCTGTTCCCATGTAATAATTTTTTTTATCTACCTTAGATGTAAGTTCAAAAAATAAATTTTCAAGACCGAAACTGATGCTTTGACACTTTTGGATCGTTTATATTTATTGTAGATAACATTGATTATTTGTTGACATTACTTCTCATTTATATAAAAAAACAAAAATAAGAGGTTTTTTAATTTTTTTTGTAAATAAAAAAAGGGGATTAATGAGATGCAGAAGTTTAACTCGGTTGAAGAACTGGTTAATACTATCAGACCAGTAGACCCGATATATTGCATAAGACCCGATTCAATTAAAATAGCTTGCAACTGGTTTAAAAATAACTTCCCAGGAAAAATCTTGTACGCTGTAAAAACAAATCCAAACGAAAAAGTAATTAAATATATTGGCGAAAGTGGCATTAATCAATTTGACGTTGCTTCAATTAATGAAATTAAATTAATTAAGAAAATTTTTCCTGAAGCTACAGCCTATTATATGAATACTATTAAAAGCAGAGAACACATCAAAGAAGCATATTTTAAATACAACGTTAAAGACTTCGCGCTTGATACAAAAGATGAATTGCAAAAAATTGTTGAAGCTACTGATAATGCTAAAGACTTAAACTTATATGTTAGAGTTTCAATTTCAAATGAGCACGCTGAAATTGATTTATCTCAAAAATTTGGTGCTCTTGCCAGTGAAGCATTAGGTCTTTTAAGATTGGCTAAAGCACATGCCAAAAAAGTCGGTTTAAGTTTTCATGTAGGATCACAATGTATGCATCCAATTTCGTATGCTAAGGGAATTAGAGAAATAGGAAATATAATTAAAAAAACAAAAATAATTCCAGATTTTATAAATGTTGGTGGAGGTTTTCCCTCTATTTATCCTGACTTAAATCCACAACCTCTTGAAAGTTATATGAATGAAATAAGAAAAGCTTTTAATAATTTAAAATTAGAAAATAAACCGATACTTTTATGTGAGCCTGGAAGAGCTCTTGTCGCTGAAAGTGGATCTTCAATAGTTAAGGTTATCCTTAGAAAGAAACAAAAAATTTATATTAATGATGGAACTTATGGAAGTTTGTTTGATGCTGGCGTTTTAAACTTTGTTCTTCCTACTAGAATGATACCTAATGGAAGAATGACTTCAAAGAAATTAACCGCCTACAGTTTGTATGGACCAACATGTGACAGTGCGGATTTCATGAAAGGGCCATTTGTTTTGCCAAATAATTTAAAAGAGGGTGATTATATAGAAATTGGACAACTTGGTGCCTATTCCCTAACTTTTAGAACTAAGTTTAATGGTTTTTATTCAGATAAAATTTTAGAAGTACGTGACAAACCTATAATGTCAATGTACGAAAAGGATAGCACTTCTAGTTATCTTGTTGCTTAAATGACTAATCCTAAGAATCCTAAGTTGGGTCATAACAAAAAGACCTTTCTAGAAAAACCTGTAGAACATATTGATATAACAGCTTTTGACTCAAGAAAAATTATAGAGTCTATGGATAAAATGTCTTTTACATCTAGAGATACTGCCAAAGCATCGAATATCTTTAACGAAATGTTATCTGATAAAAATTGTACAACTTTTCTAACTTTAGCTGGATCAACATCTGCAGCAGGATGTATGAAGATATATTCTGATATGATTAAGTTTAATATGATTGATGTAATTGTAGCTACCGGTGCTTCAATTATTGATATGGATTTTTTTGAAGCGCTAGGGTTTAGACATTACCAAGGCTCTCAATATCAAGATGACACGCAGTTAAGAGAAAATTATATTGATCGTATATATGACACTTACATAGACGAAGAAGAACTTCAGGCATGTGATCGAACAATTTGTGAAATAGCAAATAGTTTAGAACCACGGCCGTACACTTCTAGAGAATTTATTAAGGAAATAGGAAAATATCTAAAAACCAACTCAAAGAAAAAGGGGTCTCTAATAGAGACTGCTTATGATAATAATGTCCCTATTTTTTGTCCTGCTTTTACTGATTCAAGTGCTGGATTTGGATTAGTAATGCATCAAGAGAAAAACCCAAAAAAATGTATTACTATAGATTCTATAAGAGAATTTAGAGAATTAACCGAAATAAAAATTAAATCTAAATCTTCAGGCATTTTAATGATTGGCGGTGGAGTTCCAAAAAACTTTGTACAAGATACAGTGGTTTGTGCAGAGCTTTTAGGTAAGAAGGTCGATATGCATAAGTACGCAGTACAAATTACAGTTGCGGATGCGAGAGACGGTGCATGCAGTAGTTCAACGCTAAAAGAAGCTAGCTCTTGGGGAAAAGTTGATATTTCAAAAGAACAAATGGTTTATGCAGAAGCAACTAGCGTTCTACCTCTTATAGCCAGCGATGCGTATCATCGTAATAAATGGAAAGAAAGAAAACGTAGAAATTTTTCAAACTTGTTTGGTTAAAAATTGAAATATCTTTCAAATAAAAAAGGATTCCTGGGAATAGATAACAATATTAATAAAGACAATAATGTTGTAGTAGTGCCTTTTGGTCTTGAAAAAACTGTTAGTTATGGAAGTGGAACCAAAAAAGGACCTGAAGAAATAATTAAGGCTTCTCATCAAGTAGAACTTTTTGATGAAGATTTAAACAAAGAGCCTTACAAAAAAATTGGCATTAAAACCTTAAAATATTTTAAAATCAAAAAAAATATTGTTGATGCGCTTAAACAAATTGAAAATATTAATAATGATTTATTAAGCAAAAATAAATTTCCTTTAGTTTTAGGGGGAGAACATTCTTTAACTGCCGGATCAATTAAACCGTTCATTAAAAAATTTGGAAAAATATGTATATTGCATTTTGATGCTCATGCTGACTTAAGAAACAGTTATAATGGGAACAAATTTTCTCATGCTTCAGCGATTAGAAGATGTTTGGATAATGAAAATGTTAGTGTAATATCATTTGGAATAAGAAATATTTCACTAGGTGAAATGTCTTACCTAAAAAAAAATAAAAAAAAAATAATTATTTTTTGGGCTAAGGATAAGTCAAAATGGAATTTAAATAAGTTTAAAAACATTATAAAAAATAAAAATGTTTATTTAACTTTTGATGTGGATGGCTTGGACTCTAGTATTATGCCTGCAACAGGAACTCCAGAACCAGATGGATTATATTGGAACGAAACCATGAAAATTATAAAAATTGCTGCTAAATCTTCTAACATCGTGGGTGCTGACATAAATGAACTTTCGCCAATAAAAGGATTTGATTCTTATAATTTTTTAGCAGCAAAACTCGCATACAAAATAATTTCCTACTCTTTTGAATTTAAAAAAAAATTTAGATAGCGGACAAATCTTTTGTTTGCCAATTTACAGTCACCATAGCACCTTCGTTCTTAGGACATTTAGCAAATTTCACATTTGCTTTCATTCTTTCTAAAAGTGTTTTTCCAATAAAAGTTCCAAGACCGAGTCCAGATTTTGAACTTATAATTTTATTTTTGGAACGAATATAAGGTTCTCCTAATACATTTATAACATCATCAGAAAATCCTGGACCATCATCACTTATTCTTATTTCTGTATTTTTATTATCACTTTCAATGGTAATTTCTACAAATGAATTACTATACTTTACTGCATTACCTACAAAATTTCTTAATCCATATGTTATTTCCAAAGTCCTTGAAATTTTGGGGTTAAATTTATTTTTTTCAGAAAATAATGATATTTTTTTTTCAGAAATTTCTGAAAATGATCTTACTATCTCATTTAATAATTCTTCTATATTTATATCAGATAAAAAATTATCTTCTTTAAGTTGATCTTTAGAAAAATTCTTTAAAATTTCTGAACATCTTTTAGTCTGTGATAAAAGCAAATCAATATCTTTGGTATATTTAGGATTGTTTCCAATTTCTTTCTCTAGTTCTTTTGCAATAACACTTATCGTTGATAAGGGTGTTCCTAGTGAATGAGCTGCTGCTGCTGCCTGCAAACCAATAGATTCTAACTCATGTTCTTTTGCTAATATTAATTCTAATTTGTTTAAAGCTTCTGTTCGCTTTCTAGACTCAATACCAAATCTAACTCCAAAATAAGTTAAAAAAATCAGTGTTATTAATATAGCTATTGGCACAGAATATAAATACGTATCTGGTACATGAAAGTGCAATTCTCCATAATGAGGTAAAGGAAAATTATAAATTGTTAAAACTATTAGTATTACTGTTGTAGTAATAGACAAATTTATTGTACTTCTCAAAGTTAAAAAAGTTGACGCTACAATAGCTGGAACAATTAGCAAAATCACAAATGGATTTGTAATACCTCCCGTCAAATATAATAGTGCGGACAATTGAAGAAGATCATAAAATAAAATAAAAGTTGAAGTAAAATTATTTAATTGATTTTCTTTAAATCTAAATTGCAAATAGCTGTTAGTCAAAACACCACAAAATATAACTAAGGAACAATATAAAATGGGTAATTCAAATTTAAAAACAAAGTATACAATGCATATAGTTAATAATTGTCCAATTATTGCTATCCATCTTAGGATAACTAACGTTTTCCTATCTAATTGAATGTTGTCTTTTGACGTAAAAAACTCTGAAAACTTCATTCAGAAATTATATATCTAAATTTGAAACTTCCAAAGCTCGACTAATTATAAAGTCTTTTCTTGGTGCAACTTCATCACCCATAAGTATTTGTATTAAATCTTGATCTTTTTTTGATTTAGCTTTTGTATTATTTGTATATTTTACCTGAAGTAATATCCGATTTTCCGGATTTAAAGTTGTTTGCCATAATTCATCAGGATTCATTTCTCCCAAACCCTTAAATCTTTGAATATTTATTTTGCTCTTCTCCTTTTCTAAAAATCTATTTAGATCTTTTGTATTTTTTTTAAATGAATTTTTTGATTTGCCTGATAATTTAATTAAAAAATCTTCTAATTCTTTATCATTTTTTATATAATAATTTTTTTGACCTTTGGTAATCTTATAAAGGGGAGGTTGGGCTAAATAAATATGATTTTTTTCTATAAGTTCATTAAAAGGAAAATTATTAAATAAAGTTAACAAAAGAGTTCTTATATGAGATCCATCAACATCAGCATCTGTCATAATAATAATTTTTTCGTATCTTAAATTTTCAATATTAAAATCTTTAGTTCCCGTTCCTAGAGCATTAATTAAAGTAACTATTTCATTTGAAGACATCATTTTAGAAAGAGCTTTTGTTTGTAAATCTTGTCCATTTCCATTTCTAGATTTAGAACCATTAACATCAATGTAAGTATTGAGTATTTTGCCTCTTAGAGGGAGTACTGCTTGATATTCTCTATTTCTTCCTTGCTTAGCAGACCCTCCTGCTGAATCACCCTCAACAATAAACAACTCTGTACCTTCGGCTTTTCCTATTTGACAGTCAGCAAGTTTACCAGGTAGTCCGGATAATTCTAAAGATCCTTTTCTTCTAACTCCTTCTCGAGCTTTACGTGCAACATCTCTTGCTATAGCTGCTTGAACTATTTTTGACAATATTACTTTTTTAATTCCAGGATTTTGATCAAACCATGTTGATAGTTTATCGCTAACTATAGACTCAACAATAAATCTTACTTCTGAGGACACAAGCTTGTCTTTGGTTTGTGATGAAAATTTTGGATCTGGTATTTTTACAGACAACACTCCGGTCAAACCCTCTCTAGTATCATAACCTTCAAGCGTAATTTTATTCTTCTTTAATAGATTTGCTTCTACAGTATATTTATTAATTACTCTAGTTAATGCGCTTCTAAAACCAAGTAAGTGTGTTCCTCCATCTTTTTGATGGATATTATTTACAAATGGTAGCATGTCTTCCGAATATCCTGCATTCCATTTTAGTGAACATTCTACTTCGACATTATCTTTTACTCCAGAAATATAAATGGGTTTTTTAAAAAGACTTAGATCATTTTTGTTAACCAAAGCTGATTTATTTTTATCTAAAAAATCAACGAACTCCTGGATTCCTCCATCATACTTATTTTTATATTCTTTTTCTTTTTTGGTTGTTTTGTCTACTAAAATAATGCAAAGACCTTTATTTAAAAAAGCAAGCTCTCTCATTCTTTTTTGTAAGATTGAAGAATTAAATTTTGTATCAGAAAAAACTTCTTTTGATGGTAAAAAATTTATTAAAGTTCCTGTTTTATTTGTTTTTCCTTTAGCTTTTAATGGAGATATAGTTTTTCCATCCTTAAATTCAACAAAATATTCCTTTTTATCTCTAAATATTTTTAAAGTTAATTTTGCAGACAAAGCATTGACTACTGACACGCCAACTCCATGTAGCCCCCCGGAAACTTTGTAAGAATCGTGATCAAATTTACCACCTGCATGTAGTTGAGTCATTATTACTTCTGCAGCAGATTTTTTCTCACCTTTATGCAAATCTACAGGTATTCCTCTTCCATCATCTTCCACTGAAACAGAATTATCAGAATTAATTGTAACTTTAATATTTTTACAATGACCTGCTAAAGCTTCATCAATAGAATTGTCAACTACTTCATATACCATGTGGTGAAGACCTGTGCCATCGTCAGTGTCTCCAATATACATTCCAGGTCTTTTTCTAACAGCCTCTAAACCTTTAAGTACTTTTATGGATTCTGCACTATAATTTGCTTTATCTTGTTGTTTTTTCTGAGTCATAATATTGAAATTGTTACATGCATTTTAACATTTTTTAACGACTAAATACATCTGCGACAAAACTATTACCTAAATTGTTGTTGGTATTAAATGATTCTTAAAGGAAAAATATATAAATAATCTATTATTGCCCTTGAACAAAAAAAATCAAATTTTCATTGGCATAACAACATGAAATGTATTTTTATCTGAAAGATCATTAATTAATACTGGTGAACCTGCATCTTTTAAATTTATTGTTATAGTTTCATTTTCAATTTGTGATGTAATATCTGTTAGATATCTACTATTGAAGCTTATATTTAAATCTTCTGAATTAAAATTTGCATTTATATTTTCTATACCCTCTCCACTTGTAGGGTTATTAACCGATAATTGAACGCCAGTTTTCGAAATTAACATCTTTAAACCTTCTTTTCTATCAGATGAAACAGTAGTAACACGATCAATTGAATTTTTAAATTCGCTCAATTTAATTTGTAAAACCTTATCATTGCCCTTTGGTACTACCTTGCTATAATCAGGGAATCTTCCATCTATAACTTTAGAAATTAATACACCACTATTCATTTCAAATTTAATTTTTGATTTATTATTACATATATTTATGTCGCTTCCATTTTGTTCAAGTAAAGAAATTAATTGAAAAACTGTTTTTTTTGGAATTATTATAGGTTCTATACTAATTTTTGGGTCAATCTCTAAACTGCTTGATGAAAGCCTATGACTATCAGTTGCTACACCACAAAGAAATGATTTTTTCTCGGAGCTTATTTTGTGAAGATAAATACCGTTAAGATAATGTCTTGTTTCATCGCTAGAAATTGAAATTTTTGTTTTATTTAAAAGTTTTAATAATGTTTGAGAATTTACTTTAAAACTTTTTTGCTCAATATTTTCATCTGACAAAGGAAAATTTTCTGGTGGCAAGCAGAGCAAACTAAACTTAGATTTTTCTGAAACCAGCCTTATTTTGTTCGAACTTTGTAATAATAATTCAACTTTCGCATTTGGTTTTAGTTTCCTAAGAATATCATAAAGAACACTCGCTGATGTAGTAGTAGATCCTTCTTTTTTTACTTCTTGAGCAGGTACTTCTTCAAAATAAATTATATCTAAGTCTGTAGCGGTAATTTTTATTTTCGAATCTTTTGCTTCAATTAGTATATTTGATAGAATGGGAAACGTTGTTTTTTTTTCGATAATTCCATGAGCATGTCCAAGTGCTTTTAAAAAAACATCTCTATTAATTGAAAATTCCATCTGAAAGTATTATGGCAGCTTTTTTTTGAGATCTATTATACTTTGCTTTATTGTATTATCTTTTTTTATTAGTTCGTCAATTTTTTTTACCGCATGAATTACAGTTGTGTGATCGCGATTAGAAAATTTTCTTCCAATATCTGGCAAAGAGTTGGTTGTATGCTGTTTTGCTAAATACATGGCAATTTGCCTTGGTCTGGCTAGCGATCGTGATCTTCTCGGAGATAACATCTCTTGAATATTTAGATTAAAATATGAAGCTACAATATTTTGTATTGTCTCTACATTTACAGATTTATTATTATAATTTATAAAATCTTTTAAAATTTTTTTACACTCATAAACTGTCGGTGACTTTGTATTAATTTTACTAAAAGCTAAAATTCTATTTAAAGCTCCAACCAATTCTCTAATGCTAGAAGTAACTTCAGAAGCTAAAAATTCAAAAACACTATTATCTAAATCATAATTTTCTTTAAAATTTGTTTTAATTTCTTCATATTTTTGCTTTAAAATTTTTATTTTTAATTCAAAATCAGGTGGCTGAATATCAATAACTAGCCCACCGGACATTCTAGATTTTATTCTTTCTTGTATTCTATCTAAATCCATTGGAGGTTTACTTGATGATATTACTATTTGGGATCCTCTTTCAATTAGAGCATTAAAAGTATGAAAAAACTCTTCTTGCATAGCTTCCTTCCCGCTTACAAACTGTATATCATCAATTATAAAAACGTTTGCCATCCTAAAAAAATCTTTAAATCTAACCATTTCATTGCTTTTTATAGATCTGATAAAATGATACATAAATCTTTCAGCAGAAATAAACATTACTTTCTTGGTTTTGCTAACTTCCAATCCTATCGCATTTAACAAATGAGTTTTTCCCATTCCAACTGCGCTATATATAAATAACGGATTATAATGCGCAGATTGAATACAAATTTTTTTAGCAGCCGTATATGCAAGTTCATTACTCTCACCAACCATAAAATTATCAAATCTGTTATTTTGATTAAATCTACTATAATTTGCTATGGAATTTTGAATTGAAGTAACTTGTTTTTTGTCTGAAAAATCAAATTTTTTACTTTTTTCTTGATTTTCTTCAATTAAAAATTCAATTCTTTGAATGCTTTTTTTAAATGTTTTAATTATATCAAGTATTTTATCTGCATATCTAGAAACTATCCAATCTCTAACAAACCTGGTAGGAGCAGAAAGTACAACATAATGATTAAATTCTTTTTTTAAATTAATATTTTTTATCCAGCTTTCATAAATATCATTACCAAAAGTTTTTTCAAATTTTTCAAGAACCTCATTCCAGTTTAACTGGCTTTCCTCCTGAGCAGATAGAACTCCGGCTTTTTGTTTTGGTAAAATTTCTGACATAAAGATTTTTTATTAAGATCTGTTTTGTTTTATTTTTTTTTTACTTTTCTTGCAATACTTTTTAGGTTGTATTATAAAATTTTTATTTCTTTAATTGGTTGTATTATTATTTTTTTTTGAAATAAAAAATTTTTTTAAAAAATTATTCAACCAAAAATATATTAACTACATCTGGTTGTTATTTTTTTTATTTTTCCTTATGTAGATTTATAGAACTTATTGTCTAAAAAATAATCAACTACGAATTGACTAGCTTATTTCTTTTTAAAGTTGTGAATTTTTTTTGTAATTCTAGAAATTTTTCTTGATGCTGTTTTTCTACTTATTGCTCCCGTTTTAGCAACTTTCATCAATTGTGAGTGGAATTTTGGAAGAAATTTTTTTGCATCTTCTATTTTTCCCGAGTTAAGATATACCAACATTTGTTTAACTGTTGACTTATATTTATTTTTTCTAATCTTATTTACTGTAGATTGTGTTTGTGTCCTTTTTGTTCTTCTTATAGCAGATTTTATATTTGGCATAAATGAAGGCACTTTATATCTTTTTGAATAATAGCGGTCAATACCAATTTAAATTTGACAACTATTACAATAAAAAGTTGATCTACTACTTATAGTAATTTTTTTAATTTTACCTTTACACGAAATACGAGAACATTTTTTATCTTCTTGATCATATACATTAAAAAACTCTTGAAATTTGCCACTTTTCCCATGTGCATTTTCAAAATTTTTAATTGAAGATCCTCCCTTTAAAATAGAAAATTTTAAGACTTTTTTAATATTGAAAACTAATTTTTTAATCTCATTTTCTTTTAAACTATTGCACGTTCTTATTGGTCTTATCCTGGAATTAAATAAAGCTTCATTTACATAAATATTTCCAAGACCGCTTACAAATGTTTGATCCATCAATAAATTTTTAACATTTTTTTTTCTGCCCTTTAAAAATTTCTTAAAATATTTATAGTTAAATTTTTTAGTTAAAGGTTCAATGCCTAGTTTACTTAAAAAGTTAATTTTATTTAAATTGGTATTTTTATATAATTTGAAAAAACCAAATCTTCTCACATCATTATAAATTAACGAATAGCCATTATTAAATTTAAAATATATATGATTATGTTTATAATTAGGAATTGAATCATAATAAAAACTTGTTTTAAATATTGTTTTATCATTATTTCTTATAAGTAGTAATTTGCCGCTCATACCAAGATGGATTAAAAGAATTTTTTTTTTAAAGTGAAAAACTAAATATTTTGATCTTCTGCTAATTTTTAATATTTGTTCTCCAATTAAATCTGCGGTGAATCTTTGTGATATTTTGTAACGTAGATTTTTATTATTTATTTTTATATTTATAATCTTTGCTCTATTTATCATTTTAAATAAAGATTTTCTGACAATTTCTATTTCTGGAAGTTCTGGCATATACGAATTATATCTATTGTGAAAAAACAAAACATATGATCTATTAATTTAAATGAAAACTAGCCATAAAAATAGTGAAAGATTGGTTGCCAAAGTTTTTCAAGATGTTTTTGATAAATATGATCTTATGAATGATCTTATGTCCTTCGGAATTCACCGAATATGGAAAAAAAAATTTATTGATTGGCTAAATCCTCAAAAAAATACAATTTTGTTAGATGTTGCTTCTGGTACTGGAGATATAGCTAAACTATATTTTGAAAAGATTAACTACCAGGGGCTTGTCTACTGTGTGGATGAGAATAAAAATATGCTTAAATTAAATAAAAAAAAATTTAAGAAAAACAAAAATATTAAATGGTTTTGTAATAATGCTGAAAGGTTACCATTTAAAAGTAACTATTTTGATTATTATACAATTAGTTTTGGAATAAGAAATATTAATAATATCGATAAAGCTCTTAAAGAAGCCTATCGTGTTCTTAAACCGGGAGGTAGATTCTTATGCCTGGAATTTTCTAAAGTGAAGAACCAGACATTAAATGAACTATACAAAACCTATTCAAAATCTATACCAAAAATTGGAAAATTCGTTATGGGAAAATCTGAACCATATAAATATTTAGTTGATAGTATCGAAAAATTTCATTCTCAAGAGAAATTCTTCAAATTAATTGAAAAGCAAAAATTTAATAATATTTCATTTAGAAATTTAAATGCAGGAATCGTAGCTATGCATTCAGCTTGGAAAATTTAAAATGTTCAAAAAATTATTCATGTTATTTAAAATTGGAAGAAAGTTATCAACTTCAGGAGCTATATCTTCATTTTATGAAATTTATAATCCTCCCATTACAATTAAAATACTCTTTTTTATAATTGGTTTAAATTTAGGAAATAAAAAAAATAATTCTAATTTATCATCTGGAGCTAAATTATGTGCCGCTTTTCAGGAAATGGGCACAACTTTTATAAAATTAGGACAATTTCTTTCAACAAGACCAGATATAATTGGAGAAAGTATTTCAAAGGAACTTGAAAAACTTCAAGATAAACTGCCTCCTTTTGACCTTACTTTAGCAAAAAATATACTTAGGAAAGAGTTAGGACAAAAAAACTTTGAACAAATAAAAAATATATCAGAACCGGTAGCTGCAGCTTCAGTAGCTCAGGTACATTTTGCAAATATAAATGTTTTGGGGGAAAAAAAAGATATAGCTATCAAAATATTAAGACCAGATGTGGAGAAAGTTTTTAATGAAGAGTTAGATGCACTAATGTTTTTAGCATATGTTGTAGAAAGCCTTGTCAAAAAAACTAAGAGACTCAAATTAGTTGAAGTTGTGCAATTATTACGTGAGATTACAAATATTGAAATGGATTTTAGATTTGAAGCAGCAGCTGCAAGTGAACTTTATGAAAATACTAAAAATGATTTTGGGTTTAATGTTCCAAAAATTTATTGGAATCAAACTAGCAAAAAAGTTCTCTGTTTAGACAAAATAGATGGAATTTCAATAAGAGAAGTAGAAAATCTAAAATCACAAAATATTGATACAAAAATCTTAGCAAAAAATATAATCCAACATTTTCTAAGGCATGCAGTAAGAGATGGATTTTTCCATGCTGATATGCATCAAGGAAATTTATTTGTGAATAAGAATGGAACAATCGTGCCTGTGGATTTTGGAATAATGGGAAGATTGGATAAAAAAAACAGAAAATATCTTGCTGAAATACTTTATGGATTTATTAAAAGAGATTATAAAAAAGTTGCAGAAATACATTTTGTAGCAGGCTTAGTTTCTAAAGAATATTCTAAAGAGGAATTTGCACAATCTTTAAGATCTATTGGCGAACCTATTTTTGGTCAATCTGCAAAAAATATATCAGGTGGAAAATTACTAAATCAACTTTTTGAAAATACCGAAAAATTTAATATGCAAACACAAATTCAGCTTTTGCTATTGCAAAAAACTATGGTGGTAGTGGAAGGCGTAGCTAGAAAACTAGATCCAGATACAAATATATGGGAAGTGTCTAAACCAATATTAGAAAACTGGCTAAAAGAAACAAAAGATCCAATAAATAAAATTACAGATGTTGTGGACAAAACTTCAGAAGTTTTGAAAAGACTACCAGATCTGCCGATTATTATGGATAGAGCTAATGATGTTATGGCTTTAATGGCTGAAGGTAAATTTAATCCAAATTCCTTAGCTTATCGTAGTCTTCGAGAAGAAGAACTAAAACTAGAATTAATGCGCAATAAGATATTAGGAGGAATATTAATCCTTGTAATTTTTGTCCTCTTAGTATTCAAATAAGTAAGATATGAATAAATTTTTTAATAAGAAAAAAATCCTTTTAATCATCGGTGGTGGAATTGCTGCATATAAATCTCTTGATTTAATTCGGTTGTTAAAAAAATATCAATGTGAAATTAAAGTCGTGCTTACTGAATCTGGTAAAAAATTTGTTACTCCTTTATCAATTACTTCATTATCACAAAATAAAGTGTACGAAAATATTTTTGATAACAATCAAGAAGCTGAGATGGATCATATATCACTATCAAGATGGTGTGATATAATTTTATTCGCTCCTATCACAGCAAACTCAATAGCTAAATTAGCAACTGGAAAGGCTGATGATCTTGCTTCCACCTTAATACTAGCTTCAAATAAACAAGTGATGTTAGCTCCAGCAATGAATGTCAGAATGTGGCTTCATAAATCAACACAAAATAATTTCAACAAACTATTAGACTTTGGTTATTTATCTTTAGGGCCTACAACAGGCGAGATGGCATGTGGAGAATATGGGGAAGGCAGAATGCTATCTCCAGAAGAAATATGTGATTTTTTAAAAAATTATTTTTTTGAAAGAAATATAGTAAAAAACAAAAAACTAACAGCATTAGTTACTGCGGGACCAACAAAGGAATATATCGATCCAGTTAGATTCATTACAAATAATTCAAGTGGCAAACAAGGATACGAAATTGCAAATTCTTTGGCAAAATTTGGTGTAAAAACAACACTAATTTCTGGACCTTCAATATTAAAAAAACCTGAAAATGTAAACATTATAAGAGTTGAAACAGCTAAGCAAATGTATGAGGAAACAGTAAAAGTTTTACCAGTAGACATTGCTGTTTGTACTGCTGCTGTAACTGACTTTAAACCTGATAAATATGAAGATAAAAAAATTAAAAAAAAAAATATAAATATAAGTTTTAATAGGAACTTAGATATATTAGATTTTTTATCTAAAAGAAATTTTCAAAGACCAAAGTTAGTAGTAGGTTTTGCCGCTGAGACAAATAATATTTTAAAATTTGCAAAAGAAAAAAAAAATAATAAGCACTGTGACTGGATTATTGCGAACGATGTATCAAAATCTAAATCAGGATTTGGTTCTGATTATAATGCAGTTTCTATACTTTATGGTAATAAAATAGAAAAAATTGAAAGAAGTTTAAAATCTTTTATAGCTAATAAAATTGCAAAAAAAATAATTAATCATTTTATTCACTAATATCTATGGTCAAAGTATTAGTTAAAACTTTAGAAAAAAAAATAAAACTTCCCTCTTATAAAACTACAGGATCTTCAGGAATGGATATTATGGCGTATACTGAAAAAAAAATGATTATTAATCCCGGTAAAATTGCATTAGTCCCAACTGGTATTACAGTAGCTATTCCTAAAAATTACGAAATACAAATAAGACCAAGATCTGGGCTAGCTGCAAAGAAAGGCATTTCTGTATTAAACACTCCTGGAACAATTGATTCTGATTATAGAGGTGAGATAAAAGTTATTTTAATAAATTTAGGGAGTAAATCTTTTGTAATAAATTCAGGTGATAGAATTGCTCAAATGATCGTTTGCCCTATAGCAAAAGTGAAGTTTAAAAAAATACAAAACCTACCTAAGACAGTAAGAAACAAAGGAGGTTTTGGATCAACAGGAAAATAATAGATTTTAATGAAGTTTACAAATAAACAAATTGACAGATATTCCCGGCAAATAATTTTAAAAAAGATAGGTGTTGTGGGTCAAAAAAAACTCCTAAAATCTAGCGTATTGATTGTTGGGGCGGGCGGACTAGGATCTCCTATTGCTATTTATTTAGCGGCATTAGGTATTGGAAAAATAGGAATTGTTGACAGAGATAGAGTAGAAATCTCCAATCTTAGCCGACAAATTATATTTGATATAAATGATATCAAAAAAAATAAATCTTCTACTGCTATTGTCAAATTGAAAAAAATTAATCCGGACATTCATTTTCAGTCCTTTAGTGAAAATTTAACTTTTCAAAATATTAATAATATTGCAAAAAAATATAAATTAATTATTGACGGTAGTGATAATTTTCGTACACGTTTTTTAATAAATGACTATTGTTTAAAAAATAAGAAAATACTTATTTCAGGGGCAATAAGTAAATTTGATGGTCAAGTTTATACCTTTAATTTTACAAAAAAAAAATCACCTTGTCTTAGATGTTTTATTCCTGTCATGCCAGCAAATCCTGACGTTGATAATTGTGAGTTTGAAGGCGTCTTAGGAACTGTAGGAGGATTAATCGGAACTATTCAAGCAAATGAAGCTGTAAAAGAAATACTTGGTATTGGAAATACCCTTTGCGGATATATATTAATTATTGATGGGTTAAAGCTTGCCTTTAGAAAAGTAAAGTTGAACAAACGCTCTGACTGTAATTGTAATGATAAAAATAAATAAATATTGCTTAAACATTGTATCGATCTTTATTTTAATTTTATGTTCTGCCACAAAAATTACTGCAAGCGAAAAGATAAATTTTTTAACTTTAAAGAATAACAAAGTAAATTTAAGACAGGGCCCATCATTTGAATACCCTATAAAGTTAATTTACAAAAAAAAATATTTTCCTGTAATAATACTAGATAAATCAGAGACCTGGAGAAAAATTAAAGATTTTGAGAATAATTCTGGATGGATACACGTATCTCAGTTATCTAAAAAAAAATCAGCAATAAATATAAAAAATAATTCTATTCTCTATAAAAAACCTACGGTTTTTTCTAAACCTCTAGCTAGAATAGAAATTGGAAGATTAATGCTTGTAAAAAAATGTGAGATTAAGTGGTGTCAAATTACAACTGGTAACTTTAAAGGATGGATTCCAAAAAATGCTTTATGGGGAAAAATTAAATAAAATCTTTTACAAGTGAATTTTTAGTTTTTTCCGTAATTTCTGCAGAATGTTTATATAAAATATGGCTAATTGACAACGTAATTTTAGAGCCAGGATTTTTAAATTTTTTTATTTGATTTGGTGAAAAATTGAAATGAATGAACTGAACTGAAGATGCTTTTCCTTCTTCTGAAGTACGGTCCAAATCTTTTTCTGGAATTGCATGAATTCTCTCATCATCTAAGTTTAAATAAACTTGATTTTCTATACCTCCAACCTTGCTCAAAAAATCTGATCTCAATACGGGATCATCTATTTCAAACATAAGAGTTGCGATTAACTCATTGCCTTTGGGGATAAGAGGATTGTATGCAGCAAGCTCATCGTTTAATTGATTATCACCACCTTTTTCTATATGTAACATCTCTTGAATTTGTCCTAACATTGTTTCAAAACTTTCAAAATAAAACGTTGCGTATGGGCCAATTGAAACTCTTCTATATTTTTTAAATTCTAATAATTCTTTTCTATATTGTTTTCTTTTATTTGAATATTCAGTAGCTGGTAATAAATCTTTTTTTTCTACTATTCTTTTTTCTTTTGTCATAATCATAATTTATATGCTTTAGCCATTATTTCTATAGGGTGTAATGCCTCATCATTTGAAATTTTTGTATCTTTTTCTAATTGCTTTAAATGTTTTCCTGCTAATGGACAATCTGAGGCCATATATTTATTTTTTTTTCTTCCGACAATCTGTGAAGTCGTTTTTCCAATCTTGCTAGCAATTTCACGAGTATCTTTCATTATTCCAAAAGTACCGCCATGGCCTGCGCACTTTTCAACTACATCTATTTTTATATTTGGTATTAATTTTAACATATCTCTAGCTTTATTTCCCATATTTTGAGCTCTTGCATGACAAGCATGATGTACGGTTACACCTCCGTCAATTTCGGTTAAGCCTTCAACTAAACCTTCTTTTTTTGAAATATCAACAATGTACTCATCAATATCTTTTACATGTTGTGATAGTTTTTTTATATTTGAACTCTTTGGTAGTAGTAGTGGCCATTCAAACTTTAGCATTAAACCACAGCTTGCTGTGAGTGTAATAACCTCATAACCTTTATCTATCCATCCTAATAAATTTTTTGATACTTTAATTGCCTGCTCAATTACTTTTTCTGGAGCAGCTTGTTCTAAATATGGCATTCCACAACAGCCTAAATAAGAATGTCGCACATCAACACCATTTTTTTTTAATACTTTTAACGCTGCTATACCTGTATTTATTTTGTTGTAGTTAACATAACAAGTCGAATAAATTACAGCTTTTCTGCCAAAGGCAGGTGCCAATTTATTAATTGTTTCTTTAGTTTTGTTTGAATAATTTTCAAAAGTTTTGTCATTATATTTAGGTAGAATTGCTTTTTTATCTATACCAGTTAAAATTTCTAATATTTTTCTAAAAAATGTATTGTTTATATTCGTAAACCAGTTAATGATTTTACTAAACATAACTCCAAACTTTGCATTTCGATCAATTTTGGCTAGCTGAAATGGAATTTTAGAAAGTTTGCTTAATTTTTTTTGATACATTCTGTATCTCAGCATTAAATGTGGAAAGTCTAGATTGAATTCATGTGGTGGAACGTATGGACATTTTGTCATAAAACACATGTCACAGAGCGTACACGAGTTTACAACTTTTTCGAATTTATCACTCGATAATGATTTTACTTCACCTTCCTCGGTTTCATCAATTAAATCAAAAAGTTTAGGAAAACTATCACATAAATTAAAACATCTTCTACATCCATGACATATATCAAAAACTCTTCTCATTTCGTCATCTAGTTTTTTCTGATCAAGAAAATCAGGATGATCGAAATCTATCGGGTTTCTGATAGGTGCCTGTGTGCTACCTTCTTTATTCATTTTTTTTGGTGGGGTCTTGCCCCACCAGAATATAATTATTTTATTGTTTCAAGTGTTTTTTGGAATTTGCCTGCGTGAGACTTTTCAGCTTTTGCCAAAGTTTCAAACCAATCGGCTATTTCTTCAAAGCCTTCTTCTCTAGCTGTCTTAGCCATCCCAGGATACATATCTGTATATTCATGAGTTTCCCCTGCAACAGCTGATACCAAATTGTCTTTTGTTTCTCCAATTGGTTTACCAGTAGCAGGATCACCTACTTCTTCTAAAAATTCTAGATGCCCATGAGCGTGCCCTGTTTCTCCTTCTGCTGTGGATCTAAAAACAGCAGCAACATCATTATAACCTTCTACGTCAGCTTTTTGTGCAAAGTACAAATATCTTCTATTTGCTTGACTTTCACCTGCAAAAGCTGCTTTTAGGTTTCCTTCTGTTTTACTACCTTTTAATGCCATATCAGTTCTCCTTTTATCACACTTTATAATCATTCTAAAGTGGAAGTCAATGCGATAAAGTTGTCGTAAGAAAAATATAATACAAATGTATTAATTACTTTTTTGCTTTTGAGTATTATTTGCAATACGAATGGTGATGTCTATTTCCTGAATTTTTTTTCCGCTTGGCATTTGAGGTAAATTTTTTACAGAAATATTTTCGTTTTTTATGTCTATTAATTGTGAAGAGTCCTCATCATAAAAATGATGATGTTTTTTTGTATTAGTATCAAAATATGTTTTATTTCCTTTTATAGAGATTTGTTTTAAATAACCTTTTTTTTCAAATGCATTAACAGTATTATATAATGTTGCAATAGAAATTTTTTCTCTATCTTCTTTTTCTATTATTTTTTTTAATGTACCAATTGTGAAATGAAAAGTTTCCTTCCTATCAAACAATATCTTACATATAGTAAGTCTTTGCTTAGTTGGTCTTATTCCAGAAATTCTAAGTTTTTCTACATGTAATTTAGTTTGGTCCATAATGATCAAATATAGTGCTTTTGTTTAGCTTTTAATTTATATTCGTTTTAAACTAAATATATTTAATAAGATATATTAATCAAGTATTAGTTTAATTATATGATGAAAAAAAATACTTTTAATTACGAGGAATTAATCGACTGTGCGAATGGAAAATTATTTGGTCCAGGAAATGCCAAACTTCCCTCTCCTCCAATGTTAATGTTTGATAAAATTACAAATATTCAAAATAAAAAAGGTAAATATGACAAGGGCTTTGTAGAAGCTGAGCTGTATATAAAAGAAAAAATGTGGTTTTTTGACTGTCATTTTAAAGAAGATCCTGTAATGCCAGGATGTCTTGGTCTAGATGCAATGTGGCAGCTGGTAGGTTTTTTTTTAGGTTGGACAGGTGAGCCAGGAAAAGGAAGAGCTCTTGGTGTAAATACTGTAAAATTTACTGGAGAAGTACTAAAAAATGTCAAAATTGCTAGGTATGAAGTAAATATTAAAAGAATTTTAAAAAAAGAAGGTGCGGTTGTAGGATTAGCTGATGGTATATTGTATGCTGACAATAAAGCAATATATGAAGCAGAAAATTTAAAAGTAGGATTGTTTAAACAATGAGAAGAGTAGTAATAACTGGAATTGGAATAGTTTCCTGTATTGGAAATAATAAAGAAGAAGTATTAGATTCTCTGTTAAACACAAAATCAGGATTAGTTTTTTCAGAAGAACATAAAAAATATAATTT
>MDTE01097241.1_pt1 | contig 20129 bp, 19 predicted proteins | sample 811231 | NCBI WGS metagenome assembly MDTE01 (sample SAMN05326651, study PRJNA326480) | marine metagenome | isolation source: seawater | place: Indian Ocean: Red Sea | collected 2010 | reverse complement strand
CGATAGAACAGGACACGCAATGCTTCATACGTTGTATCAACAATCAATATCTAATGATGCAAGTTTTTATATTGAACATTTTGTACTTGATTTGATATTAAACGAAAAAAAAGAATGCTGTGGTGTACTTACTATGAATTTGCACGACGGTAAGTTTTATGTTTTTTCAGCAAAAATGGTGATTTTAGCAACTGGAGGGTATGGAAGAGCTTACTTTTCTTGCACATCCGCACATACTTGTACTGGTGACGGAGGGGGTATGGTTTTAAGAGCAGGATTCCCGTTACAAGATATGGAGTTTACTCAATTTCATCCTACCGGTATTTACGGTGTTGGAGTTCTAATTACTGAAGGCGCAAGAGGTGAAGGTGGATATTTAACGAATAATAAAGGTGAAAGGTTTATGGAAAGATATGCTCCTAATGCAAAAGATCTTGCAAGTAGAGATGTGGTTTCTAGATCGATGACAAAAGAAATTATGGAGGGTAGAGGATGTGGTAAAAAAAAGGATCATATTCATTTAAATTTGCAGCATCTTGATAACAAAATTTTAGAGGAAAAACTACCTGGCATTACTGAATCTGCTAGAATATTTGCCGGAGTTGATGTCAGAAAAAAACCTATTCCAGTTCAACCAACTGTTCACTATAATATGGGAGGTATTCCCACGAATGTTTACGGAGAGGTGATTGATCTTGATTCAAAAGGAAAAGACAAAACTATTCCCGGACTAATGTCAATCGGTGAAGCAGCTTGTGTTTCTGTTCATGGGGCTAATAGACTGGGTTCAAATTCATTACTCGATTTAGTTGTTTTTGGTAAATCAGCAGCTAACAGATGTAAAGAAATTATAAAGTCTAATTCTCGAAATAAGCCCATTAAAAATTCCTTTTTTAGGCCTCTAATTGATAGATTTGAAAAAATTAAGATGAGTAAAGGTAAATATTCTATATCTAAAATTCGCCTGGAGATGCAACATACAATGCAAAATTATTGTCCTGTATATAGATCAGAAAAAGTTATGAGAGATGGAGAAAAGAAGTTGATTGAATTAATCAAACAATTCGAAGATATAAAAATTAATGATAAAACAAATGTCTGGAATACAGAAATAATTGAGGCGTTAGAACTTCAAAACCTCCTTTTACAATCAATTGTTAGCATTAGATCAGCTTTGGATAGAAAAGAAAGTAGAGGTGCACATTCGCGAGTTGATTATAAAGAAAGAAATGACAAGCTATGGATGAAACATAGTTTACTTTGGGTTGATTCAAAAGGAAAATCAAAAATTAAGTATAGGCAAGTAAATCTAAAAACAAGATCAAAAGAAATAAAAACTATTGAACCTAAAGCAAGAGTTTATTAATTTAATATAATGGCTGAATTAACTTTACCAAAAAATTCCTTGGTACAAGATGGTAAAACCTTCGGAAAACCAGGTAAAAACAAAGTTCTCTTTAAAATTTATAGATGGAATAGAGAGTCTAATGAAAATCCTCGCATGGATAATTACTATATAGACAAAAAGAAAATGGGCCCCATGGTTTTAGATGCACTTATGTATATTAAAAATGAAGTTGACTCTTCATTAACTTTCAGAAGATCCTGTCGTGAAGGTATATGTGGCTCATGTTCTATGAATGTTAATGGCACCAATACATTAGCTTGTTTAAGGCCTCTAGACTCTTTAAAGGTTAATATTTATCCACTACCTCATATGAAAGTATTAAAAGATTTAGTACCTGATTTGACCGAGTTTTATGAACAGTACAAATCAATTAAACCATGGATTGTAAATAAAAAAATGAATGGAAAGGAAAACCTGCAATCTCCTCAAGATAGAAAAAAACTTGATGGTTTATATGAGTGTGTTTTGTGTGCATGCTGCTCGACCTCTTGTCCAAGTTATTGGTGGAATAGTGAAAAATTTTTGGGTCCAGCTATACTTCTTCAAGCATATAGATTTATAATTGATAGCAGAGATAAAAATAAAAAAAAGAGACTAAATGAACTCAAAGATAAATTTAAGCTCTACAGATGTCATACAATAATGAATTGTACAAAGACTTGCCCAAAAAACCTTAATCCAGCTAAAGCAATAGCTGAAATTAAAAAGTTACAAATATCATCTTAAATTTTGAAAAAAATAAGTATCAAAATTCTGGATTATCTTATAAATGAAAATAATTTAAAACCTAACATTTGTCAGGTAAAGGCCGTTAAAAAAATAGAAAAACTTTTATCTTTTTATAGATTTAACCCATTAAGATTCTTATCTAATAAAATACTAGGTATATATATTCACGGATCAGTTGGTACTGGGAAATCTATTTTAATAAAAGCTATACACATGATTTTCAATAATTCGGAAATTTTTCATTTTAGTGATTTTATTTTCCACCTTCAATCAAACCAAAAGGTTAAAAAAGATAAATTAATAGCCTCAAAATATATAGTTCTGATAGATGAATTTTTTATAAATAATTTAACAAATTTAATTCTTTTTAAAAATTTTTTGAATTCATTGTCAAATAAAATAATAATTGTAACAAGTAATAAAAAACCATCAAAAATTTATCAAGATTCTATTAATAAAGATTTATGTGAAGATTTTAAAAATCAGATTTTAAAAAACTTTTATGAAATAAAAATGACATCAAATGTTGATTATAGGTCAAAAAAAAAGATTAATGATAATTTTTTTTTCCTCAACGATGAATTTTCGAATAAAAAACAAGACCTCTTAAGAAAAAAAATTGCTTCAAGCTCAAGTTCAATAAATGTAAGTTTGTCTAGAAGAGGAAATAAATTTTCATTAAATGGTATCTACGGTAATACATTGGATGTTAACTTTGTCCCATTTTTTAAAAAAAGTTTAGTTTATCAGGATTACGAAATGATTTCTAAAAAATGGAAAATAATCATTTTAAGAGATATCCCGCAAATTAATGAAGATTCAAAAGATGTTTTAGCAAGATTCATTTCTTTTATTGATGTTATTTATGAAAATAAAAATGTTCTTTCTTTATCAACTAGAGTAACATTAGATAAACTATACATTGGTAAAACAAAAGAATTTGAATTTATGAGGACAATTTCTAGGCTTAAAGAAATTGGATCTGACTCTTATATAAATAAGTACTTAAAAATATAGTGATTATATAATGAAAAGTTTAAGCAACCATTTTACTAATATTGAAGATGAGATCCTTTACTTAAAAAAAAGTAAAAATGCTGTAATTCTTGCTCATTTTTATCAAGATGAGGATATTCAGGATATTGCTGATTTTATTGGGGATTCTCTTGACCTTTCAAAGAAAGCACAGGCGTCAAACTCTGATATAATTGTATTTTGTGGAGTGAGGTTTATGGCAGAAGTTGCAAAGATTCTCAATCCATCTAAAAAAGTTTTATTACCAGATTTAAATGCAGGGTGCTCATTAGAAGAATCTTGTAAGTATGAAGATTTTAAAAAGTTTAAAGAAAAGCATCCAAACCATATTGTTCTGTCATACATAAATTGTTCTGCACAAATAAAATCATTGTCTGATATTATCGTAACTTCATCAAATGCAGAAAAAATTATTAACAGCCTACCTTTAAATCAAAAGATACTTTTTGCTCCAGATAAACATTTAGGCAGTTATTTAAATAAAAAAACTGGAAGAGATATGCTTTTGTGGAATGGAACATGTATTGTTCACGAAACTTTTTCAGAAAAAGAACTAGTAAAAATAAAAGTAAGAAAACAATATGCTAAAGTAATTGCTCATCCTGAATGCCCCGAAAGTATTTTGAAGCATGCTGATTTTATTGGTTCTACCTCATCATTACTAAAATTTATATCTTCATGTTCTTCGCAGGAGTTTATAGTAGCAACTGAACCGCATATACTCCATCAAATGAAAAAAAATGAACCTAAGAAGAACTTTTTAGTTGCACCGGGCAATGATGGTGAATGCTCTTGTTCTAATTGCCCATATATGGAGCTAAATACTCTTGAGAAATTAAGAGACTGTTTACTAAATTCGTCTCCTGAAATAAAAATTGATAGAGAATTAGTATTAAATGCAAAAAAACCCCTAATATCAATGTTAAAATTGAGTTAAGATAAATTTGTGAACTCCAAAAACATTTCAGAAATTGCATATAATCATCTAATAAATGATCTTAATGAAGACTTACATAACGGCGAAAAAAGAATAGATTTAACAACTAATATATTAATTAAAAAAAAAACTTTTATTACTGCATATGTCTCTAACAGAGAAAAAATAGTTCTTTGTGGAATAAAGTTTATTTCATCTTTTCTAAAAAAAAAGTTTCCAAAAATAAAAGTAACAGCTTTTTTTGATGATGGTATAGAATTAAAAAAAAATAAAAAAATATTATGCCTTCAAGGTGATTGTAAAACAATTCTTTCCTTTGAAAGAACAATATTGAATTTTCTTCAGCATCTATCAGGAATATCCACTTATACAAGAAAATATACTAAGCTTTTAGAAAAAAAAAATATTCAGATTTTAGATACGAGGAAAACACTTCCTGGCTTAAGAAAAATTCAAAAATACGCAACTTTTGTTGGAGGGGCTAATAATCATAGGATGGGGTTATTCGACGAAATTATGATTAAAGATAATCATATAAAAATAATAGGTGGAATTGAAAAAACACTTGAAAAAATTAAAAAAGAAAATCTTAAAGCTTTTAAAATTGAGTGTGAGAGTTTTGATGAAGTCAAAAAAGCCTTGCAAGCAGAAGTAAAATATATTCTGTTGGATAACATGACACCTAAAGAGATTTTAAGATGTATAAAGTTGAAAGAAAAACTTAAACTTAAAACAAAATTTGAAATTACTGGCGGGATTGATTTCAGCAATATAAAAAAATTTAGTTCACTCGGAGCAGATTTTATTTCTATTGGTAAAATTACAAATTCTACTAAATCAGTAGATATTGGATTAGACATACTATAGAATTGTTATTTTTTTGGAGTTTTTTTGAAAAAGATTAGTCTAATTGGAGCTGGGAATATTGGGAGTATATTGGCTCAAAGAATTTCTCAAAAGAAATTAGGAAACATTGTTTTGGTTGATGTAGTTAAGGATTTAGCCAAAGGGAAATGCTTGGATCTTGAGCAAAGCTTTTCTGTTGACAACGTTGGAATTAAACTAATGGGAACTGATGATATTACAAAAATCAAAAATAGTGATGTAATAATTATAACAGCTGGTGTTGCCAGAAAACCGGGTATGAGTAGAGATGACTTAATAGAAGTCAATTTTTCAATTATCTCAGAAATAGGTAGAGCGATTAAAATGTACAGTCCAAAAGCATTTGTAATTTGTGTTACTAATCCATTGGATGCAATGGTTTGGTCTCTTAAAAAAATTGCAAGATTAAAAAAAAATATGATTGTGGGAATGGCAGGTATTTTAGATTCAGCTAGATTCAAGTATTATCTATCTAAGGAAATTAATATTTCAACAGAATGTATACAAACTATGGTTCTTGGAGGTCATGGAGACACCATGGTACCATTATTGAGTTATACTTCAATATCCGGTATTCCATTGAAAGAATTTATTAAGTCATCTAAAATTAAGGATTCTGTCCTTGAGAATGTTATTGATAAAACTAGAAATGGAGGGGGGATTATTGTCTCATTATTAAAAAATAGCTCTGCTTTTTTTTCGCCAGCTAGTAGTGCAATTGAAATGGTAGAATCTTTCTTAATGGATCAAAAAAAGCTTCTACCCTGTTCTGCTTACCTTGATGGAGAATACAATCAAAATGATATATTTGTTGGGGTTCCTGTTGTCATAGGTAAAAATGGAATAGAAAAAATTTTAGATTTAAAACTCACATCTTTGGAGAAAAACCAATTTAATTATTCTGTGAAATCTGTAAAAGAATTAATAAATAAATGTAAAAAACTTCTGGTCTAACTACCTATTATTAGATATAAATTCAAACTTTAGTAAAAAAATAAATTATATTGAAATTTTATGGATATACACGAATATCAAGCAAAACAACTTCTATCTAAATTTGGAGTTAATATTCCCCCTGGAGAAGTTGTTTATCAAACTCATGAAGCCGAAAATATCTTGTCGTGGTTAAATGAAGAAAGAATTGTTGTAAAAGCACAGGTTCATGCAGGAGGAAGGGGTAAATCTGGAGGTATTAAAGTTTGTAAAAATAATGACGATGTAATCAAGACTGTGGACAAAATGATAGGTATGAATATTAAAACACCCCAAACAGATGTTAGCGGAAAAACAGTTAGGAGAGTTTATCTTGAGAAAGCCTATGATATAGAAAAAGAATTTTACTTATGTATTGCTATTGACAGAGAGACTGGTGGAAACTCTATTATCACTTCAAAAAATGGTGGTGTAGATATTGAAGAAGTGGCAGAAAAGAATCCTGATGAAATTTTTACTGTAAAAATTGCTCCAGGTGGAAACCTCCTTACCCACCATGCTAGAACTATTGTATACAATTTAGGGTTGAGTGGACAAACTGCAAAAAAAGCTCAAAAAAATTTAATTGGAATATATTCTGCTTTTCAGAAACTCGATGCATCAATGATTGAAGTAAATCCTTTTGCCGTAGTAAAAAATGGTGACGTTGTTGTTTTAGACTGTAAAGCTTCTTTTGATGATAACGCGCTTTATCGTCAAAGAGAGGTTGCAGAGATGAAAGATGAAAACGAATACGATCCACTTGAACTTGAAGCAGCAAGGCATGACTTAAACTATGTAAAGCTTGATGGGAACATTGGTCTAATGGTGAATGGAGCTGGTTTGTCAATGGCTACTATGGATATTATTAAGTTCTATGGTGGAGAAGCAGCGAACTTTATGGACGTTGCTGGAGCAGCAACCCCCGAGAGAGTAGCAGCTGCATTTAAACTTATATATAAAGATCCCGATGTTAAGGGTATATTAATTAATATTTTTGGTGGAATGATGAGATGTAATGACATAGCAGAAGGGCTTGTAAATGCATCAAAAGAAGTTGGTTTAAATAAACCGTTAGTTGTTAGGTTGGAAGGTACCAATGTAGATATAGGAATAGACATTTTAAAAAATTCTGGATTTCCAATAAAGCCTGTTGATACAATGGAGCAGGCTGCCAAAGATGTTGTGGAATTAGTAAAAGGTACTTAAGTGGCTGTATTAATTACAAAAGATACTAAAATTATATGTCAGGGTTTTACCGGAGCGCAGGGTACTTTTCATTCAGAAAGAGCACTTGAATATAATACTAATTTAGTTGGTGGAGTGACCCCAGAAAAAGGGGGAACAAAGCATTTAAATATACCTGTTTTTAATACAGTAGCAGAGGCAAAAAAAGAAACTAACTGTAATGCTAGTGGTGTTTTTGTACCTCCTCCATTTGCAGCTGATGCAATACTCGAATCTGTTGAAGCTGAGCTAGATCTTATTGTTTGTATAACTGATGGTATTCCAACAAGTGACATGCAAAGAGTCAAAAGAGAGATGAGAGGATCAAAAACAAGACTTATTGGACCCAACTGTCCAGGAGTTTTAACTCCTGGAGTTGGAAAAATTGGAATTATTCCTGGACATATTTGTAAACCCGGAAGAATAGGGGTGGTTTCTAGGTCTGGAACTTTGTCTTACGAATCAGCAGTTCAGACTGCAGAACTAGGACAATCAACTATAATAGGTATTGGAGGAGATCCAGTTAATGGAACAAATTTCGTGGATGCTTTAGAGTTATTTTTAAATGATAAAGATACTGACGGGATAGTTCTTATAGGAGAAATTGGAGGTACCGCAGAAATTGATGGTGCTGATTTTATAAAAAGTTGGAAAGGTGATTTTAAAAAACCTGTTGCTGCGTTTGTTGCTGGATCAGCAGCACCGAAAGGAAGAAAACTTGGTCATGCCGGCGCAATAGTTAATAGCGGAGCGGAAACAGCTGATGCAAAGAAGGACGCTCTTAAATCTGCTGGTGTTACAGTTTCCGATACAATCACAAAAATCGGTGAAGCGATGAGAAATGCAATGAGTAAGTAAATGGGACAAACTGCAATTATAACATATCTTGGCGAAAATAAACCTAATCTAATTTCAGATATCACAAGTTTTTTAACTGGCCTGGACGGTGAATTTTCAGGGGTTACTTTTGCTACTCTTGGAAGAGTTTGTGAATTAACGATGGCTTATCAGAAGTCTGAAAAAACCACTATTAAAGATTTAGAAAATGGACTTCAGTCACTAAAAACAGTTAGCTCTGGTGAAATTAAAGTTAGACTTTTACCTCTAAATACAGACTCTGGACCAACTTCAAAAATTACACATAGAATTGTTCTCTCTGGAGATGATAAGAAAGGACTTTTAAACAAAATTATTAAAACTCTTGATGAAAATAACGCGATTATTGTAAGGATGAATACTGAGAAAATTTCCTTTCCTGAAAATACACAATATATTGCTAGATTTGCAATATCAATTCGCGATGAAAATGCACCTCAGTGTTTATCTGAAATAGTGAAGGTTGCCGGAGAAATGAAGCTAACATTTAGGTATGAAACTTCCTAACCTTTTGATCTAGGATGATGTCTCTCTAGAGCAGATCTAATTCTCATAGAACTTACAGAAGTATATTTTTGTGTAGATGACAACGAACTATGACCTAATAACTCCTGAATTGATCTTAGATCAACCATATTTTCTAATAGAGTTGTAGCAAAAGTATGTCTTAAGGAGTGCGGGGATGTGTTTTCTGGCAATAGCAATTTTTTTCTTAAACTTCTAATTAATCTTTGAATTATAGAAGCCTCTAACTTTTTACCTCTTACACCTAAAAATATAAAACTATTAGTATAACCGGAGAATGGCCTCTCCTCAATCATGGTTTTAATATACTCTAGAAAAGTTTTGTTAATTGGCACTAATCTATACTTACCTCCTTTACCATTAATTTTTATATCAGGTGATTCTAAATCTTTTACCTTTAATTCAAGCACCTCTCCTATCCTTAAACCATATCCCCACATTAAAAGAATAATTATTAGATTTCTCTTTGATACCCAAAGATTTTTTTCTTTAAGAATTTCTTCGATCAGTTGTTTTACTTGATTTTCTGAAATTGGTCGAGGTAAAGATGTTTGAAATTTTGGTCCTTTAGTTTTCAAAAAATTTACAACATTAATCTTTTTTCTTTTTTGGATAAAATTCATAAAACTTTTAACTGATGAAAGTGATCTTGCATTTGACCTTTGTTTAACTCCATCATTAAGTCTTTTAAAAAACCAAGCAGATATAGTCTCATCATCTAAAGTAGTTAAATGATCAACCGATACTTCTGTATTTAAGTAATGCTTTAAGAATTCTAAAAAAAAGGATAAATCACTTTTATAACAATTAATTGTATTAAGACTGAGTCTTCTTTCAGATTTAATCCACAATTCCCATTCTAATAAATATTTTTTTATTTTAGAGTTCATTTGAAAGACCATATAATTTTTCTTCAATAATTTTCGAAAAAAAATAAATCAAATCAAATGCCTTATTACTCAAGAAATGATCATTCTTGCTCCCAAAGACCAAAAGTAGAGGCGATTCAAAAACTTTGGGATCAACTGAAAAAATAGCATTAGAATAAATTTTACATTTACTTTCACTAAAAATTCTTAAGGTATCGTCTACTGCGTCTAATATAAGATATCGTTCACCATCGTGAAGCATTTGAATAACTTCTTCTTCCTTAAAAATCAGTTTGAATTTGTTTGATAAATTTCTGTTACTAGTAACTAAATTAATTACTTCAAGATCAAAAATTTTTGGAGTTTTGTTTATAATAAATTCTAAAGTTTCGTTAATTTTTTTTTTTTTTAAAATTTTGAGTGAACAATTTAAAACTTTTTGTTGTGTAAAAAAATTATATTTAGCTGTGTCTAAGATTGATTTTTGCTTTTGCTTTAAATCATCAATAATCCAGTCTTTATAGGAAATTATTTTTTCTTCTTCGGTATAATCACCATTTTTTGGAAATTTTAAGTTATTTAAAATTTCAGGGTTATTCAGAAAAAAATTTGGGTTTTCTAAAAGAAACTTCTGTACACTTTTTTCATTTATTTTTTTCTTGATCATTTTATTAATAATATGAAATTGACAAAAATTCACAATATTTCGAATAAAAAAAATTTTATGTATAATTATTTATGATTTTAGAAATTTTACTACCAATTAATACGGACAAAACATTTTACTACAAAAGTAAAACGATATTAAAAGTTGGAACTATTGTAAAAGTTGTATTTCGTGGAAAAAAAATTTTTGGTGTAGTTTGGAAAATTACAAATAAAATTGAATTTAATAAACCTTTAAATAATGTAGAAGAGTTTTACGATAATTATATTTTTTCAGAAGAAGTAATCCAAAGTATTAATTTTTCATCTATGTATTTTTGTAATAAGAAATCTAAATTCCTTAAACATTTTCTATCTAGTTGTCCAAAAGTTCTAGAAGGTAAAAATGAATTAACAAAAAAACAAACATCAAATAATTACTTAAATAAAAAATTAGAATTAACACCAAGTCAAACAAAGGCTATAAAAAGTTTAGACAAAATTGGTAACAATGAATTTAGTGTATCAATTCTTGATGGGATTACAGGTTCTGGCAAAACAAGAGTTTATATGCATAAAATTTTAGAAACCATCAAAAATCAATATCAATCACTTATTCTGGTACCTGAAAAAATTCTAACAGAACAATGGGTTAATGAGATTCAAGAAGATTTTAAAGTTAAGGCACTTATTTATCATTCATCAATCAAAAAATCTCAAAAGGAATCAATCTGGACTGATATTATGATGGGAAGTATAAATTTAGTCGTTGGCACCAGGTCATCACTTTTTCTACCTTTTCAAAAACTTGGATTAATTGTAGTTGATGAAGAACATGATCCATCATATAAACAGCAAGATCAATTGATTTTAAATTTTAGAGATTTTGCTATTGTTAGATCTAAGAATTCATCTTGTCCAGTAATTTTAAGCTCAGCGACTCCATCTGTAGAATCATATTTTAACCATAAAAAAGGAAAATATACGAAGTTTGATATCAATGAAAGAGTAAACAAATCTAGCTTACCTGAAATATCTTCAATAGATATGAGAAGAGAAAAAAACGAGTTGATTTCAAAAAAATTAATGGATTGTATAAAGCATAATCTAAAATTAAATTTTCAAACACTTTTATTTATTAATAAAAGGGGATACGCACCATTTGTAATTTGCAAAAAATGTGGTGAGGTCAAAATTTGCTCAAACTGCAACTTTCCTTTTGTGCTCCATAATTATGTAAATAAAAAAAGTTATTTGTTATGTCATCAATGTAATATGAAAAAACAATTTTCAAATAAATGTGAAAAATGTAAAAGTCTTAAAAGTATGACTTTTCCAGGTATTGGAATTGAAAAGATTTATGAAGAATTAAAAGATCAGCTTCCTAATGCGAAAATATGTCTTCTTTCAAGTGATCAAACAAAAGGTAAGGGAGAACTAAAAAAAATACTTGATAGTATTTACAGTAACGAGATCGACATTATTCTGGGAACACAATTAGTTTCAAAAGGACACAATTTCCCTTTTTTAAAAACTGTAGGAATACTTAATATAGATAATTTACTAAATGATTTTGATTTTAGATCACACGAAAAGACTTATCAACAGATTACTCAGGTTGCTGGAAGAGCTGGAAGAAAAGAACTGGAAGGTGAGGTTTTCATTCAAACTTTACAGCCATCCCACCCAATAATCCAAATTTCAAAGACTTATAATAAATTTAGTTTTTATGAGTGGGAGCTCAAAAATAGAAAAAAAAACTTTCAACCGCCTTACAGCAATCTTATTTCAATTGTTGTTGAAAGTCGAAATAATGGTAATGCCAAAAACACATGTGGTAATATCAAATTAAACCTTAAAAAAAAATTCATAGATTTAAATATATATGGTCCTGCTCCATCAGTAATTTTCATGAGAAATAAAATGTATAGGTATAGGATTCTGGTAAAATTAAAAAAAAGTCATACTCAGCAAAAACAAATTAAAGATTATCTTTCTGTATTTTTATCAACAAAGACCACGAAAATTTATGTTGATGTAGACCCAATAAATTTTCTTTGAAATAATATGATTTCAACCGTTGAATCAATGAAATTCTTGTGCTAATAACATTCTTTTAATTGAGGAGTTTTTTTTGAGTATCAGATCATATGATGTTAATGAAATAGCAACAAGATATTCTAATGCTCTTTTGCTTTCTGTAAAAGATGAAACAGAGATTGATGAAGTGAATAAGGACTTTAAAAATCTTGTAAATTTAGTAAAAATTAATAAGGATTTAAAAAATCTATTTGAAAGTCCACTGATTAATACCTCAAAAAAAATAAATTGTATAAAAAAAATCTGTTCTAAAGCCTCATATAAAAAAAAGTTTATAAATTTTTTAATCACTGTTGCTAGTCATGGAAAAATTTCAATGATTGAAAAAATTTTTAATAAATTTAAAGAAACAATCGACCAAAAAAAAGGTATAATAGAGATTAAAATTACCACTGCTTCACCACTAGATAAGAGTCTTGAAAAAAAATTAGCAAGCTCTCTTCAAGCACAGTTATCTCAAAAAATACAATTAAACAAAATTGTTAATAAAAATATAATTGGTGGGATAATAATTCAAATAAAGTCTATCATGATTGATCAATCCGTCCTTACCAGATTAACAAATTTTAATTTATCTATGAAAGGTTAATTTATGAGTATTGATGCATCAGAAATATCTGAAATATTAAAAACAGAAATTAATGAACTTGATGATTCAGCAAAAGTAACTGAAGTTGGAACTGTCCTTACAGTTGGAGATGGTATAGCAAGGGTATATGGGTTAGACAATGTACAAGCTGGTGAAATGGTAGAATTTCCAGGAAAAATTATGGGGATGGCATTAAATCTTGAAGATGACAATGTTGGTGTTGTTATTTTTGGGAGCGATAAGTCAATTAAAGAAGGAGATGTTGTAAAGAGGACTAAATCAATTGTTGAAGTTCCAACCGGAGAATCGCTTCTCGGAAGAGTTGTAGATGGGCTCGGAAATCCAATTGATGGAAAAGGACCACTTAAAAATACAAAAAATCAAAGGGTAGAACTTAAAGCTCCTGGAATTATTCCAAGAAAATCTGTTCATGAGCCTATGCAGACTGGTATAAAAGCTATAGATAGCTTAATTCCAATCGGTAGAGGACAAAGAGAATTAATAATCGGAGACAGACAAACTGGAAAAACTTCAGTTATTATTGATACGATTCTTAACCAAAAAGAGATTAATAAAGGAAATGATGAATCAAAAAAGTTGTACTGTATTTATGTTTCTATCGGTCAAAAAAGATCAACAGTTGCTCAAATAGTTAAGACTTTAGAAGATAACGATGCCTTAAAATATTCAATTGTAGTAGCTGCAACTGCTTCTGACCCAGCTCCATTACAATTTTTAGCGCCATACACTGGATGTGCCATGGGAGAATATTTTAGAGACAATGGAAAACATGCGGTAATATTTTATGACGATTTGTCAAAACAAGCTGTTGCTTACAGACAAATGTCTCTTCTTCTTAGAAGACCTCCGGGAAGGGAAGCATACCCTGGGGATGTTTTTTATATTCATTCAAGATTGTTAGAAAGAGCTGCAAAAATGGGCGATGCTAATGGATCAGGATCACTCACAGCTCTTCCTGTTATAGAAACTCAGGCTGGAGATGTATCAGCTTATATTCCAACAAATGTTATTTCAATTACAGACGGTCAAATTTTTTTAGAAACAGAATTATTTTTTAAAGGTATTAGGCCAGCTGTTAATGTAGGTTTATCTGTTAGTAGAGTTGGCTCTGCAGCTCAAATTAAAGCGATGAAACAAGTTTCAGGCTCAATCAAGCTAGACCTAGCACAGTTTAGAGAAATGGAGTCGTTCTCACAATTTGCTTCAGATTTAGACCAATCAACCAGAAATCTTCTTGATAGAGGAAGAAGATTAACAGAAATATTAAAGCAACCTCAATATTCTCCATTAAAAGTTGAAGAACAAGTTGTAATAATTTTTGCTGGTGTTAAAGGCCATTTAGATAATATTGAAATTAATAATGTAACTTCTTTTGAAGAAGTCTTATTAAAGGAGCTTAGAACGTCAGGAAAAACTATTTTACAAAAAATTTCAACCCAACAATCTATTTCTGAAGACCTAGAAAAGGAGATAAACGTGTTTATCGAAAATTTAAAAAAAAAAATTCTTGGAGAAAATGATGCCAAGCCTTAAAGATTTAAGAAATAGAATTTCAAGCGTTAAATCAACCAAAAAAATTACATCTGCAATGAAAATGGTGGCTGCTGCAAAGTTAAAAAGAGCTCAAACAAATGCTGAACAAACAAGACCCTATGCAAAAAAAATTAAAGAAATAGTAGATGATCTTTCAGAAAACGTGAATAATAGTTCATTTAAATTTGGAAACTCTAATCTTTCTGATAAATCAAAAAATATTTTACTTATAGTTTGCTCAGCCGATAGAGGTTTGTGTGGTGGGTTTAATGGATCGATTATAAAGTTTACAAAAAAATTGTCTGAAGAAATATTAAACTCTGGGAAAAAACCAAGTTTTATTTTTATTGGTAAAAAAGCTTATAATTCTTTAAAAAAGAAATTTGAAAATTCAATAGTTGATTTTAAAAGTGATTTTGCAAATCCGTCTATAGACTTTGAGCTTTCAATGGAAATTCGAGATAAAGTCTTATCTTTGTTTCAGAGTAATGAAATAAGTGAATGCCAAATAATATATACAAAATTTAAAAGCGCGATTTCACAGACTGTTAGTAGCGTAAAACTCCTACCCGTCGAAAAACAACAAAATATAGAGAATCGAGATAATAAAATATTATACGAGTACGAACCTAATGAAGAGTATGTGTTAAATGAAATTATTCCCAAAAATATTGCAATTCAAATTCATTCAGGGCTTTTAGAAAATCTTGCAAGTGAGCAAGGCTCTAGAATGACAGCAATGGATAATGCCACTAGAAATGCAAATGATATGATTGATAATTTAACACTCTTTTATAACAGATCAAGACAAGCACTTATAACAAAAGAACTCATTGAAATAATTTCTGGGGCTGAAGCTATTTAATTGGAGGTAAATATGGAAAAAAATATTGGAAAAATAAAGCAGGTTTTAGGGGCAGTAGTTGATGTAAGTTTCTCTGATAAACTTCCTGAAATACTTAATGCACTTACTGTTCAACACGAAAATAAAAACCTGGTATTAGAGGTTGCTCAACATTTGGGTGAAAATACCGTTCGTACTATCGCTATGGATTCAACCGATGGGTTAATTAGAGGGCAGGATGTTGCGGATACAGGAACACCGATTTCAGTTCCGGTTGGACCTGAAACATTAGGTAGAATTCTTAATGTTGTTGGTGAGCCTGTCGATGAAAGAGGTCCCGTTAAGACAAAATTAAAAGCACCTATTCATAAAGATGCTCCAGAATTTACAGATCAGTCAACAGAGACAGAAGTTTTGGTAACAGGAATAAAAGTTGTTGATCTTTTAGCTCCATACTCAAAGGGCGGGAAAATAGGTTTATTTGGAGGTGCTGGTGTTGGAAAAACAGTATTAATCATGGAACTAATAAACAACATTGCCAAAGGACATGGAGGCTACTCAGTTTTTGCTGGGGTTGGAGAAAGAACAAGAGAAGGTAATGACCTCTATCATGAAATGATTGAGTCGGGAGTTATTAAACTAGATTCAGATGAATCTAAGGCAGCACTTGTATATGGTCAAATGAATGAACCTCCTGGTGCTAGAGCCAGAGTTGCTTTAACTGGACTTACACTTGCAGAATATTTTAGAGATGAAGAAGGTCAAGACGTATTACTTTTTGTTGATAATATTTTTAGATTTACCCAAGCAGGTTCTGAAGTTTCAGCATTATTAGGAAGAATACCTTCAGCTGTTGGATATCAACCTACTTTATCAACCGATATGGGGGCACTTCAGGAAAGGATAACCTCAACAAACAAAGGATCCATTACATCCGTTCAAGCAATTTATGTTCCTGCAGATGATCTCACGGACCCTGCGCCTGCTACATCTTTTGCTCACTTGGATGCAACAACAGTTTTGTCCAGACAAATCGCTGAGCTTGGAATTTACCCTGCGGTTGATCCACTTGATTCAACTTCAAGAATTTTAGATCCAAGAATAATTGGAGAAGATCATTACGCGGTAGCAAGAAGAGTTCAAGAAACTCTTCAAAAGTATAAATCCTTGCAAGACATTATTGCAATTTTAGGTATGGATGAACTCTCTGAAGAAGATAGATTGGTAGTTGATAGAGCAAGAAAGATTCAAAGATTTTTATCGCAACCTTTTCATGTCGCTGAGGTTTTTACAGGCAGTCCTGGAGTTTTCGTTGGCTTGCAAGATACAATAAAAGGTTTTAAAGGTCTTGTTGACGGAGAATATGATAATATTCCTGAATCTTCTTTTTATATGGTTGGAACTATTGAAGAGGCTATCGAAAAAGCAAAAAAAGAGAAGGGATAATTTTGACTTTCAGACTTGAAATCATATCACCAAAGAAAATAGAATTTGAAGGTGAAATCGATCTTTGTATTATTCCTGGTATAGAAGGTGATTTTGGTATTTTAAGCAATCATTCACCCTTCCTAACTTCTTTAAGAACTGGTGTTACTTACATATATTCTGGTAAAAAACTTACATCAACACTTTTATTAGATGGCGGTATTGCAGAAATATCTAAAAATAAGTGCACAATTCTTACAGAAGAAGTAACAAATGCTAAAATCAATTACATAGATAAAAAAACTACTGATGAAAAAGAAAAGGCAAAATTTAAAGCGCTAGAAAAATTGTATTATTCTTAAGAATATAGATCTTCAAAATTTTTTAAAATTTCAGTGTAGAGTTTTTTTTTGAATGGAACAACTAAGTTCAATGATTCAAGAGGATTTATCCACTTCCAATCTTCAAACTCTGGGTGATGTAAATTTAAATTAATTTCTTTGTCATCTCCTTCGAATCTGCAAGCAAACCATTTTTGACTTTGGCCGACATATTTTCCATTCCATACCGATCTTAAAATATCTTTCGGAAGATCGTATTTTAACCATTTTTCTGATTCTCTTAATACTTTATATTTTTTAAAAATTCCAACTTCCTCCATTAATTCCCTTTTCATTGCTTGTTCAGGTGATTCGTTGTTATCAATACCTCCCTGTGGCATTTGCCAAAAATTATTTTTGAAGTCTATTCTTTTTCCAACCCATAACTTACCTTTGGTATTAATTAAAAAAATACCAACTCCTCTTCTATACTTATCCATAATTTTTACTGAGATGTTTTTTCTTTAACCAAATTGATTGCTGCGATTAAATCAAAAGCTCTTGTCAACTGATAATCATTAGTCTCATCTTCAGATTTTTTATCTTTATCATCTTTAGATTTTTTTTTATCTTGAGAATTATCGATTGCCCCTTTTAGATCAGACTCTTTCCTTCTATTTTCTTCTACTTTACTCAAAACTCCTTGCTCAACGAGAATATCTGGATCTATACCAGTTTTTTGAATAGACCTTCCAAGTGGCGTAAAATATAATGCTGTTGTTAGCTTTAATGCAACATTGTCACCTGAAGGAATAATAGTTTGTACAGAACCCTTACCAAATGATTTAGTACCCATTATGATAGCTCTTTTATGATCTTGAAGTGCGCCAGCAACAATTTCTGATGCTGAAGCACTTCCTTGATTTATTAAAATTACGAGTGGAAGACCCTCTGTTAAATCGCTCTTAACTGCATTATATCTACTTCCTTCTTTTTCATTTCTTCCTCTTGTTGAAACAATTTCTCCTCTATCCAAAAAAATATCCGTTACGCTAACAGCTTGATCCAATAAGCCTCCTGGATTATTTCTGAGATCTAAAATATAACCAATAACTTTTTTGTCTTTTTTAAAACCTCTAATAGCATCTATTATTTGAGTATCAACTTTTTGATTAAATGACGAAACTCTTATATAACCTACGTCATTTTCAATTCTTGCTTTAACCGCTTTGAGTTGAATAATTGCTCTTACAATCTCAACCTGTAAAGTTTCATTTTCATTTCTATTAACAGTTAATTTAATTTTAGATCCAACCTTCCCTCTCATTATTGTTACTGCTTCTGAAAGTGTCATACCTAAAACTGGTTCGTCATCAAGATGTGTAATTAAATCACCAGATTTTATGCCAGCTTTTGATGCAGGTGTATCATCTATTGGTGCTATAACTTTTACAAAACCATTTTCTAATGTAACCTCAATTCCTAACCCACCGAATTCTCCTTTAGTTTGAACCTTTAATTCATTAAGCTCTTCATCATTTAAAAAAGTAGAATGTGGGTCAAGAGAGCCAAGCATACCCTCAATAGCAGATTCTATTAATTTTTTAACAGGAACTTCTTCAACATAATTATTTTTAATTTTTTCAAATGCCTCACCAAAAAGATTCAAATACTTATAAACATCTTTATCTTCTTCGGCTCTTACATGAGGAATAGAAAAACAAAAAACTACAAAAAAAATAAATACTCTTATCATAATAAGGTAATTATGCAGTTTTTTTATAAAATCTCAACTTCTGATTTAGGATCAATAACTTTTCCTTTATATCTTAATTCAAAATAAACTTTATTCCTTGATTTCACAAAAATTTTTGCAATAGGTTCTCCTTTGAAAACTTGGTTACCCGTAGATATTAAAATTTTGTTCATACCAGATAAAATTGTCAATAAATTATTTTCATTCTCAATAATTATAAGATTTCCGTAACTCCTAAATTTTCCGGCAAATACTACTGTTCCGTCAATTGGAGAAGTAATAAATGAATCCTCCAACACATCAAAAACAAGACCATATTTAGATTTATTTTGATCTTTACCTTCACCAAATTCTGATACTATTTTTCCTTGAATTGGCATCTGAATTTTTCTAGTAAGTTTATTTTTCTTTTTCTTTTTTTTTGTCTGTACCCCTTTTACTAAGTCATTAAGATTCTTAGCATTTTTTTTAGAACTTTTTTGATTTTTTTTAAAAGATTTGTCTACTTTCATTTTTTTTTGAAGAAATGCAACTTCTGAAATCTTGATCTCTAATTTTTTCAGTTTTTTATTTAATGCTGTTTTCTTCTCTCTAAAATTTTTTTTTTTATTCTCCAAATCATTTTCTAGCTCCTCAAATTGCTCTAAACTGCCAAAAAAACTATTAATGCTATATTGAGTTTTTTGTAAAAAAAATTTTCGGATAATCTGCTTAGAAATAAAGTCGTCAGATTGTTCATATAAATTCTTCACAAAAGCATTAATCTGAGACAGATAAATTTTATCTCTCATTAAAAAAACTAGGCCATCAGCAATATTTTCTTTATCTTGAATATATTTCTTTAATATTAACTGTTTTTGTTTATTTTTATTAATATCAATATTAATTTTTTTTAAATCTTTATTATTAGAAATAATTTCATTGTGTAAATTCACTGTCTGTTTTTTTAATTTATCTAATTTAGTTCTGATATTTTCTGTATCTTTGGATAATGCAGAGTCAGAAATTAAGAAAAACAAAATTATAAAAAAATATTTCATTTAATAAGTGGTACTCCAGTCATTTCAGGAGGCTGGTCAATACCAATCATTTTCAGTATGGTAGGAGCTATATCAGCTAAACAGCCATTATTTTTTGAGAAAAAAACTTTATCACAAATTATGAATGGCACTTGGTTGGTTGAATGACAAGTAATTGGCTCAGACTTTAATTTGTCATACATCTCATCTGCATTTCCGTGATCTGAAGTCACAATGAGTGTATAATTATTCTCTTCACACTCTTTAAAGATTTTTCCTAAACAATGGTCTACTGTTTCTATTGCTTTTACAGTTGCAGTTATATCTCCAGAATGACCAACCATATCTGGATTGGCAAAGTTTGATACTATTATGTCATATTTTTTTTTTTTATATTTTCTTTTAGGACTTCTG
>MDTE01002639.1_pt1 | contig 20131 bp, 21 predicted proteins | sample 811231 | NCBI WGS metagenome assembly MDTE01 (sample SAMN05326651, study PRJNA326480) | marine metagenome | isolation source: seawater | place: Indian Ocean: Red Sea | collected 2010 | reverse complement strand
GCCCAAGAAGAGAACCTCTTTACACAGAATATATAATTTATGGAAATATTGTTTTTCTCATTGAGCCCCTAAGAACATCAGGGGAAGACTCAAATAAATTTATAGAAAATTTAGTAAGTAAACTGCCCTAGAAAAAAATCAATAATTAATGGTGGAGCTGAGGAGGCTCGAACTCCTGACCCCCTGCTTGCAAAGCAGGTGCTCTACCGGCTGAGCTACAGCCCCACAATTAACGAAGATATTATTCTAATATTATATTTTCTCTTTTTCTAGTGGGTAATTGTTATTATTCTCTCATGACAAAGAACATGATGAAAGGGAATAACCCAAGATATACATATAAACCAGGCGCTTATGATGACAAGAAGTATCAGTTAAGTAGGACTGGAATAGAAGAATTTTTAGACTGTAAAAAATGTTTTTATTTGCATAGAAGGTTGGGTTTAAAAAAGTTATCTCAAATCCCTTTTAACCTGAATAATGCAGTTGATAATCTATTTAAAAATGAGTTTGATTATCATCGTAGAATGAAAACCAAACATCCAATAATGGAAAAATATGAAATTGATGCTATTCCATATTCCCATGAAGAATTAGATATTTGGAGGCATAATTTTAGTGGGGTTAGAGTTGATTTAAAACTAAAGAGCGAAAACCAAAAAAGAGATAATAATGATTATCAAGCTTCTTTTGAAGATATTGATTCAGAAAATAATGAGAGTCTAATTGAAACAGATATTGAAATTTTTGGTGCTGTTGATGATATTTGGGTGAAACCAAATGGCGATTTGATAGTTGCTGATTATAAAGCTACTTCAAAATCTTTTGATAATCAATTTCAACCAATTGTTAATTGGGAGGATGTATTTAATGGAGGAAAAACATATATGAGGCAGTTAGAAATTTATCAATGGCTGCTTTCTGAAAAAGGATTTTCTGTATCTTCCGATTGTTATATTGTTTATGCCAATGCGAATAAAGATAAGCAGGAATTTAATGATGTATTAGATTTTGAAGTTACTCTGCTTAGGCACGAAGGAGATATTTCTTGGATTGATGGCGTATTAAAGGATGTCTACAAATTATTGAATAGCGATGATATTCCTGATTCAGACTCTGAATGTGAATTATGTGGATATGTAGTTGATGCTAATCGTTTAATTTCTTAGAAGATTTTAATATTTGATCTATCTTTTTTATTTGAGCAGATAGCATTTTTGTTCTGGTTCCTTTTATGTCATTGATTGAATCAATTAGTGCATTTAATTTTTTATCTACTTCTCCAAAAGATTGTTCGTACATATCATATTGCTTTTGAATATTCCTAAATACATCTAGCACCTGCTCATGTTCTTTGGATAGCGAAAAAAGTATAGCTGAATGCTTTACGAAACTAATTAAAGCATAAAAATTTGCTGGAGATACTAGTACAACTTTTCTCTCTAAGGCATAATCTACTATCTCATTATCTATCTCTATAGTTTTATCTAATATTGTAGAGACTGGAACAAACATTGCTGCCAACTCTATTGTATTTTCATTGGGATTTACATATTTACTAGTTTCAACAATTCTTTTTTTAAAGTCGGAAATATATTTTGTTTTATTTGCTTCAAGAAAATTATCATTGTCATCATAAAGCTTAGCAAAATTTGAAAGAGGAAATTTTGAATCTAATGGAAAAACTTTACTTTGCCCATCTAGGTAAAAAATAAAATCAGGTCTTACATCTTCCCCATCTTCATCTTTTAAGCCAATTGCTTGTTTTTCATATTCTATTCCTTCAATCATACCTATATGTTTTAATAGGTCGTCTAATATTCTTTCAGCCCATGCACCTCTCTGCTGATTATTTTTTAATAATTGATTTAATTTCCTAGTTTCTTCTATGCTGTCCTCAGAATATTCTTTGAATGTTCTTTCAAAGTTTTGAATACTATTAGAAAAAGTTGAATTAACATCATCAATTTCTCTTAACAAATCTTGGTGTCTTTTTATTAAAGTGTCATCAAGTTCTTTAACTTCAGACTCTAATTTCTCCTCAAAAGAGTTGCCTTTTTCTTTATTTTTGGTTACCCATAAAAGTACGCTTACTAATAAAAACCCGATTATTATTAGTATTGAATTGGTATCAAGCATTGCGTTGCCATTTTCTTAAACTCGGAATTTCTCCAATCGGAGGATTTTCTTGCCTAGAAAACCAGAATGTCCAAGCGACTTCAGCAACATATATTGACCCTTTAGAATCCACGGCTATGCCGTGAGGAGCAACAAATTGATTGTCGTTTGAACCTGGAAGTTCGTCACCTAATCTTTCAATTAATTTGCCTTCAGGATTTAAAATAGAAACACAATTTCCTAGATTTTTCACCCCTTCTTGAACCGGAGGAGGACCCATTTCTCCAACATAAATATTATCTTCTTTATCTGTAGTAACAGACATAGGATGGTGTATATGCCACTGATCAATAAAATTTCCCTCAGTATCAAATATTTGTAGCCTGAAATTTTCCCTGTCAGCGACAATTAATCTCTTGTCTGATGTGATAGCAATATTATGAGGTAAACTAAATTTTCCTGGGTCTGATCCTGGCTCTCCCCAAGATTTTATGTATTTTCCCTCAGTATCAAATTTGTGAACTCTAGAATTTCCATAGCCATCACTTATAAAAATATCTCCAGTATCAGGATCGACTATTGCATCGGTTGGCAGATTAAAAATATCTCCGCTTTGCCTTACCGACGATTTACCTTTTTCCCCTAATCTAAATATTAATTTTCCTTCCTTTGTTCTTTTTTCTATCATGTGACCTTGGTCATCAATTAAATAAAGATCGTCATTTTTATCTACACAAATACCATGAGGTCTTAAAAACTCTCCTTCTCCCCAACTGTTAATATAATTTCCTTCAGAATCAAAAATGAATAAAGGAACAGGACCTCTGCAGAAGACATATACATTATCTTTAGAATCTACAGCAACTGATGTTGCGTCATTTTTAAAAGTCATTCCATAGGGCAGTTTGCACCAATTAGGAACTGGTGAATAATTTGAGTTTATTTTATGTGTCATTGTGATACCTAATAGTATTTGTTTTTAAATTACATAATTTAAATTAATATAAAATAAGATTAATTAAAATACTTGATGTGAAAATGAGCCAAAATAGTAATATTTATAAAAATCCGTTTTTATTATTAGTTTTTGTAATTTTGTTGGTTCTAGTTGCTATTAATATTTATCAATATTTTATTAATTTAGAATCAAACGATAAGCTTGCTAATGCCAATTCAGAAATAGAATCTTATAAAATGACATCTCTTGAACTTAAAGAGAGAGTTGAGAAGGTAACTAATAACTATGCTTCTGGTGGAGGGTTACTTAAAAGAGTTTTTGAACTAACTGATTCTAGCGGAGTTGTAGAACTTAACGATTCATATTCGTTTGATAGGTATCATTTAGTCTATGTATCAGAAAGCCTTAATACCCCATTTAAATGGGAGACAAGAAATAATGGTACTGTTGAATTTAATGATTTTTATTTGGCTTTCAAATCAACAACAGTTGATGGATATATTTCTAAGCCATATGATTTGAATACTAATTCATTGATTATGACTGGGTTAGCTGAAGTTAGATTTAAATTCGATATCAATGGTGTTGGCCCTGTTGTCCCTATTAGTAAAACTGGAGATACTTCCAGTAATGCAGAATTTGAAATAATTAAGTATAAATTGGAAGCAATTGATTCAGGTTTAGGAGATTCTAATACTTATGACTCATTTGAATTAACAATCATGCCAAATAGCGTAGAGGCACCAGGATTATATAGCACATTTGGTGAAAATGAACTTATAACAGGTGAACTTTATTTATCAGAAATAACTATTCAAAGGTCGGAAAGATAGATGAAAGAAGTTGGAAGAATAAAATACCAAGAGCACTCAGGCTCTAATATAGTTTTTACTTCAGAAGTATTAGATGTAATTGAGAAACTTCATGATAAATTTTCAGATACAATTCATCAGTTTAGGTCTATTAGAAAAAAGGGCCTATCTGCAATTATAGAAGATTCCGCCATAAATCCAGTAGATGCACTTTTTACTCCGTCATCTAATTCCAATGAATGGCAATTAGATGTTCCAAATGAATTATTTACGCCTGGGATAGAAATATCTGGCCCTTCATCTCAAACTTCTATGTTTATAAATGGATTAAATCCAACTCCTAGTGGATTTAGAGCAGATGGGGATTTAGATGATGACGAAGATGCAGGGGGGCACACTCTTCAGGATACCATTAATTCGGCAATCAATCGTAAAGGCGCTATTACAGGAGAACTAGAGTTTTATGACACTAAAAAAGAGAAAAAATACGAAGTATCGCCTGGCAAATTGCCATTTTTTATGCACCGAGAGAGAGGTTTGTTATTAGATGAAAAAGATTTCTTAATAGATGACAAGCCCATTTCAGCTTCAATTTTAGGAACAACCCTGACTCTTATGCACTGTGGAAGAGAGCAACAGAAAAAAGGAGATTATATATATTTTTATCTTCCTAAATTAGAAACAGAAAAAGAGGCGGCTTTTTGGAAAGATTTCTTTGATGAAGCCTGTAATATTATTGATAATTTAGATAGCAATAAGATAAAAGCAATTATGTTAGTTGAGTCGCTTCCTATAGCTTTGAATATGGAAAATATATTATTTTCACTTGGCAAGTATGCGGCAGGCCTTAATGCAGCGAGATGGGATCTAAAGGCTAGCGTATTAGAATTTATAATGGGAAGACCTGATCTTGTGTGGCCTGACAGATTTGACGTTAATGTTGCATCTACCCCTTTTATGGTTAGCATTTTTAGACATTTGGTAGCTGTTTGCTTGAAGCATGGAGGCGTGCCAATTGGGGGAATGGCTACAGCGTTACCAAGTAGAGATGAAGAAATTAATAAGATGGCGGCAGCATCTATAACTTCAGACAAAACTTGGGAAGCTGAAAATGGTTTTCTTAGAGGGTGGGTTGCTCATATTTATCATATGGAAACGGCTGCAAAACCATTTAAGGATTTATATTCATCAGGATGGACTCCTTCAATGGGCATGAAAGATCCTAATTTATATCCACTAACTAATTTGAATTTAAAACCCGAAGGACAACTTACTAGAGAAGGCACTAGAAGAAATGTTAGAACAGTCATTGAATATTTGGAAGGATGGTTTAATGGAAGAGGTGCCAAAGGAATTGATAGTCTAGAGGGAATTGAAGGAAAGAGACCAGCATTAATGGAAGATTTAGCTACCGCAAGAATTTCAATTGCTCAAACTGCTCAAAGGATAATTCACAAATCATTATGTTCTGATACTGGTGAAAAGCATAGCAAAAACTTGGTAGAAGAAATTTTTAACCAAGAATTTCATGATATAGTAGATATTCGCCCTGAACAAAGTGAAATTTATCAAAGATCTAAAAATCTAGGAATCGATTGGCTAAGAAATTACTTAGATTATAATTTTGACCCTTTGAGTTACTATGACAGGAATAATTATTAATTTTTAGGAGTTGACGTGAAATTCGACAATAGTAAAAAACTTTATGAAGAAGCAAAAAAAATGGTTCCTGGGGGTGTTAGTAGCAGTATAAGGCAATCAGAGTGGCCAGTTCCTCTATTTTTTAAATCCGCAAAAGGTAGCAAGATGACAGATGTAGATGGGAATCAGTTTATAGATTATGTTATGGGAATGGGGCCAAATATTTTTGGGCACTCTCCAGATTTTATTACTAACTCAGTCTATAAAGATATGCAGGACGGTTTTTGTTTAACCGGGCAATCAGAAAAAGAAAATGAACTCTCAGAATTCGTAGAAAGAACATTACCTTTTAAAAGAAAATTTAGGTATGCTAGTTCTGGGACAGAAATTGTACAGATAGCGCTACGCCTTGCTAGATCCTATTCAAATAAGAATAAGTTTTTGAAATTTGAAGGTCATTATCATGGATGGATGGATTCGGTCTTGTATAATTCACATCCCGATGTGTCTTCGGAGGAAACTTTATTTGATCCTATCGCTGAATCTGGAGGAATCTCTAAAGGGACAGCAGATGAGGTAGTAATAGCCCCATGGAATGATGCGGAGGCACTTGAAAATATTTTAAAAGACCAACATAAGGACATCTCAGCAATAATCACTGAACCTATCTTGTGGAATTCAAATGTTATCCTGCCTAATCCGGGCTATCTAGAGAAGTTAAGGGATTTATGTGATAAGTATGATGTTTTATTAATTTTTGATGAGGTTGGAACAGGTTTTAGAGTAGCATTAGGAGGAGCGCAAGAAATCTATGGTGTGGAACCTGATCTATCAACTTATGCAAAATCAATGGCAGGCGGGTTTCCAATTGCTATGCTTGCTGGAAAGCCAGAAATAATGGACTATATGTCAAATGGAGAAGTGGTGCATGGAGGGAGTTTTAATACAAATGTTATGTCAGTTTCAGCGGCCCATGCAACTTTAGATTATTTGTTGAATAATAACAATTTCTATAAATCATTAAATAAAAACGGCGAAACCCTTATAAAAGGTTTAGAAGAAGCAGCAAAAAAACAAAATATTGATATATTAATTCAGGGATTAGGAAGTGTTTTTTATTTAAGTTTTACAAAACTAGATAGTATAAAAAATTACAGAGACCATGCTAATAATGTAGATCAAGAAAAATATAGAGAATTTTCTAAATTAATGCTTTTAAATGGGGTGAGGTTGTCTCAAAATGGTAGATGGCATATGTCATCATCACATAATGCTGCTGATATAGAAAACACAATTAGGGCTGCAGATTTATCGTTTGCTGAATTATAGCCTTTTTCTTAATTCTGTAGACGATACATCAAGCCTGAAATTTTCTTCTGGAATAATTGAGAATAATTCCTCATAATCTGCGATTTTAATATCACCTAAGCCCTTATATTTTCCGTCTATCTCTCTTCCTGTGACTAAAAAACTACACTCGTTTTTATATATATTTAAAAAAGATTTATGCATATCTCTTTTATAATATTTTTTATCCAAAATTCTTACCGCAGTATCATATCCGATTACAAATATACTTTTCTTGAATATGTTACTTTTATCCTCAAAAGTTGGGCTGTTGGTGATTAATAATTTACCGACATTGCTAAATTGTTTTATCCTAGAGTTTAGGTCCTCTAAGGCTATATTGCTCTTATCCACGTTAGATATAGATATTTCAAAAAATGGCTCTAATTTGGTCATATTTTTTGCAGTTTCTAACAATCCTACATGACCATTATGCAAAGGATTAAATGAACCAGATAGAATAGTTGATTCAGTTACAAAATTGTCTTTATTAATTTGCCCATTCTCTACAATAATATACTTTTTATCGCCTGCTAATATATCTACATATTCTTGATATTTCATATTATTATATTTGGGGGATTGGAATGCATTTCTACAACATCTTCAGAATCAATTTTTAATGTTTGAAATTCATCAGATATTTCTGATGGAAATTTATAATTGTTATTAATAAAATCATTTATGTTTGCCAATATGGCTATATTAATAAATTCATCTTGAAGTTCTCTAGTTAATGGTTTTTTTAGGTCTTTAAAGAATTTTAAATAATAACAATATTCTTGCTGGTCAGACGTCATATAATATATCCAGGCTTTTTCATCGCCCTTTTTTTCATAATAAGTTTTTATAGAGCCCATACATCCTATTGAAATCAATATATTATTATTGATATTTTTTGAAAATTTATCTAATGAAATTTTTGCTAATTTTTTTGTATTGTCTCTTGTTACGAAGGGTTCATTTATTTGAAAATTTTGATTTAATGATTCTTCAGAGTAAGGGATTTCTGCGTTTAATAAACATTTTGAGGCACCTTCTAGTTTTAATAAATCGTATAAAAATTGAAACCCGGCTCCAGAAAAACTAATGCAAAGTTGAATGTTTGAATCTTGGATTTGTCTGATTATATTTATTTTTTCTTTTTCATCCATGTAATATGCCTTATCATAAATTATATTATGTTTATTGATATTCACACACATTTGTCTCAATATAAAGATGAAGAAATTCCTTCTATAGTTAAAAGGTGGAGAGAGGCGGATGTTGAATTGGTAGTTTCTAGCGGTACTACAATTAAGGATTCAATAAAATCTATTGATTTAGCAAAAAAATATCCCGATATAGTAGCGGGAATAGGTTTGCACCCCTCTGATCTCACAAATCATTGGCAAGATGACCTATTAGAATTAAAGAAAATATTGAATAAAAGCATTTCAATGGTTAGCGAGATTGGATTAGACTACCAAGATTCTTCACCGCCCAAAACTATTCAAATTAAAGCATTTGAGGAGCAAATACAGATTGCTATTGATAATAATTTGCCAATAGTATTTCACACTAGATTTTCTATGGAAGATTCATATAATATTTTGTCGAATTTTAGAGGTAATATGCATGGAGGTGCTGTTCATTATTTTGATGGCAATTATGAGGAAGCAAAAAAGATGATAAGTCTAGGTTTCAAAATATCTTTTGCTAAGACATTAATAAGAAATGATTACATTAAAGAAGTTGCCAAAAAAATTTCTATAGATGAGATTGTTATAGAGACTGATTCATATCCCCAATATTTTAAAAAAAATAGACAAAGATGGACCGAGCCTAAAGATGTAGTTTTGGTTGCTCAGGAATTATCTAGGCTTAAAAATTTACCAATCAAATTAGTTGGAAAAAAGACCACAAATAATTTCAAGTCATTTGTAAAATTTAATTCAAATGAGACTTGATTGATGAATCAATCAAGTTGTAGTCATTTTGAGAAATGATATGCAAAGACCCTACCATTGCTAATTGCCATCTTTCGGGTGCCCATCTCTTTACATATTCCAATCTAGGCCCTAGTTGATCCCCATCTACTGAATTATTTATATTCAGATGATTAGTTTTTTTAACTTTTACAGATAAATTTTTGTTACTTAATTCCTCCGCTTCATCACTTCTGATTTCAGAAATTCCTACAAAACGGTTTTTATCGCTAATATAGAAAATTAGCATATCTCCAGAAGACATTCTAGAAACCTTTTTTTTATCTTGATTCATAAAAATTTGATTTCTTTTGTTGGAAGAATTTTTTAAATATTCCTCTGATTTTAAGTTTATTAACCAATATGTATTAGACATTTAGCTCCTCTTTTGAAAATAATCTCTAAGAAAAATAGCAAACGAATTTAGAGATAATAGCATTATCAATAATAATATTATTCCAGCTGCTGCTAATCCTCTGAAATCATCTTGAGGTTGTGAAACCCAATTATATATTTGTATAGGCATTACAGTGAACCTGTCTAAAGGGCCTGATGGCAAGAAAGTTAGATAAACTAATGCACTTATTGCAATCATTGGCGCAGATTCTCCTATAGCTCTAGACATCGCTAGGATGAAGCCGCTGACAATTCCAGGTATAGCTTGAGGTATTATAACTTTTATTACTGCTTGCCATTTAGTTGAACCCAGAGCTAATGCTGCATCCAAGTAATAACTAGGCACCTGCTTGATTGCTTCTTGGCTAGCAATAATTATTATTGGAAGGATAAGTAGTGTCATTGTTAAAGATCCAGCAAGTATGACTCTACCCATCTGAAAAAATTCTACGAATACGGCCATGCCAATTATCCCGTATATTATTGAAGGCACTCCAGCAAGATTGCTTATATTCAATTTTATAAATCTGTTGAATCTTGTGTCTTCAGCAAACATTTCTAAATATAAGGCAGTGCAGACTCCTATAGGAATAGATAATAGTGCAGTTATAGACATTACCCAAACGGTTCCAAATAATGCTGCTTTAATACCTGCTATCTCTGGTTTTCTTGAAGGGTAACTGTTAATAAATTGCCAATCAAACCACTTCCATCCATCATTTAATATGTCGAATACTAATGCTAAAAGAGTTGCAAACGCTATTAGAATAGAGAATCCTAAAAAAAGATTAACTATCTTGTCTATTCTTTCTCTTAATTTAAATTTGGTATCTGAATTTGCCGTTGTCATATTAATAATTTTCCGAATATTTACTTACTAACCATTTGCCTATTATGTTTAAAGTCAAAGTCATAACAAATAATACTAATCCTACTGCGAATATAGTGCTGTATTCTAAAGAACCATGAGGAGCTTCCCCTAAACTTATTTGAACTATAAACGCAGTCATTGCTTGAATTGATTCAAGAGGATTAAATGTAAAATTTGGAGTGGAGCCTGCTGCTATAGTAACTATCATAGTCTCGCCTATAGCCCTAGATACTCCTAAAACAAGTGACGCAGCAATTCCAGATAATGCAGCAGGGATAACTACTCTAAATGCAGTTTGGAATTTTTTCGCTCCCATTGAGTATGAAGCATCTCTTAAATGTTGCGGCACAGATATGAGTGCATCCTCACTAATTGTAGATACCATTGGTGTAATCATTATTCCCATAACCAAGCCCGCACTTAATGCATTAAATATTATCATGCTAAAGCCAAATACATCAGACAGATCCATTAGTATAGGCGTGACAAAGGTTAGGGCAAAATAACCATAAACGACTGTAGGTATTCCAGCTAATACTTCAAGTATTGGTTTTATTACCCTTCTTATATTTTCTGGAGCATATTCTGACAAAAAAACAGCAGTTGATAATCCAAGTATTATTGCCACAGTAACTGCAATAATTGTAACTAACAAAGTCCCTGCAACCAATGGTAGTATTCCAAAACTTTGAGGTTTAAACAGAGGGGTCCATTTGGTTCCGAAAAGAAAATCCCAAGGTTTTACAAATCCTCCATCGTCCATTTCGATAGTAAAAAAGTTAAATGTTTCAAATAATAAAAAAAAGAGTATGGCAATAGTGGTTAAAACAGAAATAAGGCTAATGGAGCGTAGAACTAATACAGCAAATTTTTCTCTCTGTCTTCTTGATTTTGTATATTCAGTATAGTCCAAAAATACTCCAATATTTATATTAATTAATATAAAACATGTATTCTAAATGTCAACATGAAAATAGACTTAAGTGAATTAGCAGAAAAATACAAATTTATTTCAGGGGAATTCGAATCTAATTACTTTGACCTGCATGATATTGAATGGTTTGATCAGGTTTCTTCTACAATGGAAATCGTCGACAAAGATATTCAGAATAATATTTTTAATAGGATTGTTATTGCAAATTATCAAAATTCTGGAAAAGGTAGATTTGAAAGATCTTGGGAGTCTCCTGTTGCTAAAAATCTATTGTTGTCAGTGCCCATAAAAATACATTCTCAATATTTAAATAGAATACCTATAATTTCTACTATGTCTGTATTAGATACTGTAAAATTTTTCTTAAATAAGAATAAAATAATATCAATAAAATGGCCTAATGATATTTTAGTTAATGAGAATAAAATAAGTGGAATATTAATTAAAACTCACACCGATAACCATGAATCTATTATTAATCTGGGAATAGGCTTAAACGTTAATACAAGTTCCCATGATTATAAAAATTCTCATTTTAGTGCCACTAGTTTGAAAATCGAGAATAAATCACCTTTGGATTTAAAACTTGTATTTTATAAACTAATTAAGTCTCTGTCAGACAATCTTCAAGCAAACTATGACAATCTATTTAATATTTGGAAAAAAAATATACTAATTCCTAAAAAAAATATAACCATTGAGGAATTAGGCTCATCAAATAGAATTTATTGCAAACCTATTGAAGTAAATAATAAAGGCTTACTAGTAGTTAAAACAGATAAAGGTAATCTTTTAGAGTTAACTTCTGAAGAAGTTACCTTTCATGATTGAATAATTCTTATCATTATCTGAATAAGTATTATGCTTACAAGAGGGCTAAAATCTATCATGCCTGGGGTTGGCAAGATTCTTTGAATTGGCTTTATAAGTGGGTCGGTCAGTTTGAATAATATTTGTACTGCTACATATTTTCTTGCATCTGGGATCCAAGAAGAAAGAGCACGAGCAACTATTCCCCAAGACATTATTTGTAAAAGATAAACTAAAAAAGAACTAATCATTACTTATTTCTATCGATCTTTCATGAGCTTTTATTATCCCCGATTTAATTGAATGGGCTAATTTATTTTTTATCATTTCTTTTATCCCTGAATCTGTAGTTCCATTTGGTGAAGTAACTTCTTTCCTTAGTTCTTTAAAACTCGCATCTTTTTCTTTAGCAAGAATACTACTTCCAATAAAAGTTTCAATTACCAATTTTTTAGCAACTTCTTCGCTAAGACCTAATTCAATCCCTATATCTTCCATGATTTCCATGATTAAGAATAAATACCCTGGTCCGCTCCCACTTATTGCTGTTGCTTTGTCTATATCTGATTCTATATCTGTTTTTATTGAAATTCCTAGACATTCTAGAATTTCTTTTACACTATTTTCTTCCTTTGTTGATAATTGCTTTTTTGATTTCCAGATTGATATACCTTTGCCAATTTGGCCTGGAGTATTTGGCATCACTCTCACTGCATTATCTATTTGCAAAGATTCACATATTTTATCAAGTCGTGTACCAGCTAAGATTGAAATCACTAATTTTCTTTGATCAATAATATCTTTAAGCCTTTTAGATACTTCATTGAAAAGTTGAGGTTTTATGCAAAGTATTATTATTTCTGTGATTGGTAATAGTTCATTTATTTGGTCATATACATCCTGTTTTTTTGAAATATTAACCTTGAGTTGTAGATTTAAATATTGCCTGCGTTCACTATCTGGTTCAGCTACAAACACATCATTGTCGCCGGATTTAATCAAACTAGAAGCGAAGGCCTCGCCCATTCTCCCTCCGCCTATTATAAGAATTTTCACAACTAAACTTTGCGATTAATTAACATTTACTATAACCGCATGAGTAGCATTTTTGACAACCTTCTTCGAATGCCAGAATCCCTGGACACTCTGGACAAGTTTCACCTTGAAGTATATTTGAAATTTTACTATCTTCATTTTCTGATACTAATGTTGTTTCAGTTAAGTCTGTGATTGATAATGTAGATTCTTTTTTAGGCTCATATATTTTTTCTAATACATTTGCTATTGCATCAGGAACGGATCTAATTAACTCGCCTTCATTCCAAGCAGGAACATCTGTTATTCCTTTAAGTTGTTCAATAGATTCTTTAGGATCTATCCCTGACCTCAGTGTTAAAGAAACCATTCTAGAAACTGCCTCAGCCATGGCTGAATCATTTCCTCCTGCTTTACCTAAGGCAGCAAATATCTCAAATGGTTTCCCATCTTCTGACATATTTACCGTTACATATAAGTTTCCTCTACCTGTGTAAACCCTTCTTGTTACTCCAAATAGTTCTGCGGGCCTTTCACCCATAGAAGGAGCAAATCCAACATTATTATCAGATGATTTGTCTGCCTCATTCTCTGAAGTCCCGCTAGTCAAAACTTCTTTATCTCTACTTCCAGCTCTATATACTGTTATTCCTTTACATTTCAATTCCCATGCAAGCATATATGTAGTAGTAACATCATCTTCTGATGCTTCATTAGGAAAATTTATTGTTTTTGATATACCAGCATCAACACTTTCTTGGAAAGCAGCTTGCATTCTGACATGATATTCTGGGTTTATATCTGGAGCAGTTCTAAACACCTTTTTTACATCTTCTGGCACATCTTCTCTATCTTGGAGAGAGCCTCCATTTGAGAGGTGCTCTAGCAAATCTTCGCTGTAGAAATCTTTTTCTTTGGCCACTTTTTCTAAGTTTTTATCCACATAATATAAGGTTTTTCCTTCTAAAATATTTTGCTTTCTGTAAGCAAGAGAAAAAACCGGTTCTATTCCAGAAGAGCATCCGGCTATCATAGATATGGTTCCTGTGGGGGCCACAGTCAATCTGCAAGCATTTCTTATTGGTTTATCACCATTTATCTGGGGCCTGCTTCCTTCCCATCCTTCGAATGGTCCTCTTTTCTCTGCAAGTTCTTCAGATTTAATATCAGCTTCAGTTTGAATAAATTTCATAACTTTTCTTCCCATATCAACAGCCTCTTCTGAATCATAACTCATTTTCATTTTTATAAGCATGTCTGCAAATCCCATAACTCCTAAGCCAATTTTTCTGCTTAACTTGTTAGCTTTTTTTATCTCGGGAATAGCATATTTATTTGCATCTATGGTGTTATCTAAAAAATGTACAGCAGTTCTAGTTGATTTTTTTAGTTTATTCCAATCAATATCAGTTTGATTTTCGTTAACAAATTTAGCTAAGTCAATAGAACCTAAATTACATGATTCATTAGGAAGCAAAGGCTGTTCTCCGCATGGATTAGTAGCAGTCATATCTCCTAAATGGCTAACAGGACTTTTTCTATTTACCTCATCTAAAAATATCATCCCTGGTTCGCCATTTTTCCAAGCACCCTTTACAATTTTTCTAAAAAGTTCGTATGCATTTTTTGTGCCAACCACCTCTTTGGTTTTAGGATCAATTAAGTTGTAATCCTTCTTGTCTTTTACAGCCTTCATAAATTCATCAGTTGCACCCACAGATATATTAAAGTTATGAATTTCTCCTTCTTGAGTCTTGCAATCAATAAATTCTTCAATGTCTGGGTGATGAACATTCATTACTGCCATATTTGCCCCATCCCTTTTTCCGCCTTGTGTTACAAGCGTAGAAACTGATGAAAGCAATTTTAGAGCTGCTATTGGGCCACATGCTTTTCCATGTGTAGTTTTTATGGTGGCGCCTTTAGGTCTTAGTTCTGATAATGCAAATCCAGTTCCACCTCCATATTTTTGAACCATTGCCGCATCATGAGCTGTTTTCATTATGCCTTCCATGCTGTCTTCAAGTGGCAAAACGAAACAAGCAGATAATGTACCTGCTTTTGTACCTGCATTCATTAATGTGGGTGAATTTGCTAGAAATTCTAAACTAGAAAGCATTTGGTAAAATTCTTCAGCAGTCTCTTTTATTTCTTCAGGAGAAGATCCATAAAGTTTATCTGGCTTTGCCAACGCATTAGCCACTCTTCTGAACAGCCCATCCGGATCTTCGGCTATATCGCCTTTGTCATTTTTAAGTAAATATCTATGTTCTAATACAACCCTAGCATTTTCACTAATCTCCGCTGGTTTAAAATTTTCTTGGATTACAGATTGGTCTGTTTGTGAAAAAAATGCTGATTCTTGTTCTTGGTCTATATCTAATGATGACTGCGCTTTGCTCATATCTTGTTCTTGGTTCACTTTTTTTCCTTTCTATCTCTTTTTTACTTTTTTAATAATTGGTTTAATTCGCTCTCAAAATTACTTAAGTCTTTGAAATCTTTATATACTGACGCAAATCTAATATATGCGACATCGTCAAGAGTACGTAGTTTATTTATAACTATTTCCCCGATTTTTTTACTCTCTATAGTTGGGTGATTTAGAGAATTGACCTCTTTTTCTACTTGTAAAATTAATCTATTAATATCTTCGTTTTCTACTGGTCTCTTAGTGCATGCAATCCTGACACTTTTTTCAAGTTTATCAAGCGAAAAGGACTCTTTTGTATAATCACTTTTTATTACAATTTTTGAAGAAATTTGAATTTTTTCATAAGTTGTAAATCTTTTAGAGCATTTTAAGCACTCTCTTCTTCTTCTGATCGAATCGGAAGACTCTCTAGACTCAACAACTTTTGTATCTTTAAAATTACAAGAAGGACAATTCATTTCAATTATGTCAATTTTGATAAAACACTAAATATAGTGTGCAAAAATAGAATATACACCAATTATAGCGTATATTCAATACCTAATTGACTAATTATTGAGCAGAATTTCTAAGAAATGGAGGTAAGTCTAGATCTAATTGCTCTGGAGTTGAAGAAGCAATATTTTCTTCAAATCTTGGAGATTCATTGTACATGAATTCTGATTCTGGGAAGCCAGTTGCTATAACAGTAAGCCTTACCTCTTCCTTTAAAGATGAATCAAATGCTGTTCCAAAAATTATTTTTGCTTCCGGATGAGCCTCTTTTGATATTAGATCTGAAGCATCTTGAATTTCTTTCATTGTTAACTGGTTATCTTTATCTTCGGGGCCAGTTATATTAAAGATTACTCCTCTAGACCCTTCAATTGATGTTTCAAGAAGGGGGCTTTGAATTGCCTCTTTGGCTGCCTCAAGTGCTCTATTTTCACCGCTAGATTCACCAATTCCCATCCAAGCAGCCCCAGCATTTTTCATGATTGTTTTTACATCAGCAAAATCTAGATTAATTTCACCTGGATTAACAACTACTTCTGCAATTGATTGAACCCCTTGCCTTAATACGTCATCAGCAAGTTTAAAGCCTGCATCCATGGTTAAGTCATCATCAGCAATTAGCATTAGCCTGTCGTTTGGAATAACAACTAAAGTGTCACAGTAATTTCTAAGAGTGTTTATACCTTCCAATGCTTGTTTTTGCCTGTTTATCCCTTCAAACCCAAATGGTTTAGTTACCACTCCAACAGTTAATGAGCCCGACTCTCTAGCTATTTCAGCAATTACAGGGGCAGCACCAGTCCCAGTTCCTCCACCCATTCCTGCTGCAACAAAAACAAGATCAGTTTCGTCAATTAATTCTCTAATCATTCCTCTGCTTTCTTCAGCACATTCTCGTCCTTTTGAAGGATCTCCCCCTACACCTAATCCTCTAGCAGTCTTTTCACCGATTTTTATAGCTACACCCATGTCACTAGTTTCTAAGGCCTGAGCATCTGTGTTGAATATCATATATTCAACTTGTTCGATTTTATTTCGATACATTCTCTTCACAGCATTTGATCCGCCGCCACCTACCCCTAATACCTTTATAGTAGCTGCAGATCTTTCGATGTTTTTATTGTTTTCTAGCATAGTCATTTAACCTCCTAAGCTTAAATTAAAAATTTTCTTTATTTTGTCTTTCATCGCAATTGTATTTTTTTCGATTTCTTTCCCAATAAATTCTTTTTTAGACAATTGTTCAATATTTAATCTGTGATCTTGGTAATTTTTATCAAAATTACTTAAACATAAAATGTCTTCTGAAAATAAACCTTCTTGTTCTTTTTTGTAAACAAAGAATTGAAAAATATATTTTGACAATGATTCAAAGCCATCATAATTAGTTCCAGGTCCTGAAATAACTAATCTATTTATTGATAATTTAGTATCTGCATTTCCTTCAAAATACTTTTTAGCTATGCTGAGTAATTCATGTGCCCTTTCTCTCATAATAGCCCCAACTTTTTTATTCGAAACTCTTTCTTCTTGGCCAGTTTTTGTTGTAATGTTTACTGTTTCTTTGTCCTTAATTAACTCTGGAGTAATTGTGCCGAATTTATCGACCAACATTTTAGAATCCTTTTTGTTTATGTTTAAAGTTAAAGCGATATCATTTATGAAATTTTTCTGACCTACTGGAATTGCATCCATATATAGAACTTTATCCTTATGGATAATTGATATTTCAGTTACATCTTTTCCAACGTTTATAAAATAACAACCAAAATCTTTGTTTTCTTCATCAACCAAAACTAATGATTTTGCTAGGGTATTTGAGACTATGCTTAATGGACAATTAAGCCCGATGTTGTCTGAAAGATTCTTTAATGATCTAGATATGCTAGGTTCTATAAAAACTTTTAGTTTATAGGTTTCAAATTTTCTAGCATGCATCCCCAAAGGATTAGAAACTGTATCTTTTTCATCAAGTATAAAACCAAGCGAATAGTTATGTATTAATGTCATTTCATCATTCACTTGGCTTAGTTCCTCTTGAAGGGCTGACATATCTTCTTCGGTTATGGCTTTAATTTCTTGAGACTCAAAAATAATCTTTTTTTGTTTCATTGTTGATATTTTTGAAGGGGACACGCCAACTATAATTTCCTCAAAATCGTAAGTGTTTATTATCCTTAGGAATTTAGGATCTTGAAATGACTCTGCAAAAGCTTCATTATCAATAATATCGCCTTTTAAAATGCCAGAAATATTTAAGTTAAGGCTTTCAACTGGGTTATTTTTTGATAATACTGCTATTTCCGCCTCTTCAGACGATAAATTAATAATCAATCTATTATTTTTCATTTATCTTATCCTTTCTATTATTCTCATTTTTGCACTTCTGCTTCGTGGGTTTGAAGCGATTTCAGTCTCAGAAGGAGTTATAGGTTTTTTATTTATAATTTTTATATAGGGTTCAGTAGAGCAAGTACATTCTAAATTGAGTGGGGGGCAAGAGCATTTAGCAACACCTTTCTTTATAAAATTCTTAACTATTCTGTCTTCTAATGAATGGTAAGTGATAACTGCCAACCTTCCGCCTACACCAAGTAAAGTCAAAGAATCTGAAAGGACACTTTCTAGTTCTTTAATTTCGCTGTTTACTGCAATTCTTAGTGCTTGGAAAGTCAAAGTAGCTGGATGGTGCTTTCTTCTAACTTTTAAATTAGCAGATTCGATTATCTTGGCGAGTTCAGTAGATGAAAAGATAGGCCTATTATCGCAAATAGCAGCAGCTATTCTTCTTGAATTTGGGTCTTCACTATATTTATAAATTAATTCAGATAAGGATTTTTCAGAATAGTCATTTACAATTTTACTAGCATTTAATTCAGAATCTAGACTGAATCTCATGTCTAATTTGCTGTCTCTTGAAAAACTGAACCCCCTATCTTCAAAATCAAGTTGTAGTGATGAGATACCCAGATCTAATAGTATTCCATGAACAGGTATGAAGTTAATTTCAGAGGCGATATCTTTCATTTCAGAAAATTTTGAATTAGAAAAAAATGAACAATCAGAAACCCTCTCAAGCCTCTTTTTTGAAATTATTATAGCTTCGTGGTCAGCGTCTATACCAAGAACTTGCCCACCCGGTTGAGATATTTCTAATATTGCTTCGGTATGCCCCCCTTCCCCTAAAGTTCCATCTATATATCTTCCCCCTTGAACAATATCAAGATTTTCTACAACCTCAGTAACCATTACTGGATAGTGATATCTTTTAATATTCATCATTTTTGCCCAACTTAGTTTCAAATTTAAAACGCTTTGATTAATTTCTAACAAATTTGATCTTAAAATTTCTATAATTTTTAGAGCAAGTTTTGGTTAAATCTGAAATTGTTAAATTATATTGTTAAAATTCAACATAAATAAGATAGGTAAGGACCTAATTTTGCTGGATATTTTAAGAATAATTACTATTTTTCCTAATTTATTTGACTCATTTTCAAATATTGGAGTTGTTGGAAAGGCTATTCAATCAAAAAAAGTTTCTTTGAGCGTTCATGATTTGAGAAATTTTGGAGTTGGTAAACACATGAGTGTTGATGATACTCAATATGGAGGAGGGCCCGGTATGGTTATGAGACCCGAACCATTTTATGATACTGTTGAGTTTTTGAAAAAATTCCACAATGAAAAGCCTTATGTAATTTTAACTGGCCCCAAGGGAAATACTTTAAATTCAAAAAAAATTAACCAATTGGGTAAGAAAAAGTGCATTTATATCTTATGCGGAAGATATGAAGGTGTTGATCAAAGAGTCCAAGATTTGGTTGTAGATGAAGAAATAAGCATAGGGAGCTATATTTTAAGTGGCGGCGAAATTCCTGCTATGGTAATTGCAGATTCTTTAATCAGAAAAATTCCTAACGTATTGGGGTCATCTGAGTCGACATTAAATGAAACTTTCTCAGAAAATATTTTAGGTAAAAAAAAGGAGCCAGTATATACAAAGCCTAGAATTTTTAAGGGCTTAGCCGTGCCAGAAGTTTTATTAGAAGGGAATCATAAAAAAATAGATGATTGGAGAAAAAAAATGAGAAAATAATGCTCATTTTGTTTTCGGAATTATAATTATAAAAAAAATATTGATAAAAGAGGGCTTAGAGATATAGAATAGTGCAGGTTATTTCTAACACAATCAAATATAAATATGCTAGATCAAGATAATAAAAAAGAGGAAGAGGCTCCTAAAGAGGAAGAAACTCCAGTAGCCGAAGAGGCTCCTAAAGAGGAAGAAACTCCAGTAGCCGAAGAGGCTC
>MDTE01150891.1_pt1 | contig 20133 bp, 17 predicted proteins | sample 811231 | NCBI WGS metagenome assembly MDTE01 (sample SAMN05326651, study PRJNA326480) | marine metagenome | isolation source: seawater | place: Indian Ocean: Red Sea | collected 2010 | reverse complement strand
TACACATCCATTCTATTTGATCTGCATATATATTGGGGGTAGACAATTCAACTGTTGCAGGCAGGTTTATAATTGATTTTTTATCTTTTTTTGGTTCCCAAATTTCATTTACTGCGTTACAGACTTCTACCGCATAAGGTAGTTCTGTTCCTGTAAAACTTTCTGGGCTATATTCAAACTTCCAGTTAGTATCAGGTTGCTTTAATGAGTTTTCCAGAACCCAGCTAGCTCCTTCTTGTGCAATCCTTTTTATACCTTTTTTATTACTCTTAAAAACTACTTTCCTTTGAACAGTTGAAGTCGAATTGTATACATGGAGAATTGCATTTTTTGCCCCTTTAAGAGATTCAAAAGTTTTTTCAATTAATTCTTTTCTGGATTGGGTTAAAACTTGAATGTAAACGTCATCTGGAACTAAACCTTCTTTTATTATTCTTCTTACAAAGTCAAAATCTGTTTGGGAGGCAGCTGGAAAACCTACTTCAATTTCTTTAAAGCCTATATCAAGCAGTAGCTTAAACATTCTTAGCTTTCTTTCTTCCCCCATTGGCTCTATAAGAGCTTGGTTACCATCTCTTAAATCAACACTGCACCAGATTGGAGGTTTTTCTATTTGCTTTTCTGGCCATACCCTGTCCTCCAATTTAATTTTTGGAAAAGGTTTATATTTTGAAACAGCCTTATTTATAATTTTTTTCATTTTTTTTAGTTTATCTCAAATCCTCTTCTTAAAGATGACATCTTTAAGCAAATTCAAGATATTATTAGAACTAGATATATAAAGATGGGCCCGGTAAGCTCTGCAAAACAGAGACCGGGTAGGTAAGTCGAGTACTTAAAATGCTAAATATAGCTAAAAACATGCTAATGAAGTATATATGTGCAATTTGAAGGGTCAAGTTAACAAAAAAAGGTTTTTTTATGTCAAAACCATATTTAGATAAATTAAATAGATTAGGCTACCAATTTTGGACACCTAAAAAATTCCGACAAGATAAACCTAATCAAGATTTTGTTTTTTATCTTTTAGATAAAAAAGCTTTATTTTCTGCCAGTACAAAAGAATTAAATGATTATCCTAGATTTCTAGACTCTATAAGAAAGATATTAGGATTAACAAAAAGAGAAGTAGTACAAATAGACAAAGAAGAGGCGCTATTAATGCAATATGATTTAGTAATTGATTTTTCTCAACAAGGTCTTTTCAAAGCTAGTAAAACCATTAAGTTTGATTCAATTGGGTTGCTAACTAAAAATAAAGAGCTCAAAGAAGGCCTTTATACTGAATTAATTAATTAATTTATTATGACTAAGGATCTAATACCTAATTATAGGTATATGAAAGAATCAGATATTGGATTTAGTAGAGAGATTGAGACAGGTTCTAACCCAGTACCTTGGTCGGAAAAAAACTTCATAGATTGTTTAAAAAAGGATTACTATTGTTTAATTCAAGAAGTTAATAAACACTCCTCTGGTTTTGCTATACAGTCAATTTCTTTGTTTGAAACTCATATATTAAATATTGGGATAAAAAAAGAATTTAGAAAAAAAGGCTTAGGCCAGGATCTCTTAGATCAAATTATTCATGCTTCTAAATCTATGGGAAGTAAAAAAATATTTTTGGAAGTTAGGGTCTCTAACGATCCAGCTATAGAGTTATATAAGAAGTTAGGATTTAAAAAAGTATCCCTTAGGAAAGATTATTACAGGTTACCAGAAGGTCGGGAAGATGCCTTTGTTATGTCAAAGAAGTTAATAAAAGAATGGAAATTATTTTAGTTATTTATCCCAACTAATTTTTCTATATCAGAAGCTAAACTTTCTGGAGAAGCTTTAGGTGAATATCTTTTTACAGGTATTCCATTATTATTAACTAAGAATTTAGTAAAATTCCACTTTATTTTCTCTGTTCCTAGTAATCCGGGTTTACTGGAAGTTAGGAATTTAAATAAAGGGTGAGCTGAAGCTCCATTCACATCAACCTTGGAGAAGATTGGAAAAGTCACGTTGAAGTTAATACTACAGAATTCTGAAATTTCCTTTTCAGTTCCAGGTTCCTGCCCACCAAATTGATTACAGGGAAAAGCAAGAATTTCAAAATCTTTATCAGAATATTCCTTATAAAGATCTTCTAATCCTGCATATTGAGGTGTAAATCCACATTTACTTGCTGTATTTACTATTAAAATTGTTTTTCCTGAAAAAATAGAAAGACTAATGTCTTCACCATTTATATTTCTACAAGAGTAGTTGTAAATATTTTTTATTTCATCCATAGCTTCCTTAAATTTAATATGACCATTATAGTTTTAGTTCAAGAAAAATTAATAGCTAATAATTCAGGAGGAAACTATGGAATATAGAAAGCTTGGAGATACGGAACTAGAAGTAAGCATGATCTGTTTAGGTACTATGACTTGGGGCCAGCAAAACACTGAAATTGAAGGTCATCAACAAATGGATTATTCATTAGAGCGAGGAATAAATTTTTTTGATACAGCAGAAATGTACTCAATTCCACCTATGGCTGAAACTCAAGGAAGCACAGAAAAAATAATTGGAACCTGGTTTAAGAAGAATGGTAATAGGGATAAGGTTATTTTAGCTTCAAAAGTTGCTGGTAGGGGGAGGATGGATTGGATTCGAGGAGAAGAGACCAGGCTCGATAAAGAAAATATAGAAAAGGCTTTAGAAGAAAGCCTAAAAAGGTTGCAAACTGATTATATCGACCTTTATCAGCTTCACTGGCCTGATCGTCCTATAAATTTATTTGGAGGAGGTTTGGGATATAAACATATTGAAGCAGAAAGCATTGCAATTAATGAAACTTTACGGGTTTTAAATGATTTGGTGAAGGAAGGAAAGATTAGATATGTTGGATTGTCTAACGAGACCCCTTGGGGTTTGTCAGAGTTCTTGAGATGTTCAGATTTAGAAGACTTACCAAGAGTGGTTTCTGTTCAGAATGCTTATAATCTTCTAAATAGGACTTATGAACAAGGGTTATCAGAATTTTTTTATAGGGCATCAGTTGGACTTTTAGCATACTCTCCTTTAGCTCAAGGGTATTTAACTGGAAAATATTTAGACGGAGCAAGGCCTGAAGGAGCTAGAACAACCCTATTTGAAAGAGGTCAAAGATATGAAACACCTCAAGCAGAAGAAGCAATTAGAGCTTATGTCAATTATGCTTTAAAAATAGGCATAGAACCTTCTTTATTTGCAAATGCCTTTGTAAATTCAAGAAAATTTGTTACTTCCAATATTATTGGAGCTACTAATATGGAACAACTTAAATTAGCTATAGATAGTTATGAAGTTAAGTTAAACGAAGAGGACATGAAGAAGATAGATGAAATCCATTATTCTTCTCCGAACCCCTGTCCATAATTCTTTTTAACTTATAAATGAATAAAACAAATCTAATTAACTTCTCATTGGTAATAGGAGCCTTTCTTGGTATCACTTTAGCTCTACTCTCCTCTATAAATGAAACTAATTTTGACAGTAGTGATAGGTGGGTCGCTAAAGTAGGAGAAGTAGAAATTAGTAGAGAAAAATATCTTCTACAATTAGATGGTCTAAATTTAGATAAAAGCATGCCTTTAAATCAAGAAGATAAAGATTTTGTTTTAGAAAGGATGATTGAAGAAGAATTACTCATTCAGAGGGCTCAGGATTTAGGTATGTTCTCTTCAAATACCATGATACGAGGAACTGTCATTCAACAAATGATAAACCTAGTAATATCTGAGAATTCTCTAGAAATAATTTCTAAAGAAGAACTCAAACTTTTTTATGAAGGTAATAAAGGTTTTTTTACTAGCGCAGACCGATTGAGGGTTAAGCAAATATATTTTTCAAATAAGAATGGTGCTTCTGAAGACAAAGCTAATAAAGCTTACTCAGACCTTTTGGCAGGTAAAGAGATAGAAGAGATTATAAAAAGAGCTGACGATAGCCCTTTAGATATACCTGATACATTAATGACTTTAGCTAAAGTCAGAGAGTATATAGGGCCTTCGTTAATGCAAGTTGCTAAGAGCTTGAAAGTTGGAGAATTTACTTCTCCAAAGAAGGTTATAGGAGGACACAAGATTATTTTTTTGTTAGACAGAACGGACACTCAACCTCCTGAGTTTGAGTTTGTAAAGGACTGGGTTAAATCTGAGTATAAGAAAAGAAGAGATGACCAAGCATTAAGAGACTATCTTGAGAAACTAAAAAAAAGATATGAAGTTAATAGACATCCTGAAATCTAATTTTAATTTCTCTTCTTTATTAGTTTTAATCTTATCAATCTTGTCTTTAGATGCTTTTAGCCATCAAAGAAGTGAGTCCTACTCTAAATGGGTTCTAGAAGAAGATAGCTTATCTAGTTCTATTAAAGCTAGCTTTACTATAAGGTTATCAAATTTAGATAAATTAGAAGGGCCGCTTTACGGGCAATGGGAAAAGAGGGTTTCTGAGAATATTATTGCTTCTTTTTTTGTAAATGAAAATTGCACTATAACAGATGATCCAAGATTAGATATTTCGAGAGCTGAAGATATCTTTAGGGTTTCATGGCTTTTGTCTTGCCCAAATAGCTTAGAAGAGATAAAAGCAGATATCTTTTTTGATAAAGACCCTACTCACTCCCATATTGCAAGATACGCCTATAGTGAAGACGATTCTATTGAAAAATTATTTACTTCCCAAATGAGGGTATGGAAGATAGAACCTAATCAAGATGAAGAAAACTCTATAAACTCAACTTTTATAGATTATATATTTTTAGGCATAAAGCATATTTCTACTGGATATGATCATCTGGCCTTCATTTTTGGTCTTCTTCTATTAAACCCTAAACTGAAGAAGCTTATTATAGTGATAACTGGTTTTACTTTAGGACATAGCCTCACTCTTAGCTTAGCTGTTCTTGATTTAGTTAGGCCAGTAAGCTTGTTTATAGAAGCCCTCATAGGTTTTTCTATTGCTTTATTGGGCATAGAATTTCTAGTTAGACAGAGTAAGAATAAAAGGAACTTTGTAAACAATATTTCTCTCTTTTTAGCTTTCTTTTTTTTCGCATATATTTTTATATTTGAAGGGAAAAATATCTTAGGATTTTTTGGTATATCCCTTTTTACCCTTTGTTATTTGAATTTATTAACCATTAAAAGTGTTAGATCTTTTTCTTTATTTATAGCCTGTGTATTTGGATTAATCCATGGATTTGGTTTTGGAGGGTTCCTCTTTGAAGTGGGTTTTTCACAAGAAAAGCTTCTTAAAGCCCTTATAGGATTTAACCTTGGGGTAGAAGTAGGGCAAATCGTAGCTGTAAGTATATTTTTTATAGTGCTTAATTGGATAAACAAATTAAAGTTTAATTACCAAGATTTAATAAATCCAGCTTTTGCAATTTCCTTAGTTAGTCTTGGATTATATTGGTTTGTTTATAGAATAATCTAAAATCAAATAATTCTTATTTTTTCAGCTTGAGGTCCCTTTTCTGTTTCTTCCACCGTAAATTTAACTCTAGTATTTTCTCTTAATTTTCTTCTATCTTCGGGTTTTACAGATCTGAGATGGACAAACAAATCCCCCCCCTTATCTCTTACTAAGAATCCATAACCTTTGCTCGGGTCAAACCATTTGATGGTCCCTGATTCAGATTTTAAGGCTTTTTTTATTCTTCTCCCATAAACAAAACCTAATATTGACAAAAATCCTAAGCTCCAAAAAAAGATAAAAAATATTGTCCATGTATTTTGCTCAAAGAAGTAACTAGCTTTTAAGTAAAACAAAAGAAAAATAGCTGCAAAAAAAGCACTTGTTATTAAAGATCTAAAAATCATAGTATCAACTGTAATTATTATAGTTGATAAAGATTAATTGTTCTTATTCAAAGAAGTCTTTGTATTTCTTTTATTTGTATATCTAAAAGACTAAGTTCTTTAGAAATTTCTTTATTTCTATTCATCTGCCTCTTAACAAGTTCTTTAGGTGCTTTAGAAATGAATTTTTTATTATTTAATTGTTGAGATATAGAGTCATTCTCCCTATTTAACTTCAGGATGTTTTTTTCTATTCTCTCCTTTTCTTCTCTTACTTTAATTAGCCCTTCAAGGGGTATCAACACCTTAAGATTCCTATGAAAATTTATAGCACAAGGGGGAGTTTTGTCATTACTCTCAATCCATTCCAAAGAACTTAGACCTGATAAACTGCATATGAGGTCTTTATGTTCTTTAGATCTGTTTTGGTCTTCATTATCACCATCTTTTAGTAAGACTAATATTTTTAGAGAGGGTTTTATATTCATCTCTCCTCTAATGTTTCTAATACCAGACACCACTTTTTTTACCCACTCTATGTCATTAAATTCTTTTGTATTAATTTTTACTTCGTTATTAGGGTAGTTGCTTATCATAATGCTTTCATGTTTGCTCTTATGATCTTTCTTAAATTGCTGCCAAAGCTCTTCAGTAACGAAAGGCATAATAGGGTGAGCCAATCTTAAGGTCTCTTCTAAGGTTAACACTAGAGATGTTAAAATAGCCTTCTTCTCTTCTGGTTTATAATTTTGGCTAGAAAGACGGATTTTACTTATTTCTATATACCAATCGCAGAATTCATTCCAAATAAAATCATAAATAGTCTGTGTTATGAGATCGAATCTAAATTCATCAAAATATAGATTTACTTTTTGAGAAGTTTCTTTTAATTTTGCTCTTATCCATAGATCAGCTGAATCTTTGGATTCTTTTCGTCCTAATTCATCAATTTCGGAAAGTTGTAAATTTATAAATCTAGCTGCATTCCAGAGTTTATTACAAAAGTTTCTATAACCTTCTACTCTCTTCATATCAAAATTTACATCTCTAGATCCTGAAGCCAAGGAGCAATAGGTAAGTCTTAGGGCATCTGTACCATAGGGTTCTATGCCTTTTGGAAATTCTTTAAGAGTTTGGCTTTTTATTTTTTCCTTCATTTTAGGCTGCATTAGGCCTTCAGTTCTTTTCTTTAATAACTCTTCAATACCTATTCCATCAATAATGTCTAAAGGGTCAAGAATATTTCCTTTAGATTTAGACATTTTCTGACCCTCAGAATCTTTTACTAATCCATGAATAAATATCTTCTTAAATGGTACTTCTGAAATAAAATGAGTGGTCATCATTATCATTCTAGCCACCCAAAAAAAGATAATATCGAAACCTGTAACTAGGACACTAGTTGGATGGTATTTCTTCAATAAATTATTTTTTGAGGGCCATCCTAAAGTAGAGAAGGTCCATAAAGCAGATGAAAACCAAGTATCAAGAACATCTTCTTCTTGATTAATTTTTTCATTAGGATCTAAATTGTATTTTTTCCTTATGTTTTCTTCATTTTCTCCTACATATATATTTTTATCTTTATCAAACCAAGCTGGAATTCTGTGTCCCCACCAAAGTTGCCTACTTATGCACCAGTCTTGGATATCATTCATCCAAGCAAAGTAAGTGTTTTCCCAATTTTTTGGAATAAATTCTGTTTGCTCCTTTCTTACGACATCTATAGCAACTTTTGACATTTTTTTTACATTTAAGAACCATTGATGGGTAAGTAAAGGCTCTAGAATAGAGTTGCTTCTATCACCACGCGGAATAGAGGTCTTATAAGGCTCAATTTTTTCAACTAATTCTAGTTTTTCCATTTCTTTAACTACCTTTTTTCTTGCCTCGGTTAAAGTTAAACCCCTAAAAGTCTTCGGTACTTCATTATTTAGAGTTCCATCTAAATTAAGAATATTTATTAAGGGAAGCTTATGTTTCTTTCCTATATCAAAATCATTAAAGTCATGACCTGGAGTTATCTTTACGCAACCAGTCCCAAATTCAGGGTCTACAAAATCATCTCCAATGATAGGTATTTCCCTATTTGATAAAGGGAGTTTAATTTTTCTGCCTATGATCTTTTTATACCTACTGTCTTTAGGGTTTACAGCTAGAGCTGTATCTCCAAGCATCGTTTCAGGTCTAGTTGTTGCAATTGTTACCGAATCTCCTTTAACTAAAGGATATTTGAAGAACCATAGATTTGTATTTTCTTCTAGATTAGAAACTTCTAAGTCAGAGACAGCTGTTTGTAGAGTTACATCCCAGTTAACTAGTCTTTGACCTCTGTATATTAACCCTTCCTCATAAAGTCTTATAAATACTTCTTGCACAGACTTGCTCATTTCTGGGCTCATTGTGAAAGCTTCTCTAGACCAATCTACGGAGGAACCAAGTCGCCTAAGCTGATTAGTAATATTATTTCCTGATTTATCTTTCCATTCCCAGACTTTCTTAATAAATTTTTTTCTACCTAAACCTTCACGACTGAGACCTTCTTTTTCAAGTTCTCTTTCAACAACCATTTGAGTAGCGATCCCAGCATGATCTGTTCCTACTTGCCACAAAGTGTCATAACCAGACATTCTTTTGTGTCTAATCAGAGCATCCATTAAGGTATTTTGGAAACCATGACCCATATGGAGTGAGCCAGTGACATTAGGAGGAGGAATCATAATGCTAAAAGAAGGTTTCCTACTTCTAGGGTTAGCCTTGAAATAACCTGAAGATTCCCACTTTTTATACCATTTTTTTTCAATGGTCTTAGGGTTAAAAACTTTTTTCATTATTAAGTTTCTTCAAATATAGGATTAAGTCCCATAGATTTACACTCTTTCCATGTGTTAGCAGCTCTTTCCCTTAGTACAGAATCATCACTAATAACTAATTGGTAATAGTAAAGGTATTCAGAAATTTGATTAGGTAAATCAGGACTTATATTTAATAATATTTTGTTATCTTTTTCACCAAAGATGCTCCCTGGGTAGCCTATCTCCGCGTATATTTTTTCTTCTTTTTTGTGAGTTAAATTATGAGGCAATATCACATCTTCTGGAAATATCCATAAAAGTTCGTCAAGCTTTTCTGCATCTTTCGCCGATTCACAGCGGATATCAATTTTATCTACTCCAGGGTAATCATCTTCTTCTAAGAAGATTGAAGAGGCTAATTCACATACATAGACAAGTGCCTCTTCTGTAGAAGAACCTGCTGAAAGGAATTTAGTTTGTAGCATTTTTTGAATGAGATTAAGACTGATCTAATAGATAGTTACTTAATAAAGGAACAGGTCTGCCAGAAGCTCCTTTTGCCTTACCTCCCATCCATGCTGTTCCAGCAATATCTAGGTGTGCCCAGCTATATTCCTCGGCAAATCTTGAAAGAAAGCAAGCAGCTGTAATAGTTCCTGCTCTTCCTCCAATGTTGGCTAAGTCAGCAAAATTACTTTCTAAATCTTTTTTATAAACTTCCCAAATGGGTAATTGCCAAGCTCTATCATTTGAAGCAGTTCCAGCTTTAAGAAGTTTTTGTGCAAGTCTTTCATTATTACTCATAAGGCCTGAGGTAAAGTGACCTAAGGCTACAACACAAGCTCCAGTAAGAGTTGCTATGTCAACAACAGATTCAGGTTTAAATCTTTGTGCATAAGTTAATGCATCAGCTAACACCAGCCTTCCTTCTGCGTCAGTATTTAAGATTTCTACAGTTAGACCAGATAAGGTTTTAACAACATCGCCAGGTTTAGTTGCTTTACTTCCTGGCATATTTTCAGCGCTTGCAACTATCCCAATGACATTTATAGGTACTTTTAGTTCTGCTATGACCTGCATTGTTCCTACCACACTGGCAGCTCCGCACATGTCATACTTCATTTCGTCCATAGCAGCTCCGGGTTTTAGGCTTATTCCCCCGGTATCGAAAGTTATGCCTTTACCTACTATGACATGCGGTTTCTCTGTTTTCTTTCCCCCATTATGCTTTAGGGTAATTAGTTTTGACTCTTCAGCACTACCTGCTCCTACTGAAAGAAGACAATCCATACCCATTTTCTTCATTTCTTTTTCACCTAATACAGAGCAGCTTAGGGATGAATACTTTCTTGCAGCTAATCTAGACTCTTTAGCTAAATAAGTAGGCGTGCAGACATTTCCTGGAAGGTTACCTAAATCTTTTGCAACATTAGAACCCCTTCCAATTGCTTGTCCAATTTTGATACCTTCTTTTAATTTCTTTAAAGAAACAGAAGACTTAATCGTTAGAGAGACCTTTTTCAGAAGAATTTTTTTCTGATTCTTTTTGTTTAATTTTGCATCGTAAGTGTAGCAATTATTCTCACAAAGAAAGGCTATTTGTTTAACAATCCAGTCATCACCTTCACCTAAAACATTGAGGCTGGGTATAGAAATGAAAGCATTTGATGCCCCACTTGAAATAGCTGCACTTACCATTTTTTCTAGTATTATGACGCAATCTTGGCGAGATAATTTCTTCCCTTTTTTTCCGCAACCAACTATATAAGTTCTTTGAGCACGCACTCCTGGTAGGGCAGGTAAATAATTTCTTTCACCTAGTTTCCCTTTTAGCTCCCCTAACTTCCTAAGTTTTTTTAAATGGCCTCCACTTGCAATATCTATTTTTCTTAATTCTTCAGTAAAAGATCCTTCATAGGTACCAACTATTAAACTTCCAGAGGGTGTTTTAATAATATCCCCCGCATTTTTTTTGTTTAAGTTTACGGATAAGCGCTTTTTCATACTTTACTCCTAAAGTTCATTTATACTTAGATTTTACTTAACAATTTGTTTTTCAAATCATCTTAATTGAAACAATATTACCCTTTTCTTGTCGAATATATATTTCAATACCAAAATAAATCAATTTATCATTAAAACAACATGATCTTACAACGTTATTTACTGAAAGATATTTTCTCACATACGGGTGCTGTAGGTTTAGTTTTTCTACTTGTAATTCTAGCTTCAAGATCTATTCAGTATTTAGAGCAAGTGTCTAGAGGTGAGTTAAGTTCTGACATTGTTTTTTGGGTAATATTATTTAGATTACCAGAATTTTTAGAAATAATAATTCCTCTTAGCTTTTTTTTGGGAACAGTACTAGTTGTAGGAAGGTTATGCTCTGATAATGAGATGATTATCTTTGAACAAAATGGTTACTCCAATGAAAAGATATTTAAATTATTTTTAATGAGCTCTTTGGTATTTGCATTAATAACCAGTTTACTTTCTTTTTGGATTACTCCTTCTTTTAAATCTAATTTAGAAGATATCACAAACCAAACTTCCTTTAAGGAAGATTTTAATTCTATTCAACCAGGCAAGTTTGTAACCTTAGAAGACAATTCAGTTTTTTATGCGGAGGACAAGAAAGAAGGTTTATTTGTGAATGTTTTTCTAAAATTTCCTAATAAGGATTTACCAAAATCTACGGAATTTCTAAGTGCACAACATGCTTTTATTTCTCAAGAAGATCCAAATGTAGTTATTTTTGAGGATGGTTATACTTTTAATAAAGACAAAGATAAAAAAATAAAGATGAACTTTAGGTCTCTATTGATTGACCTAGATAGTAATCTTTCTAGAACTCCAGACGAACTAAATGAGAGCGTAAATAACAAAACTGAGTTATCTGTAATTGATTTTACTTGGAAGATTTCAATGCCTCTACTTACCGTAATAGCAGTTTTTCTAGCCTTACCACTTAGTAGGGTTAGTCCAAGAAAAGGTAGATATTCTAGGGTGTTACCTTGCATATTAGTTTTTTTGATTTATTTAGGTTTATTACTCTTAGTAAAAGGCTGGTTAGATGAAGGAAAGGTTCTGTTGTCTTCAAGTTTACTTTTAATTCATTTCTGTTTTTTTCTTTCGGGTTTATATTTTATGTCAAGATTTTCATTTATTAAGAACCTGCCATGAAACTGCTTTTAGGAGATTTAATAGAAAGAGATATAAGCTACCAAGTGCTTCTCTCTTTGTTAATAGTTATGATTCTTATTGGAGGAATAGACTTTATATTCCTTTTTCTAAATGAGCTATCTGATTTATCTCTCTTATATAACCTTAAAGAGATTTTCATTTATTGTTTAAAAAGTTTTCCTTATAGATTATTTGATTTAACTTCTTATATTTGTTTAGTAGGTCTTATAGTGGGAATCGGATCTTTAAGTGATAGAGGAGAGCTACTAGGTGCACAAATCTTAGGTAAATCTTTAACTTCAATAGCTATAGCTGCTTTTAGACCAGTTTTATTAATTATGATTTTAGGTTTGTTGGCATCTCAATTTGTCATTCCGAGTTTATCTCAGTCTGCAGAAGAAAATAGATCTCAACTTCAAGATAAACTTGAATATGATATTTCATACTGGAACAGAGGTAGCCAAAACATTAGCTCTTTTGTTTCTGCTCCAGAAAGTGGTCGAATTCTTGGACTAACTGTTTATGAATTTGGTCCTAATAATAGGATTTCAAAAGTTATCTTTGCTAAAGAAGCATTTTTTAGATCTGGAAAATGGGAATCAGAGAATAAAGAAATAATAAATCTACAAGATGTTGCTACCCAAACCCAAAATAAAATAGAAAATCTTCCTGTATTGAATTTAGACATGGACCAAATGCTATCACCCAGATATCTTTCTTTAACTAACTTATATATCCAGTCTAAAGAAAATTTCTCTAAGTATAGAAAGAAGCAATTATCTTTAGAGTTTTGGAGAAAAGTTCTTCAACCTTTAGTTACTTTCTCTTTGGTTTTGTTAGCAATGTCATTTTTATTTGGACCTATAAGAGAGAAGAAGACTGGTCAAAGGATTTTAATAGCAATTGGAGTTGCTTTTATAGTTGATTTAAGTCAGAAATTATTGGGTAGTATTTCTGTAGTCTCAGAAATCCCAACAATTATTTCTGTTTTATTGCCTATAGGTTTTATTATTTTTATTTCGTTAATTTTACTTAAAAGAGTTTAAAAGAAATCCCCTAATCAGTTTTTATAATTCTAGTCTTTGTAGCCATGTCGGACCAAGATAAATTATTTTTGTTAAACAGAATCCAAAAGTATCCAATTCCTATAAAAAGAAAAGAGATAACTGATATTAAACATCTAAGATAAGCCTGCTTCATATTGAGCTTAGATTCATTACTGGAAACTAATTTAATCTTCCATGCTTGCATTCCTGTAGTTTGACCATCATTGGTTAGCCAGAAGTATGAGTAAAAGAGAGGTCCTGCAAGAATAGAGATAAGAAATTGTATGAAAGACAAGAGAGTTCCAGGTTTAGGGTATTCTCCATTAATAAAAACAAGGAGAAGACTGGCAACAATTATGATTGCTGCAATAAGCAATGAATCATAAATTAAGGCTAAAATTCTTTTTAAAAATCCTGCTGAGTTCATAAATAGTTTGGATCTAAACGCATAATTGATTATTCTAAAGTATTACAAACTAACTTTATGTCTAAAGATTTACAAGATTCAAGTTCCACAGCTTTTTTTGGCCACCCCATAGGTCTTAGGACACTTTTCTTCACAGAGATGTGGGAAAGAATGTCTTATTATGGAATGAGAGGCCTTTTGGTTTTGTATATGACGATCGGAGTAACCGGAAACCCCGGTATGGATTGGTCAAATATTCAAGCCAATGCAATATACGGTATTTATGCAGGAATGGTTTATTTTCTAGCCGTTCCTGGTGGATGGATAGCTGACAATATTCTTGGATATCAGAGATCCGTTCTTATAGGGGCCATAATAATTACTTTAGGGCATTTCACCCTTGCTATCCCCTTTGAACAGACTTTTATTCTTGGTCTGGTTTTTGTAGCTTTAGGTACTGGTCTCTTAAAACCTAATATTTCTTCAATAGTGGGCCAGCTATACAGTCAAAACGATTCTAGAAGAGATTCAGGATTCACAATTTTTTATATGTCTATAAACATTGGATCTATGTTGGGGTTTGCTGTTTGTGGTTGGCTTGGTGAGAAAATTGGTTGGCATATAGGGTTTGGTGCTGCTGGTATAGGAATGCTTTTTGGAGTTATTCAATTTATACTTTTCCGACACCAGTTAGGTGATGCAGGCAAGTACCCAAATAAAATTAATGAACAAACCAGGAGTAATTACATAAGAGGACTTGGGCTCGTTATTTTTATTGTAGCTTCTATTATTATTTCGGGTATGGCCGGTTTATGGTCAGTTGATCCAGTTTATTTTGCTGAAAGATTCAGAGATTTCTTAGTCATAATTTCAGTAATTTACTTTATTCATTTACTTTTTTTCGCTGGTCTTACTAAAGATGAAAAAAGAAATGTATTGATGTTGTTACTTCTTTTTATAGGAGCAGCAGCATTTTGGTCAGGGTTTGATCAGTCAGCTGGTTCTCTTACTATCTTTACAAGAGATCACGTTAGCTTAACTTTCGGTTCTTTTACTGCACCCGTTAGTTGGACTCAGTTTTTAAACCCTTTATTTGTAGTGATGTTCGCTCCATTTTTTGCTTATCTTTGGGTTTTTCTTGGTAAAAGAAACTTAGATCCCAATATGCCTATTAAATTTGCTATAGGTCTTATCCTTATGGCTATAGGTTTTATAGTTATGATCTTTGCCGTTAAATTTGCATTAGTGTCTTCGCCGGTAGGGGTTCAATGGCTACTACTTACTTATCTATTGCATACTTTTGGAGAGTTAACTCTTTCACCGGTAGGTTTGTCAGCATTCTCTAAATATTCCCCTAAGAAATATCTTGGCCAGATGATGGGGATATGGTTTTTAGCCTCTTCTTTAGGTGGAGTATTAGCAGGGTTGTTGGGAGGAGAGGCTACTCAGTCTGGACTTCAATCCATGACACCTGTATTTACTAATCTGGTTTATTACTGTCTAGTTATTGCTGGAATTTTAATAGTTTTATCTTTCTTCATTAAAGGAGTTGCCGAAGAGAAAAAGGATCATAATTGATTTCAGTTAAATTAGAGCACTTAAATCTATCAATTCTGAAAAAGTAAATAATAAAATCTAGTTTGTTTAGAGAAGACTAGCTTAAGAGTTTACTCATCACCCCTAAGTATATTTCAACTAACTTTTCTAGTTCTTTGATGTTTATTGCCTCGTCAATTTTATGAATAGAAGCATTTAAAGGTCCTATCTCTACGACTTCACTTCCTGTAGGAGCAATAAACCTGCCATCTGAGGTTCCTCCTGCTGTTGATTGCTCGACTTCATTGATACCTGTAACAGTAGCTATGGATTCAACAACTGAATCAATCAAAGTATTAGATGTTGTGAGGAATGGAGAGCCGCTATCCTCCCATTCAGCAATAAATTCTAAGTTATAGTTTTTTAGTATTCCTTCAACAGCTTCTCTAACTGTCTGGGAAGATATAGATGGGGAATATCTTACATTCAACTTCAACTGCATTTCACCTGGAATAACATTGTGGGCTCCAGTTCCAGCATTAATATTGGATACTTGTAGAATGCTATCGGGAAATTTACCTGTTTCATCTGGCCATTTTAAATTTACTATTTCTTGTAGAGCATTGGAACTCAAATGAATTGGGTTTTTTGCATTATGTGGATAAGCGGCATGTCCCTGAATACCTTTTATATTTATGACTCCGTTGATTGATCCTCTTCTTCCTACTTTGATCACATCACCTAATTTTTTTTCAGCTGTTGGTTCGCCGACTAAACACCAATCTATTTTTTCACCATTTTCTGTTAAGTGTTTAATTACTTTTTTTACTCCATTTTTTGCTGGTCCTTCCTCATCGCTCGTTAACATAATACTTAGCTTTCCATTGGGGCTTCCATTTTCTTTACAAAACCTCTCTGCTGCTACTACGAATGCAGCAACACTTCCTTTCATGTCCGCTGTCCCTCTTCCATATAAAAGTCCATCTCTTTCTGTGGGCTCAAAAGGATCATTAGTCCACTCTTCAATCGGACCTGTGGGAACTACATCTGTATGGCCAAGTAATGTGAGAGTTTTTTTGCCTTTCCCATAAGTTGCCCAAAGGTTGGATACTTCTCCAAACGGCAAGTGGTTTATTTCAAATCCTAATTTTTCGAGACGAGCAGCAACCAATTCTTGGCAACCTTCATCTAGAGGCGTTACTGATTGTTTTCTAATAAGTTCTTTAGTTAGTTCTAATACTTCAGACATAGTTAATTATTAGAGTGTAGATCTTCATTCAAACTGACCTTTTTTGGATTCGGTTTGCATTGAACTTTACCTGTCAAAGAGTTTCTTATAAAAAGAAGGTCGTCTTTAAAAGCAAGCTCAGACGCTTTTACTTCTTTTACTTCATCTTGAGATTGGATTAGCTCTACTTTAGTACCAGCGGTAATATATAAACCTGCTTCAATGATACATCTATCCCCTAGAGGAATTCCGAGACCTGAATTAGCGCCTAATAAACAGTCTTTACCCAATGATATAAGAGTCTCATTGCCTCCAGATAGAGTCCCCATTGTGCTAGAGCCTCCTCCAAGGTCACTTCCTTCTCCTACCACCACACCTTGAGAAATTCTACCTTCTACCATGCTCTTACCTAGAGTACCTGAATTAAAATTAACAAAACCCTCATGCATTACTGTAGTGCCTTCTCCAAGGTAAGCACCTAGCCTTACTCTATGACTGTCTGCTATTCTTACCCCCTCAGGTATAACGTAATCAGTCATACAGGGGAATTTGTCTACAGAGTGAACACGTAATATTGGCAAATTTAATAATCTTGAACTCAAAACCTGATCTCCTAGATCAACAGGATCAAAAGGCCCATGAGAAGTCCAAGCTACAGTTGGAAGTATAGAAAATATCCCATCTAAATTAATTTGGTTAGGTTTAACTAGTCTGTGTGAAAGAAGGTGTAATCTGAGGTAAGAAGAAGGCACATCATGAGGAGGATCTTCTGAATCAATTATTGATACAACACCACTGGGTCTTCCTTCTGCTTTTTCTGTATCTATATGGGAAAATTCTTTATTGATTTTCAGAAGTTCTGGTAATACCCCTTCAGGAATAGGGCTACTTAAATTACCCTCCTTATATTCAACAAGTTCTTTTATTTTATCTGCTATTTGTTTGGGTGGATTAATAAGCGCCTTGGGGTAATAAACTTCCATCCATTTCTCTTTGGAATTCTTGGAACCCATTCCAATTGCTAACCATTTACTCATAAGCGTACATATTAAAGATTAAGAGGCGCAGAATAATAGACCTCGTAGTGCTCTAGTCAACTTTTTAACTATATTTTTTTATCTAAAGACTCCTTTAATTCTTGTATCAATTTCTCTAATTCCTGTTTTTTTAAGAAAGGAGTTTCTTCTGGAGAGCAGATACAGAATCTGTCTTCAGCTCTTTCTCCATAAGTAGCAATTCGAGCTTTCTTGATAGAGGCATCATTTTGGGCAAATACCTTGCATATAGTTGAAAGTAAACCTGGTCTATCTGCTGTTTTTATATCCAATTGAGTCCATCTGTTTGTCATGTCATGTTTTATCTTTATCTGAGTTCCTTTTCTTAAAGTTTGAAAATATCTAGGTATTCTTCTTTGAACAAATTTAGGTTGTAGAATATCTTTTTCTAAAGAATTTGAAATGTTCTTTTCTACTCTATCTTTTTTTTCTTTAGACAAATCAAGGAGTTCCCCTTTATTGTCTGAAACTATTATGTGATCTAAACAGTACCCATCTTTTGTTCCGTACAATTTAGCATCTAAAACATTAATATTATTAGCATCTAATTCTCCAATAATAGTGCTAAATACATTTCTTCTATCGTACGTGTAGACTAATAGAGATTGAGCTTCTGATGAACTCTTTTTCGAAAGGAATTTGACAACAGTTTTTGGAGATATTGCAATGATTTCTTTACTATGCTCCAAAATTAATTGCGGAGAATGGTCTTGAAAATAATTAGGGTAAAAATTCTCCCATAGATCTTTGAATTCACTACGATGCTTTTGTTGGATTGATGGCAATAACTTTTCAACTTCCTTTTTAGAATACTTAGAGATTTCTTCCTTAGAATTTAAAGAATTAAGAGTTTTGAAGTACAAATCATTCAGTAAAGTTTCATTCCATGAATTCCACAAATTTGGATTAGTTGCTGAAATATCAGCAACAGTTAAGCAGTACAAATAATTTAATCTCTCTTCTGTTCCAATTAGATCTGAGAAATTTTCTATAACGATTGCTTCAGTCAGATCTTCTTTTTGTGAAGTAATAGACATCTTAAGATGGTTTTTAACTAACCAACTAACTAGTTCAGAGTCTTTATTGGATAGCATGTGCCTTACACAGAATCTTTTTGCTATCTTGGTACCAAGACCAGAATGATCCTTTCCTCTGCCTTTGCCGATATCATGGTAGAGACCGGCTATATATAAAAGCTCTAGTTTTGGAATCTTTTTAATTAAGTCGGAAGCTAAAGGATAACTATTTTTAGAAGTTCCTAATAATAGTCTTCTCATATTTCTTAGTACTTGAAGAGTATGCGCATCTACTGTGTATATATGAAAAAGGTCATATTGCATTTGTCCTGTTACTCTTCCAAATTCAGGAAGGTATTTCCCTAGAATTCCTAGAAGTTTCATTTGCTCTAACTGAGTTACCATGAGTCTCTTAGATCTCAGTAATTCCATGAAAAGGCCTATATTCTTTTTTTCTTTCCTAAAGGAGGAATCAATAAATACTTTGCTTTCTTTAAGTTTCTTTAGAGTTTGAGAGTGGATCCCTTTAATTTTTGGGTTCTTACATAGTGTTACAAAGATCTTCAGTATTAGTGAAGTATCCCTTTTAAAACTTTTTTTGCTTCTCAGGTGAATTAGATTGTCCTTTAAAACAAAATCTTTATCTTTTAAAACTAGCTTAGACTTTTTAGGTTTTATTAAATTTTCTTTAAACCCTTGTATTACAGAAGAGTTAATCTCAGAAATACTCAATGCCGATCTAAAATACCTATGCATAAGCTTTTCAGCTGCTGCATCTATTTTATTGATCTTAGGAAAAAGTTTTTTTGCTATTTCAGTTTGATAGTTTAATAAAAGTCTATCTTCTTCTCTATTTGCCTCTTCATGAAGTAGAAATCTTAGTGTCCAAAGTAGTAGCTTGCTTTTATTTAATTCTTTTTTATCCTCCTCACTAAATATTTTTTTGTAATTACCTAATTTAAGACCTTTTCTTGAATAGTTAAGAAGAAGCCAGTCTAGAATATGGATGTCTCTTAAGCCTCCAGGAGAGGACTTAATGTTTGGTTCTAAATTATATTCAGTATTGTCAAATCTATTATGTCTTTCTGTTTGCTCATCTAGTTTTGCTATAAAAAATTTTTCCTTATTCCAGATATCTTTACTATTAATTATCTCATTGGTAATTTTCTTTAAAGAAGGATCTCCAACCAAGAATCTTGATTCTAATAAATTGGTAAAAGCTTGAAGATCATGCTTGGCTATATTCTTCTCTTCCTTATCGCTTCTGACACTATGTCCTATATCTAAGTTGAGATCCCATAAGGTGCCTATAAATTTCTCCACTTTATTTTTATTTTCTTTATTCAATTTCCCCTTATGAAGAATCAATAGATCAATATCTGAGAAAGGATGTAGTTCCTGTCTTCCATATCCACCTACAGCAAATATACCTAAGTCTTCTTTGCAGCAGAGACCATGATATTTCCAGACAGAAGATATCAATTCATCAGTTTTATTTGATCTGTCTTTAAGAAAAGTCTCAATAGTTCGAAAGCTAGATTTTCTTCTATTTATCCATTGATTAAATTCTTCGCTTGTTTTGTCTCTTAGATTCGAAGAGGTTAGCTTAAATTCATCCAACGAAAGCATATTTGAGGACATGGTTTTAGAAAATTTCTTCTGACCGCTTTGTTAGGACTTCATATCCTGACGAAGTAACAACAAGTGTATGTTCCCATTGCGCTGAGTTTCTTCCATCTTTAGTTTCTACAGTCCAGCCATCGGCCAGGGCTTTAGTATACTTTGAGCCTAAGTTAATCATTGGTTCTATGGTGAAGCACATACCTTCTTGTAACTCTAGGCCTGTACCTGCTTTGCCATAATGAAGTACTTGGGGGTCTTCATGATAAATCTCTCCAATACCATGGCCACAATATTCTTCTACTACTGAGTAATGATTTTTTTCAGCATGAGACTGAATGGCGTGTCCAATGTCTCCCAAATGGGCGCCTGGCTTTACTTGCTCTAAGCCTTTATAAAGACATTCTTGAGTAACCTTCACAAGTC
>MDTE01182928.1_pt1 | contig 20138 bp, 18 predicted proteins | sample 811231 | NCBI WGS metagenome assembly MDTE01 (sample SAMN05326651, study PRJNA326480) | marine metagenome | isolation source: seawater | place: Indian Ocean: Red Sea | collected 2010 | reverse complement strand
GACCGGCAGGCCTTCGGGAACGTCTATTCGGCCGCCGCGAGACGCACCCGTGCCTCCGCTGGCGGCCGCCGACCGGCTGTGGGAGCATGCGCTCCTCCACCTGCTCATGAGTTCCATGTTGCAAAGTTATTGGATGCGCACGGCACTTGCCGAGAACGATGAGCTCTCGGCTCCTCTGGATGGCGACACCCACGCCGACGTGTGTATTGTCGGCGGCGGCTTCACCGGTCTATGGACCGCCATAGCGCTGAAAGAATCCGACCCCGGTCTCGACGTGGTTGTGCTCGAAGCTCGCCACTGCGGCAGTGGTGCCAGCGGCGCCAATGCCGGCTATATGGTGCCGTACTGGTCGCATATCGCGGTGTTTGAGGCGCTCGCCGGTCTCGATGAAGCACTCCGGCTATGTCACGCAGCCGCCAATGCCTCCGAAGAGATTCTGGCCTTCGCCGAGCGCAACGGCATAGACCCGGAAGCACAGCGAAATGGTGCTGTGTGGGGCTCAACATGTACTGCGCAAACCGGACATTGGGATGAGGCGCTGAGTAGACTAGACGAGCTGCAGCTGCATCCGTTCACACCACTCGATCCCGACGAGATTGCAGCGCGTACCGGCGTGTCAGGCTTCATTGATGGCGTCTTGGAACACAATGGTGTGACCATAATGCCAGGCAAACTGGTACGAGGGCTGCGCACCGCCGCATTGTCGCTCGGGGTGCGGGTCTACGAGAACACACCGATGACCAGGCTCGGGCGTGAACGGAAGCCCTTGGCGCACACTGCCACCGGCACGGTGAGCGCGGAGAACATCGTTCTCGCGCTCTATGCCTGGTCGCTCAACATCCCTGAGCTAAAAGATTCGTTGGCCGCAATTCGTTCTGACGGTCTGATCACCGAACCTCAGCCCGAACGGATCGAGGCTGTCGGCTGGACCAACGGACCGGCGATCATGACATCTCACCATTTCACCGAAGCTTGTCGTACCACACGAGATGGCCGGGTGTTGTTCAACAAGCCGGGAGGCGGTCAGGTTTTCGCTGGCCGGGTGGACGCGAGTCTCAACACGACCAGCCGACGATCCGAGTTCATGCGGAACAGGTTGCGTCACTATTACCCGTCCCTCGGCGCCGCGCCGGTCGCAGCACACTGGACCGGCAGCATCGACCGAACTCGCATCGGCTTACCGATGTTCGGTCAACTCCCAGGACAGGCCCGGACTTTCTACGGATTCGGCTATTCCGGGCGTGGCATCGTACCGGCCTATATTGGCGGCCAAATCCTGACCGACTTGGTACTGCATGGCGGCAGGGAGTGGCAGCACTGCCCACTGCGCAGAGTTCCAGGCCATCACTTTCCACCAGAGCCGGTTAAGTACTTCGGTGGCGCGCTAGTCCGACGCGCCATCGAGCGCGCCGACCGGCTCGATCACGAGCAGACCTCTCACGATGCGGTTACTCGCGCCCTGCTGAAGCTCAAACCAGGGCACTGGTCACGACAGAAGTAACGCGGCGCTCTCTGCTAGCAGATTTCGAACAAACCCGCCGCGCCCATGCCACCACCAATACACATGGTGACCACGACATGCTTGGCGCCGCGGCGCTTGCCTTCGATCAGAATGTGTCCGGTCATACGCGCACCGCTCATGCCATAAGGGTGACCGATGGAAATGGAGCCACCATCAACATTGAGCTTTTCCATTGGGATACCGAGACGGTCACGACAGTAAAGGACTTGCACGGCAAACGCTTCGTTCAACTCCCACAGGTCGATGTCGTCCACGGTGAGATTGTTGCGTTCCAGCAGCTTCGGCACTGCGAACACCGGGCCGATTCCCATCTCATCGGGCTCGCATCCGGCAACCACCAGGCCTTTGTAGATACCCAAGGGTTCGATTCCTTTTTGCTCGGCCACCTTCGAGTCCATGAGCACACAAGCGGAAGCGCCATCGGAAAGCTGCGATGCATTGCCGGCCGTGATGGTGAAATCTTCACCGCGGACTGGATTGAGCTTCGCCAGGCCTTCAGCATCGGTGCCCGGACGATTGCCTTCATCCTTGTCCAGCACCACATCGACCATGGAGATTTCGCCCGTCTCCTTGTCTTGCACGGCCTTGGTGCTCGGCAACGGCACAATTTCGTCGTCGAATCGGCCGGCTTGCTGTGCCGCGTCGGTTCGCGCCTGGCTGACCACCGCGTACTCGTCTTGTTGATCGCGACTGACGTGGTAACGTTTGGCCACCACCTCGGCGGTGTCGATCATCGGCATGTGCAATGTCGGAACATTGTCTTTCAGCCAGGGCTCATCACGGTGCTCTCCATTGGTGGTTGGTTGGACGAGCGAGATGGATTCAACCCCACCCGCGGCGACCACCGGCGCGCCATCGACCATCACACGATGAGCGGCCATGCTGATGGCCTGTAGGCCGGAGCTGCAGTAGCGATTGATGGTGGTGCCGGAGGTTGTCACCGGCATACCAGCTCGCAGCGCTGCTTGACGCGCCATATTGAATCCAGTGGCTCCTTCCGGGAATCCCACACCGACGATCACGTCTTCGACTTCGGATGGATCGACACCCGCCCTGGAGACGGCATGCTCGAAGCTGTGCCCCATCAGTGTGACACCATGGGTCTGATTAAAAGCGCCGCGGAACGCTTTACCGATAGGGGTTCTCGCCGTTGAGACAATGACTGCTTCACGCATGACTTTCTCCTAATGTTCAAAATCTGTTAACGCAACCAGCCGCCTGCGGCGGCACACCAAATAGGTGCGCATAAATCCGCTACACATCGGTGCCACCAGACATCTTTGAGCGGTCGGATTTATGCACACCTATTTAGCCGCCGACCTCTCACTCGCTGCTCCCGAAATCGCCATCCATCTCGATAATCTCCTAGTGGTCTGCCGCCCGCCCAGTCCCTCCCCACCTCGAGGGAGGAAACCGTTCCGTACCGCGCATGTCTCACATTTGCGCTCAGCTATTTAGTTGAATGTACTACCGGTGTTGGCCAGCCGGGTCAGTAGCTGTGCCGGGCGCCAGATGTCGCCGTGTTGTTGCTGATAGCGTTCCACCGCCGCGTTCACGGCATCGAGGCCAACACTGTCGGCATAAAACATGGGTCCGCCACGATAATCGGGAAACCCATAACCGTTCACATACACGGTGTCGATGTCACTGGCGCGTGCGGCAATACCTTCTTCGAGAATCTTCGCACCTTCATTGACCAGCGGATACAAGCAGCGCTCGAGGATTTCCTGGTCGTCGATGCTACGTCGCTCAATACTGGCGGCGGCGGAAGCCTGCACGATCAAAGCCTCGACCTCGGGGTCCGGGATTGGAGCGCGGCTGCCTTCTTCGTAGCGGTAGTAGCCCGCCTGAGTCTTTTGCCCAAACCGTCCCAGTTCACACAACTGATCGGCGATACACGAGTAGCGCACTGCGTTGTCGCGAACATGGGCCTCCGCCTTGCGCTTACGCCAGCCGATGTCGTTGCCTGCCAGATCGCTCACTGCAAAAGGCCCCATGGCCATACCGAACTCGACCATCACCCGATCGACATCCTGTGGCAATGCCCCCTCTTCGATCAGAAACGCCGCCTCGCGGAAATAGCCTTCCAACATGCGATTACCGATAAACCCTTTACAGACCCCGGACACGACGGCCACTTTTCTCATGCGGCGGGCAAGACCCATCACGGTCGCCAGAGTCTGGTGATCGACTGAATCAGTGCGCACGATCTCCAACAGCCGCATGACATTGGCAGGGCTGAAAAAGTGGGTGCCTAGCACGTGCTGCGGACGCTGCGTCATTGCGGCCAGTTCGTTGACGTCCAGATAGGAGGTGTTGCTGGCCAGAATCGTGCCCGGCTTACAGATGGCATCGAAGCGCTGGAACACCTCCTTTTTGATGTCCATTTCCTCGAACACGGCCTCGATGACCATGTCCGCATCTTTAACGTCCTCGACGTCGAGAGTTGGCGTGATCAAGCTCAGGCACCGGTCCATGGCTTCCTGACTGAGCCGCCCCTTGCGTACCGTCGCCGCATAGTTCTTCTCGATGGTCGCCATGCCCCGATCGAGAAACTCCTGTCCTTGATCGAGCAAGATGACCGGGATACCAGCATTGGCAAAGTTCATTGCTATGCCACCACCCATGGTGCCGGCCCCCATCACCGCCGCCGACTGGATCTCAGCGGGCGTCACGTCCTTCGGGACGTCTGGAATTTTTGCCGCCTGTCGTTCCGCGAAGAACACATGACGCATAGCATTTGACTCGACCGACGCCATGGCTGCATAGAAAATTTCGCTCTCACGCGCGAGCCCTTGCGCAAAGGGCAGTTCGGCCGCCGCCTGTAGACAATCGATGCAATCGTAAGGTGCCTGGCGACCACCGGCGCGACGCGCGATAGACCTGCGGTAAGTGTCAAAAATGTTGTCGTCATCGAGCGTGATGGCGAGCTGACCGACGACTGGATGGCTGCTCTTCGAGGCGACCTGCTCACGGGCATACGTCACCGCATCGGCCACCAGATCGCCTTCACAGAGCCGGTCTATCAACCCATGCTCGAAACCTTCGCTGGCCTTGATCGGGGCGCCGCCCACAATCATGTCCAGCGCCTTCGGCATACCCACCAACCGTGGCAGTCTCTGGGTGCCGCCAGCGCCCGGTGGCAATCCGAGCTTGACCTCGGGCTGTCCCAGATTCGCGCCCGGAACAGCAACACGGTAGGCGCAACCCATCGCGGTCTCCAAGCCGCCGCCCAACGCGTTGCCATGAATGGCGGCAACCACGGGTTTGGCCGAGGCCTCGAGCGCCATGATCATGTCTACGAGGTTAGGCTCACCATCGGGATAGGAAGTGCCGAACTCCTTGATGTCCGCACCCGCGATGAATCCCCGCCCGGCCCCGCATAGCACCACTGCGGCTACGGCCGAATCCTGATTGGCGCTCTTGAGATGATCGATCACACCTCTAGGAACGCCCATACTGACCGCATTCACCGGCGGATTGTCGACGGTGATCACAGCCACGTTGCCATCCACCTGATAGTTCACGAGTGACATTGCTTGCTCCTGGGCAGGCCTGCGAGCGGCGCCCAAAAGTGCGTACGATAACAAAACTGGGCGACGTGTGAAGATTGGGGCAACAACCGGTCACCGTATTTGGACAACCACCGGACGTCGATGACCAACCTCACACGGCGCCACCGACAAACCCCCTGGGAGTCAATGATGAGCAACGAAGTCGAAGCCGTGAGAACCGCCTTAGCGGAACTGCTGAGCAGCCTTCAGAACGCAGACCTGGACCGCTACAAGCAACTGGTTAGCGACACACTGACCTGCTACGAACCAGAGACTCTAGGCAATCGTCTCGACGGGATTGGCTTTCACTTGTTTATCACCGCGAGACAGTCGTTGCCAAAGAAGACGGGCTCTTGAAAATGATCCACTTCCATCGCTCGTGCACAGGCGCTGAAACCTATCGTATGGATTGATCCAAATGTTAAATCAGGTGGACTCGCGGGTGACATACAACCCGCTGACGACAATGATGGCGGCCCCGACGAGACCGGTCGCTGTGGGCACCTCGTTCAAGAAGATGTAGCCCCAGAGTCCTGCCCAGAGCAACGAGGTGTATTCCCAAGGGGTGAGCAAGGCCACCTCACCGAGTTTGTAGGCGTGTGCGAGACAGAAAAAGCCCACACAAACCATCGCCGCGGAGAGCAACATCACTACCAGCTCTTCGATAGTCATGACACTCACTGGGCGTATCAGCGACACCCCATCGAGCACGTCCGTGCTGCCGGCCTGAAAATCAATCGTGGAAAGAGCCACACCGGTGACGCCGACGTACATGACCATGGTGAGATAAGCAGTCGTCACTGCTGACTCGGTTGCCCCCAGATATCGGGTCAACACAATGGAGACCGCATACATCACCGCAGCAGCAAACGCGAACACCGAGCCCGCCTGGATCACGCCCTCACCACCAGGACGAATCATGATCAGCGCGCCGCCAAAACCAGCCACGATTCCCAGCCAGCGCCCCAGGGAGATTCGTTCTCGCAGCATCACCGCCGACATTGCGGCCGCGAACAACGGACCGGTGAAAAATATGGCCACGGCGTCCAACAAGGACATCGCCGACAGCGCAAGGTAGTAACAGCCGAGCGCGCCACACAAGACGCCGCCGCGCAGCAGGTGCCAGCCCAGGCGATCGGTATCTAGCGCTGTCCGTCGGCTGATACACCAGAGCACCAGTTGGAACAGCAGTAATGCAAAAATGCTGCGCACGAACAGCAATTGCACCACGGAATAGTGGGCGCTCAGATTCTTCATCGGCACATCTTGAGAGCCGAGCGCACCCAGCCCGAGAATCATGAAGGCAATGGCCGTCAAGGGACCCTGCCGGGCAAACAACGGGTTCGTGTTCATGATGGTCCGCTATACCGGCAAATGCCCACCCCATGCTGAAAACTTCTCCGGCCCTCCTATATCGCGGCACGCGAGCGTCGGCGATGCTCAGAACTCTCCAGCGCGCGAAGTCGCGACAACATCGAAGATCTGGAATCCGAGGCGCACCGGAGGGCTCGTGCCTTGATCATGTCTCCAGAACGCTGGCGAATTTCCGGGATTTCGCGGCGGTTCCGGGCTAGACTTCGGTAAATCCGCCAGTGAGGACCCATGTGATGATTTTGATTGGCCGGTACTACTCTCCCTTCGTCCGCCGGGTGGGCGCGACCCTACAACACTACGGCTTCGAGTACGAGCATCGGGCCATTCGTGCCTCCGGCACGGACCAGGACGAGATTCGCAGTCACGGCAACCCGCTCGGCAGAGTGCCGGTGTTGGTAAAAGACGACGGTGGCGCGCTTGCTGATAGCGCTGTCATTCTTGATTATCTCGACGATCTGGCCGGCGACTCCAAGCGTTTGACGCCCGACTCGGGGGCCGAGCGCTACGACTTCATGTCACTGCTCGCCATTGCCAACGGCGCGGCCGAGAAAGCCATCGCGGTGTTCTCCGAGCACCATCGTCCTGAGGACAAGCAACATGCGGCGGCCATCGAAGGCAACACCCGCCAAGCCAAAGACGGTCTGGAATACCTCGATGCCCGTATCAAGGGACCCTGGTTCGCAGGTGACCAGGTGAGCCAGCTCGACATCTCACTGGTTTGCTACTGGGAATTCATGCGTGCCGGTGCGAAAACCGTATTTGAGGCCTGCGACTGCCCCGCTTTGGACGCGCTTGCTCAACGCGCTAGAGAGCTACCGATATTCAAGAACACGCCATTAGACGCCTGAGCGACGCGGGCGAACGCTGAGGGTCGAACGATGCGCATGAGCGGCGACCACGGACTTCACAGAGACGCGAATCGCTCCTGGACATTACCGTCCGACTGGTACACCAGCGAAGAGGTATTCGAGGTCGAGAAGCAGACCATCTTCACCCGTGGCTGGTGGTATGTGGGTGCAGAATGCGAGGTTGGTGAAACCGGTGCTTTCACGACCACGACCATCGTCGACCAGGATATCTTCGTCATCCGTGGTCAAGATGGTGTTCTGCGTGCCTTCTACAACGTTTGTCGTCACCGTGCGCACCGGCTGGTCGATGGCAGCGGCTGCAAAGACCGCATCGTGTGTCCCTATCATGGTTGGACCTATGACATGGACGGCCGCTTCTGCGGCGGGCGCGGGGGGGACTCAATCGTAGGCTTCGAACCGGGCAGCTTTGGTCTGGCCGAGGTTCGCGTAGAAACCATGATTGGTCTGATATTCGTCAATCTCGATCCGACGGCCCCTGCGCTGCGCGAGATTGCGGGTCCGATGCTGGCAGATATGCACACCCACTGTCCCCTGCTCGACGGACTGACCCGGGTAAAGAGCCATCAGCTCGAGACGGCGGCAAACTGGAAGGTGCTGGTCGACAATGACCTGGAGTCCTATCACGCCGCAATAGCCCATCGCTCCCTCATGAATCTGCTCGACTACTCGGGCTTCAAGATCTGGGAGCACGACTTCACCACCTGTCATGCGATGTCCAACACCAATGCAGACAATGAGGCCTACCAGGTCGATGACAATGCAGCAGTAAAACGAGCTCTGTACACCTGGATGTGGCCCAACACGGCCTTTTTTATCGCCCCCGGTCGAGCTAACCTCGGGGTCTTCCACATGGTTCCAACCGGTCCGCAGACCAGCGTGCAAAACTGGGACTTTTACTTCGAAAGTGACGAGCTCGACGACAGCGAGCGAAGCTATCTCGACTGGACCATCGGCACCCTGATTCCGGAAGACACGGTGCTGTATGAGAACGTGCAGCGCGGGCTGCGGTCACGCGGCTATCAGGCCGGCCGGTTCGTCGCCGATCCCAATCGAGCCGAGTGGGACGAGCGTCATGTGCACATGTTTCACAAGCTGGTGCACAACGAAGTGACCTCGGGATTGAAGTAGGCACAGGCTTGAGTTTCAGTGGTTCCGAGAACCAGCTAGTCGGCGGCCGCCCCAATCTCATCGACCACCCGGTCCAGCACCTGGCCAAACACTTCCGGGCTTTGCGCGCCGGACACAGCGTACTTGCGCTCGAACACGAACAAGGGCACCCCTTGGACACCCATCTGTCGGGCCATCATGTCCTGTGCCGTGATCTGCTGGAAATCTTCATCAGAGTCCAGGTAGTCACGTGCAGCTGACGCATCCAGTCCCGCCTCGGTGGCACATTCCACCAGCATCTCGATCTCACCTATGTCGTCACCGCGTTCGAAGTAGGCACGAAACAGCGAGTTGGTAACCTGGTCTTGTCGACCATGTTGCTTGGAGTAGTGAATCAACCGGTGTGAATGCATTGTGTTTGGCGTATTGACAATGGCCTCGAAGTCGAAGTCAATGCCACTGGACCTGCCGGCGTCGACAATGGGGTCATAGACTGACTTCGCACCCACGGCACCACCGAACTTCCGCTCCAGATAAGTCTGCCGGTCCATGCCTTCCTCGGGCATATCTGGATTCAGCTGAAAGGGCATCCAGGTGATCTCGAGTTCCAGCGCCGTGCGCGATTCGAGGGCCGCATGAAAACGTCTTTTGCCGATATAACACCACGGACATATGGGGTCGGAGTATATCTCGACACGAATTGGTTGTGAGTCGGTCATCACGTTAGTATCTGCGCTGTCACCCGCATATGCCAGCCAGTCCAAGGGCCCGAAAGGAGAATCAAACCAGCATGAGCGAGCGGGCGAGCATCTACATCTGCAACCTGGCGGAACTCGACCGGCATGTCAGCCGGATTTCACCGAGCCATGTCGTGTCCCTACTTACGCAGTCACACATGCCGGCCACCCCGGTTGGCATCACCGGCGACAACCATCTAAAGATTGTTTGCCACGACATTGTCCAACCGTTCAAGGGCGCCGTCGTGCCTGGAGATCAGCATGTGCAGCTGCTGCTCGATTTTGCCGCCCGCTGGCCGGGTGATGCGCCCATGTTGCTTCATTGTTTTGCCGGCGTCAGTCGCTCCACCGCCGCCGCACTGGTGATTGGTGCCGTGCATTTCAAAGGAGACATGGCCACTCTCACGCAGCGGCTGCGCGCGGCTGCACCTCATGCCCACCCTAATACGCGCATCGTCGAGGTTGCCGATAGAATGCTGGGCCTTGGCGGCGAGTTGGTGAGCGCCGTCGAAGGCATTGGCTACGGCACACTGGTGGACCGGGCGCCCCTCACTGAATTGAGTCTTGCAATATGACTGAAGCACCGACCATGGATACCACTGTCGTCACTACGATACGCAGTCATTGGCAGCAGGTGCGTGACCCTACCGTCGAGGCAATGCGCGCCATCTGGGCTAAACCAGAGCTGCCGCAGATGGAATATCACGCCGCGGCGCTGCTATCAGACTGGCTAGAGACCGCGTCCTTTGACGTCACCCGATCAGTGTGCGGCATCCCAACCGCGTTCAGTGCCACCCGCGATTTTGGCGACGGACCGACAATCGGAGTGCTGGCGGAGTATGACGCACTGCCCGGCACCGACAGTGATGCGACCACGACACGCCGTCGCCGCGGCTTCGAAGCCGGCCATGCCTGTGGTCACAATCAGATTGGTGCGGCCAATGTCGGCGCCGCCATCGCCGCCGCCGATGCTTGCGAAACTCTGGGAATTGGTGGCCGTATCGTGGTGTTAGGGACGCCATCGGAAGAAATCACCTGGGGCAAGATCGCCATGCTCGACCGAGGCGCATTCGAGGGTATAGATGCGCTGCTCACCTCGCATGGCGATGATCGGAACGGAGTCGCCTCGCAACCGTGCATGTCGGTGGTCACCGGAGAAATGCTGTTCACGGGTGTCGCGACCCATGGCGGTTCCCCGTCCAAACAAAATGCACTGGACGCCGTTGAACTAGCAGTGCAATCGGTGGAGCGATTACGCGCGCATCACTTTTCGGACACCAACGTGGAGCATGTGCTGCGCAACGCTGGCAACATTCCAAACGTAACCCCCGACGAGACTCGACTCTGGTTCTCGGTGCGCAATCCGATTTTCGAGCGTGCCTTGGAAGTGTACCGGTTCGTGGTCGGCGTGTGTGCGCAGGTCGCCTCCACCACCGGCACCACATTCACTGAGCAATTCATCTCCGGTACCCGCGGCTATCTCGCAAACCACTGCCTGGCCGATATCAGCTACCGCAATCTGCAGCTGGTTGGAGCTCCACAGTGGACCCATGAGGAGATCTCCTGGTTCGAAGCCCTGGTGCACACCATAGCGCCCGGCGAGTCCCCCAATCTTCATCGTGAGCTCGGTTATTTCACCGACGGCTGCGACTTCTACGGCCAAGACGACGGCGAAGCCAGCTGGCGGATCCCGTTGACTCGAATCAACTGGGCGGTGCCACGGCAGATCCCGTTTCACAACTGGGCGCTGACCGCCATCAGCGGACATCCAGCCGGTGAACGTGGTCCCTTGATGGCCTCCGAAGCGCTCGCGCTGACTTGTGTCGATTTGATGCTGAACCCGAGCGTCATCGCCACCGCGAAGCAAGAATTATCGGAACGTGCGGGTGACACCGACCTGGGCGCACCCGTGTACGGCGCCTTTCGCACCCTCACCGAAGAACCCGAGCGCTTCTGGAATGCCGACTGGCTGGAGTGAACCGGGCTTGAGCCCATTGCCCGATCTGGCCAGCTTGAATCTGGTCAAACCGACCGTTATTCCGGTCGTTGTGGTCAGCGGGTTTCTGGGCAGCGGCAAGTCTACGCTCATCAACCGCTGGCTCGGTGGTTCAGACAACGCCGACACCGCACTCATCGTCAATGAGATCGGAGAAATCGGTCTCGACCATCTGATCGTGGAGCACACCCGCGAGGACACAGTGCTATTGTCGAATGGCTGTCTTTGCTGCGCGGTGCAATCCGACCTGGTCAAAACGCTTCGCGAGCTGCTGGCGCGACGCGAGCGCGCCGAGCTGCCGCGTTACCGGCGTGTCATCATCGAGACCAGTGGTCTCGCCGACTGTGCCCCCATCATACAGAGCTTCTGGTCTGATCCCCTGCAGCTGAGTGTTTATGAGTTCGATCACCTTTGCGTGACCGTTGATGCACAGCTGGGTATACAGACACTGGCAAGTCACCACACGGCACGACGCCAGATTGCAATGGCCGATCGCCTGTTACTGACAAAGCTTGACATCGACCGGGATGCCGGCCGCGAGCTGCGCGAGCAGCTTGCGAAAACAGAAAGCATGCCGGTCCAAAATGCGGTCGGCAGCAGCCCGTTCATGAACCGATGCGCAATCGGTGACCGCACGTCAACCCACGTCCGGAGCTCACACGCCGACGGTCATCTGCAGGACTATCAGACGGCCACAATTCGCTTCGCCGGTGTTGTGAATCGCAGAAAGCTCATGACCACGCTCAGGCGTCTGTGTGACGACCATGGAGATGGGCTGTTGAGAGTAAAAGGCCTGGTGCGTTTCGAAGAAGACACGCGCAGCCACGCCATTCAGGCGGTACAACACATTCTCGCAACTCCGGCTGTCGTCAACCATGCCACCGAGGACAGCTGGATCGAGTTCATCGCCTTGCGCGAGCTGCGCCCCTCGGCCGAGCAACTGGCGCAACGGCTACACGATGCGGTTGCGCCTTGAACAATCAGCTGTTTATGTTGACTTGACGCTAAAGAGGGGCACAATCATGCGACGTGCTGTTCGCTCGCCTGAGGAGCAAAACTGATGAGCAGGCCAAATCTCGAAATCCAACCGCTTTCCGGCGCTCTGGGTGCAGAAGTCAGTGGCATCAACCTCAGCACTCGACTGGACGACTCGACACTCGAACAGATTCGAGAAGCGTTCCACCAGCATCTGGTGTTGTTCTTTCGCGACCAGCATTTGAGCCCCGATGCGCATGCCGCTTTTGCAGCCCAGTTCGCGGAACTGGTGCCGCATCCGTATGTGCAAAGCATCGACGGCATACCCGGCATTATCGAAATCGTGAAAGAGCGTGATGAGAAAACGAACTGGGGCGGCATAACCCTGCACTCGGATCTGACATTCTTCGAAGCCCCTCCCATGGGCGCAGTTTTGTACGCCCGGGAGGTGCCGCCGCACGGTGGCGACACGCTCTGGGTGAATATGCACCTCGCCTATGAAACTCTGTCGGAAGGGATGAAGGCGATGCTCGAGGGTCTGCGTGCGGTGCATCGCTCGGCGCCCCCTGCCTCTTACTCGGCAACCTATAAAGGTATGCACGAGAAGCAAAATGAATCCGGCAGCGCGGTGCATCCGGCCGTCATCACCCATCCGCACACAGGCCGTAAGGCGCTCTACACCAACGCCGGCTATACCAAGCACTTCGAAGACATGACGGTAGAAGAAAGTCGACCCTTACTCGACTTTCTCGCCGCTCACGCGGCGCGACCGGAGTTCGCCTGCCGGTTCCATTGGACACCCGGTGCGTTGGCGATGTGGGACAATCGAGTCACCATGCACTACGCCATCGAAGACGACTTCGCCGCCACCGCAGGTGATGGCTATCGACGAGTGATGCACCGCGCAACATTTGCCGGTGAAAAACCGGAGTTGCGGCTGGCCTGATCCTCGTAAACCGCGAGGACCGCGCTGCACAGGGCGGGGGGCTCGAAGTCGAACGCCGCAAACGCCCTCATGGCGTTACATGTCTTCCGGGTCAATACCGGGTACGTGGGTCAAACCAGCAAGCTGCTTCCAGTTGACCGGATAGGCGGCATAGAAGAACGTGCACTCGTCGTCGGCTTCGTAGTGAATCTGATTACCCTTGGGCACCAGCATCATGTCACCGGGACCAATCTCGTAAGCTTCCCCGTCGCACATCAGACGGAAGTTGCCTTCATGGCAAAAGATCAGTTCGTCGCAGGTCAGGTCCCACGGGATGGACGCGTTCTTCAAGAAGTTGACACCCGCCGCCATGCTGTCGCTATTGCGGACCGTTACGAACGGCTTGATGTAAGTACCGCCGTCCTCGAGTTCTTCTTTACGATGCGCAATCTCGGCGCCTTTGAACACTAATGGTTTTGCCATGCTATTGCTCCTGGGAGTGATGATTTTGGCGGCATCGCTGTGGCCGCCCTTTGGGTGGTAGTTATTCAGGTCAATGGCTCTGGTGCCAATGCGTGACCATGGCGTGCCGAGCGACAGTGAGCTTTCGCGTACGGATACTACGGAAAAGGTGCACCCACCGCGACAAGCCAGAGATCTCGTCGTCTGCTGACAGTCAGTCGACGAATAGCACTCTCAAGCGATCTCGTAGCCAAATGGGTCATCGACGCTCGGTGAAGGCTGCGTGAACCAGTTTGCAGTTGAGTCTGTCATGTAGAAATGGTCTTCCAAGCGAACGCCAAACTCACCATAAATACAAATCATGGGCTCGTTGGAGAAGCACATACCCGTCTCCAGCGGAGTTTTGTTACCCGGCACCAAATAGGTCCATTCATGGACATCCAGCCCGATGCCATGACCCGTACGATGCGGCAAGCCCGGAACCGCATAACCCGGCCCGAAGCCGCCGGCCTCGATGACCTTGCGGGCCGCGGCATCCACGGACTCACATGTCGCGCCCGGAATAGCAGCATCGAATGCGGCCGCCTGTGCCGCCTGCTCGAGGTTCCATACCGCGCGTTGCCGGGTCGTCGGCTCTCCGAACACATAGGACCGGGTGATATCCGAGTGGTAGCCCTCAACGGGCGCGCCGACATCAATCAGCACCATGTCACCGTCTTTGAGCGTTTGCGGATAAGGCACGCCATGCGGGTAAGCGGTCGCCTCACCAAACAAGACAATGCAGAAAGTCGGAGGCCCGTCGGCACCGAGCTTGGCGTGCGCCTGCGCCAGAAAGCTGGAAACCTCCGTGGTGGTAATACCTTCACGCAGTATGCTTGCGGCGGCCTTTTGCGCCGCCAGCGTGATCCGCTTGGCGTGACCCATCAGCGCAATCTCCGCTGCCGATTTGCAACGTCTGCAGGCAGCAGTAACGAGGTCGCCATTAACGAACTCGAACGAGTTCCCCGCACGACGCAATCCATCGAAAACAAAAAACGGTGTGGTCTCGTCTATTGCAATCGTGCCCGACTGGCTGCCGAGGCTGCGCAAGGTGTCGATAACGAGCGCGGTGGGCGACTCATGCTCTTCCCAGGTCCGAATATCATCACCCATCACCAGCTGCGCCCGGGTTTTCTCTTCCTCGAACGCAGGGGTGACATAGACCAGATCTCCCGCGGCCGGTAAAACCGCACCATGTAGACGCTCACTCGCTGAAAATCGCACACCGGTGAAGTAGTACAAGCTGGCCGAAGCATCCAGATACAGTGCATCGATGCCCTGCTCACGCATCAACTTTTGCGCATGCTGCTGGCGCTGCTCACGCTCCGCGTTGCTGATGGGCTCGATGCCTTCGCGCATGGGCTCCAGCGCATCAAGCACTGTGTCCATGGAAGCACCGCCAACCCCGATAGTCATGAGTCCTCCCCCATTACCCCGAGCGCATGCTCACCGGACACACTCACCGCAAGACTCGGATCACCGGTGTGTCCATAAGTGGACCAGGCCTTGAACCCCAGTAATCGCAGCAACTCATCCGACGCACTGTTGCGTACTTCCGGGCGCAACCCGAGCGTGTAGTTCTCCAAGGGTCGAAATTGCGGGCCGCAGAATGTGCAGGTGATGCCATAACGCGAGTCGCCGGTGTAATTCGCGCCCGCCGCATGCCATAGCCGGCCATCGAAGACAAGTGCGGTACCCGCCGGTGCTTCAACCGCCAATGTCTTGATTTGATGAGGCAGAGATGAATCGGGCTCCCGACCGCTGATGTGTGAACCGGGCACGATCACGGTGGCGCCATTGGCGGTCGTGAAATCAGTAATCAGCCACATGATGTTAACGGTCGCACGGCCGCGCACGACCGCAGTGGTCGGTGTGGCACTCAGTGCGGTACCGGCACCACGGGCCATCGCCGCCGGCCGTTCCGGCAGGCGGCCCGGAGTTTGCGGCTCTGGCATCCACCACTGATCGGTGTGCAAGGGCATGAAGTCAGACCCGGGGTGCTTGATCTGGGCATCACAGCACGACAACAAATACTCCGGACCAAGCGCGCTCTCGATGACTCTGCTCGCCAGAGGATGGGTGACTAGCTTCTGGAACACCTCACCTTTGTTGATGAGCATGTTCACCCATTGGTTATCGAGATGGCCGGGATTCTTGAATTCCACCCCCAGTTCGCGTTCCGCCTCGGCCTGATTGACCAAACGGCGCGAGACCACAGCCAGCGTGTCAGCATCGAGCGCTTGATCGATCAGGCAATATCCATGGGTCTCGAAATCCTCGATCAGAACGTCGAAGTCGCACCCTGGTTGGGGCAGATTGAGATCAGACATCAATGGTCTCCCGGCGACGGTGGAGCCTTCCGTGATTATAAGGAGGTGTCCGAAATCCGCCCAGTGCAAGCCGCACTATCAGCCTGCCCAATGACATTCAAGGTTTGGTCGAGGCACGCCTGTGTGGCTGCCATCCATCTGGGTTGCTTGAAGCGTTTTTTCTCGGTATGCGGACGTTCGTAGCGGGCAACCGTCAGGGCCTCGTCGTGCTTGATAGCCATTTGCCGAATGGCTTGATGGGTAAAATCGACCCGGCCCTGCGGACTCGCCATCGGCACATAGCGCTCCAGTTCGAAAAACTCTCCCTTGTTGGTGTCAAGCTGGGTACCGCGACCGATGGAGCTTTGCGGGAATTCCGTGCCCGCATGCGCGACTGTGGCCAGGATGACCCAACAGGCCAGCGCCGAGCCTAGACACCGGCTTGGCGCAAACCCCCACACTCGCCACTGTGTCAAACCGTTTGTCATTGTCAGCGGCATCTCTGTGACTGCCCGTACTATCGGCACAATCCTGGCGCAACTTCACCTGAACTGGATGCACTTCAATCGTCTCGTTTGCATGACCGGGCTGATATCATGCAACGAACACAGTTCGAGGAGAGTCAAAGATGGGAGCGAGCAACAAAGTCGCAGTCATCACCGGCGCCGGCACCGGCATTGGCAGAGCGTGTGCGGTGGCACTTGCACGAGAAGGCTACGACCTCAGCCTCGCCGGCCGTCGCCGTGAACCGCTGGAAGAAACCGCGGCACAACTTGGGGACAGCTGCCGCGCGCTGGTCATACCGACCAATGTCGGCGAGCCAGCTGCCGTTGCCGCACTGTTCGAGAGCACCGTGGCCGAGCTCGGTCGCGTTGATGTGGTGTTCAACAACGCCGGCATCTCAACACCCGGCGTGGACCTCGAAGACATCGAGGTCGAAGACTGGCAGCGTGCAGTCGATGTCAATCTGACCGGCCCTTTTTTGTGCACCCGTGAAGCCTTCCGCATCATGAAATCCCAGTCCCCCAAGGGCGGCCGGATCATCAACAATGGGTCCATCTCAGCGCATGTCCCACGCCCGAACTCGGTGCCCTACACCGCGACCAAGCACGCCATCACCGGTCTCACACGGGCCACTTCGCTGGACGGCCGCAAACACGACATCTCCTGTGGGCAGATTGACATCGGCAATGCATTGACGGAGATGACAGACGGCATGGGCGCAGGTATGCCGCAAGCAAATGGCAACGTGATGCCGGAACCGACCATGGATGTCGACAATGTCGCACGTGCTGTGGTTTACATGGCGAGCCTGCCACTGGATGCGAACGTTTTGTTTATGACCGTCATGGCCAATCAAATGCCCTATGTGGGGCGAGGCTGACAGGAGGAGTCGCCGTGTATGCTCACGCAAATGGTATTCACATGCGTTACCAGTTCTCCGGACCGGAGGACGCGCCGCTGGTGACCCTGAGCCACTCGCTCGCAGCCACCCACCGCATGTGGGACTGGCAAATGGATGAACTGACGCAGCGCTACCGGGTACTGCGTTATGACACTCGCGGTCACGGAGAGTCGGATGCGCCCGCCGGTCCCTACAGTCTCGAACTCCTGGCTGACGATTTGTTCGCATTGCTCGACACTCTCGAGATCGAGACCACCCACTATGTCGGTCTCTCCATGGGCGGCATGATCGGCCAGCTCGCTGCGCTGCAGGACCAGAGTCGTTTCAAATCACTGAGCCTGTGCGACACCAGCAGTCAGATCCCGCAGGCGCTCAACACGGTCTGGGAGTCACGTATTCGTCTGGCCCAGACCGAGGGCATGAAATCCCTGGTGCAGCAGACTATCGAGCGCTGGTTCTCGCGTGAGTTCGAGAAAAAAGCGCGTAAGGACATTCACAAGATACGCAACATGATTCGTGACACGCCGGTAGACGGCTTCATCGGATGTTGTCATGCGATCATGAATCTGGATGTGACGGATCAGCTGGACCAGATACGCCTGCCCACTCTGCTCATCGTCGGCGAAGATGATCCGGGCACTCCGGTTGAAGCCCACGAGGTCATCCGTGATCGCATCGCGGGCTCAGAGCTGATTGTGATTCCCAAGGCATTGCACTTTTCGAATGTCGAGCAACAAGGGCAGTTCAACGAGTCGCTACTCGGGTTTCTAGACCGGCAGAGCTGACAAATCCACGGCGGTCGTCAACACATGGGAAACGACAGGCACACGCCAGTCAGTCTTCAAGCATCAACCACCCGATAACACGGCACATACTCGGTCACTGGCAGCTTCATGCGCCGTTGCGCCACGAATGCCTCGAGCAGCTCACCCAGTGGACCTACGACATCCGGCCCACCACAGATTTCGAATGGCCCGTGAGTTTCGACCCGTTTGATGCCTTCGTCTTTGACATTGCCACTGACGATGCCGGAGAACGCTCTACGTAAGTTTGCGGCGCGAACATGCGCCGGTTGCCGGTCACTGAGGTCAAGTGCCCGCATGGCGTCGTGCGTGGGCTCGAATGGGCGCTGAAACTCGACATCGATGGCCAGAGACCAGTTGAAATAGTAGGCGTCGTTTATGGATCGCCGATGGTGCTGCACGCTCTCGATGCCGTCGTGCATGAGCCGCGATACCTGCACCGGGTCGTCGATGACGATCTCATAGCGGTCACTGGCGGCCTCCCCCAGAGTTTCTTTGACGAACCGGTCGATTTGCTCGAAATACGCAGCGCTTGAGGCCGGCCCGGTGAAGACCACCGGGAAGGGCAGATCTTTGTTATCGGGGTGAAGCAGAATCCCGAGCAGGTAAAGAATTTCTTCAGCCGTGCCCGCGCCACCGGGAAACACAACAATGCCGTGTCCGGTGCGCACAAATGCCTCGAGGCGCTTTTCGATGTCCGGCAGTATCACGAGTTCGTTGACAATGGCGTTCGGTGATTCTGCGGCGATGATGCCAGGCTCGGTCAAGCCCAGATAGCGGCCGTCTCGGATACGCTGCTTGGCGTGTCCAATGGCAGCCCCCTTCATGGGTCCTTTCATGGCCCCAGGGCCGCAGCCGGTACACACGTCCAGGCCGCGAAGTCCGAGCTCATAGCCGACCAGCTTGGTGTACTCGTACTCCGGTCTCGCAATCGAATGACCGCCCCAGCACACCACGATGCGCGGCTCTTGATCGCCACGCAGAACACCGGCCTGACGCAACATGTGAAACACGAAGTTAGTGATCCCGGCACGGCTGTCGATATCAAAACGTCCTTCACCTCCGAGCTCGGTATGCATGAACCGGACATCGCGCAACACCGAGAACAAATGCTCCCGGTGGCCTCGAATCATCTTTCCATCGACAAAGGCATGCTCGGGCGCATTGGTGACCTTGAGTCGAATGCCGCGTTCCACCTGTACCACCTCGATACCAAAATCCGAGAAGGTCTCGAATACCTGACGTGCATCGTCAGTCGCTCCGGCAGTATTCAGAACCGCCAACGAGCAGCGCCGCAGCAGCTCTGACGGCCCGCCGGTGCCGACCTGATGAAGCTGGTCGACTTCAAGTCTGGACAGCACTTCCAGGCTTCGCTCCGGTGTGACAATCGCATCCATGTTGTACCTGGGGCCTGTTGGCCAGTTGAACGCAAATTCTCCTGCACTCGTCAGCACTGGGTGTTGCACCGCATTACAGAGTCACAGAGCATGCACCCATGTCGAGTACAAAGTCGTCACCGCAAAACACGTGAGTGAAACACCTCCAGACCCGCCTGAGCGCATTAGCGCAGCGGGCTGGCTGATCGTCGCAACGTCGGTGTTTTGCACCGCGCTCTATGGCTCGGCGGTAACCGTTGCCGGCGCCGTGCTGCCACAGATTCAAGGTGACTTGTCAGCCAGTCTGGACCAAATCTCCTGGATCGTCACGGCCAGCATTGTCGCTGGGGCAATCAGCACGCCGACGACGCCGTGGCTTGCGGCGCGATTCGGCATCAAGCGTCTGATGATTGCGTGCACGGTTGGCCTCACCCTCAGCTCAGCTCTGATCGGGTCGGCGGAAAGCCTCGAAACAATGGTGCTCTGGCGAATCTGCCAAGCCGCGATGAGCGCCCCCATCATCGCTCTGACTCAGACACTGGTGCTGGGTGTGTTTCCGCCGCACAAGCGCGGCGTCGGTGTATCCCTGTGGACGGTGGGCATTACTGGGGGCTGGGTGCTGGGTCCGACCTTTGGCACCTTGCTGGTTGAATGGGCGGACTGGCGCTTCGCGTTTTTCAGCTTT
>MDTE01042029.1_pt1 | contig 20138 bp, 17 predicted proteins | sample 811231 | NCBI WGS metagenome assembly MDTE01 (sample SAMN05326651, study PRJNA326480) | marine metagenome | isolation source: seawater | place: Indian Ocean: Red Sea | collected 2010 | reverse complement strand
TTTAGAAGTGGTGGCTAAATAGAGTTGGTAAAAATAAAAGAAGCAATTGTTTTGTATTTAACTAATTGCTTCTTTTATTTTTACCAACTCTATTTAGCCACCACTTCTAAACCGTGAGGGTCAGCTGCAGTAATAACTGATGCGTCAGTAATTCCAAATGGAATAGTTCTGTTCGAATCTTTCATTGAAGCTAGATCTTTTTCTTCCCAGGTGAAACTTTTGCAATCTTCACTAATAGTGAGGACAGCTACTCCAGGAGTTCTGTCGGCAGATTCGAGTGATCCGATCGCTGTTAATGGTTTATGTCCTCTTAAAGCTATGAACATTTTATTACCTACGATATCTGCCACGTCAGGCTTAGGGTCTGGACTGAAGTTGGTTGCCATAGACTGAGTTGCAACGACCTCATTGTTTTTTAAGTCTATGAAATTTACATCGTTACTTACTCGCATACTACTTACAGCATATAAATCTCCATTAGGGTCAGTACATGTCACTGCTCCATGAGTGTCTTCGCCAGGGAGTTCTATTTGTATAGGATCAGGAAATGTATTCTTGTTAGCATTACTTGCATCAAAAATATATAGGAAATCATCCCCACCTTTCGCACCACTCTCTCCGTTAGTCATGATTTTGTCATTAGGTAAGCGAGCAACACCACAACCTATACCTGGGACTGTGTTTTTGTCATAGATCTTAGCGACACTCATTGGTTTCTTAGCATCAGCTGAACCTACATCTACCACTAGAAGACCACCACCAGCCATGGTTATATATGCAAATTTACTGTCTTCAGTAAATTCTTGACAGATTGGTCGTGCTTCTGAAGTTCCTAATTCATTAGTAAATTGATCCAAAGATAATGTCTCTACTAAACTATATTCATTATTAGTGTAGTTGGTGTGAATTTTGTGTAGAAATCCTGACTCTCCTTTGGCACCAATATTTGCAACAATCACCATACTGTTATCTGGAGATGCTGTGGAAGCATGTGCATTGGTTGTTCCTCCTGCTCCATTGAATCCTCCTACTGTATTAACACATCCAACTATGGTTCTGGTATCAATATTGATAAAGAAAGTGTCTCCAGATCCTACATTAGCTAAAATCATATGACTTGGTTTTGGACTACTGTAGTTGCTTAGTACCATGTGAGGTTTTTTGGGAGAGTTACACCCTGCTTCTGATGCAGCGATAGCTAGATCAATTATTTCAGGTGAAGCAGTGCTTGCATTGTCAGATATTGCTTTTCCGTCCCAAATGTAAATTAATCCACCAAAGTCAGCATTGGGGTCAGAGCTAGTTCCTGATTGGTCAACTGCCCAAACTTCGAAAGAAGACAAGGTGCTTGAATTTTTAACATTTGATATTTCTGCAGAATTTTCGTTTTGTGAATCTTGACATGCAACTGCAAACATGAGGCTCACTGACAGAATTAATCCCAATAACAATCTAATTTTCATTTTTACTCCTTAGTAGACTTTGATTATTTTTTTCAAAAAAAAAAGACCTCCAACTGGAGGTCTTATAAGACGTTGTAGTTTTATGATGTATTGCTACAAGTCAATAGACCTCATTTCATCTGGACAGCAACAAATACAGCAAGTATTAAAATTTTGAATTTTGCTAGTACAAATAAAAATGGGTCTCATATCTTTGTTAAGTAATCCTTAATTAATCATAAAATCTTGAAGCAAACATGCTAATTGATCAGGGATTTATTGTCAATTTACGGAAACAGTATGTAAATTAATAAAATTTACCTAGTAAAATCGTCATATTTTTTTTCACAAATATCCAAAATGTTTTGAAAATCTTCTTCTAAAATATATCGCTCATCTATTAATTTTTGTGTGGCATTTTTTACCTTGATCATATAACTCACTTTGCTATCGTACAGACTTTCAATTGATGGTCTTGAATCACCTGTTTTTGCTTTTTCAACCTCTGTTGCAGGTAGAGGGACTGTCCATCCAGCCAATCCTCCTGTTATCCCAATTAGAAGTCCATCATTCCCAATTGAAGGGTGCCTAGTGTTCCAACCAGTGTTTGTAGAAACAGGCACACTAATATCTGGTAGACGGATTCCTGCAATTTCATTTAATGTTTCGTCAACATCAGAAACGAATGCTGGATAAGTTTCGCCTTGTTCAGGAGGCAGTTTAGTAGTTCTACCTAAATGTTGTTCATCTCCGTAATCTAGTCTAATAGGATTTAATAAACTGTCTGGAAGTCTGATGCCAGGAATAATTGAAAATTTTTGTATCACATTTTTTGTTTCAATAGCAGACCCATCATCATGTCTTGGGTGACTACTTGGAGGAGGAGTGTTTTTACCTTTTATCCAGTCATTCATATTAGATAAACAACCTCTCAATATAGGGGTTTGATTTACCGCATTAAATGGGAGATTTCCTCTGATAGAGTCGGCCTCTCTGAAGGTCTCTAGAGGGTATTTTCCAGAACCATGTTGAGTACCTGAAAAATGATAGCGCCTTACATTTTCATGTTCTTTTGCGTCACTATTATCATGTAGGTTACTGTGAATTAATGCAGCGTCTCCTCTCCAGTACTCAGCAGAACTATTTGTAAACATGATTTTAGGGATATTGTTTTGTTCAATCATCTTATCTAATAATCCTCCGGATTTTCCACTTACCGGATCATCTTGATTTGTGTCTGTGAAAGGGAAAAGTTCCGGGATAATGTAACAAACATCTTTGGATGGTTGCCCAAATCTTAGATTGAATTCGCCACGCATACCACCTCCAACGTGTGCAATTATCCCGTCCATGGCTTGTCTAGATGCCTCATCAACATTCATTCCTGTGTGAATGTATTGTCGAAGAAATCTCCCGCTTTGAGAATTTCCGTAAGATATAGCGTGATCAATTTTACCTTCAAGAAAATTACCATCATCTTTTGAAGCATATTTTATGAATGAACAAATGTCTCTGACAGCAGCGAATCCAAGGCCAACAATACGACTACCTTTTGTCGTATATACCAATTTATATATACGACCTAATTCAAATCCTCCTTTAAGGCTTACATGAGATGCGTCGGGCTCAATTTCAGAATCTTCCACTCTAACTAGAGACCATTTATTTCTTTCAATAATTTGAGGGCTTCCATTTGGGTGGTCTTGAACCATTAACTCTGCTTGAAGTTCAGTTTCATCATTAGCTGGGTTTTTTAAGTGATACCTATCAGCTAAAGGAAAGACAGAAGTTTCAACATTAGCTTGATACTGGTTCATTACTTTTCCTGTTAATTGTTCCCCATTAGAATATGCTTCGGGGACAGAAAGGCCTATTAACCCTGGTATATCTGGGACATCAGCTTGCCATCCACAAAACATCAATGTATACCCTTCCCTCATTAAAAATCCGTTGCCGGATTCTATAGGGGAACTTGGATCATATTGCCTATCAGAACTATTAAACCCAGTCAGGATTGTTTTATTACCTCTATTCACGATATCTAGAAACATTGTTCCATTTCCATTATCAGGTTTTGAGGGAGTTAGCATGACAAAATCTGCAGAAAACTCTACTTTACCATCGGCATTTCTAGGTGCTAATTTAAGATCCACTATTCTTTCGTTAGATTCTGAAAATGGATCAACCTCAAAGTAAACTATTCCTTTAATTTCCTCATAAGTACCTATTTCACCGTATGTTTTTCCTTTTTCTAGGAGCACTCTACTTTCTATTTCTAAGCGACTTACTGTCATTTTTCACCTCCCCAAATTTAATGTGATTCTACCATTCCGGTAAATTTATCTAATATTTCATTTAGGATTAAAATTTTGGTTATAATTCCCACATATATTTGAATGGAGATGCTATGACTGATGCAAATGAGCACGAAAACCTGACTGACGGATTTAATTTAGTAATAGATGCTTTGAAATTAAATGATATTAATACTATTTATAACGTACCAGGTATTCCTATTACTGATTTGGGGCGTATGATGCAAGCTTCAGGAATGAGAGTACTGTCATTTCGTCATGAACAAAATGCTGGTTATGCAGCAGCAACAGCAGGGTTTTTGACTAAAAAACCTGGTGTTTGTATGACTGTGTCTGCGCCAGGCTTTTTAAATGGATTAACTGCATTGGCTCATGCTACTACTAATTGTTTTCCTATGATTATGATTAGCGGATCTTCAGAAAGAGAAATAGTTGATTTGCAACAAGGTGATTATGAGGAAATGGATCAGCTCGCTATAGCAAAACCTCTTTGTAAGGCAGCATATAGAATTCTTAATGTAGAGGATATTGGAATAGGAATAGCTAGAGCTATTCGTGCAGCATTATCAGGAAGACCTGGTGGAGTGTATTTAGATATGCCTGCAAAATTATTGCCTCAAGTGATGAATGCTAAAGAAGGCGAACAATCTTTAGTGAAAGTGATTGATGCTGCTCCTAAACAAATTCCTTCTCAAGAATCTATTGAAAGAGCTTGTGAAATTTTAAAATCAGCCGAAAAACCATTAATTATTTTAGGTAAAGGTGCTGCTTATTCTCAGTCTGATACAGAGATTAAAGAATTAATAGAAAAGACTGGCATTCCATATTTACCTATGAGTATGGCTAAGGGGATTTTGCCAGATGTTCATCTCCAATCAGCATCGGCTGCAAGATCACTTGTTTTAAAAGAAGCAGATGTTGTAATGGTTATAGGTGCAAGAATCAATTGGTTACTTTCTCACGGAAAAGGTAAAACTTGGGGTGAAAATGATAAAAAAATTATACAGATTGATATAGACCCAAAAGAAATCGATAGTAATGTTCCAATAGCTGCACCAGTAATAGGAGATATTCAATCTTGCATCAATGCGATTTTAGAAAAAATTGATGAGACATGGTTACAACCTCCTTCAGAATGGACAAACTCCATTAGAGAAAAAGTAGAAACAAACATCGCAAGAATGGCTCCTAGACTTGCAAATCAAAATAATCCAATGGATTTTCATGGTGCTTTAGGTGTTTTGAGGGATGTGATTAAAGATAGACCCGAATCTATATTGGTTAACGAAGGAGCTAATACTCTAGATTTTACTCGCTCTATTATAGATATGTATCAACCTAGGAGGAGAATAGATGTTGGTACTTGGGGAGTAATGGGAATAGGTATGGGTTCTGCAATAGCAGCAACAGTTGAGACAGGAAATCCTGTTTTGGCTATAGAAGGTGATAGTGCATTTGGTTTTTCTGCCATGGAAATTGAAACTATATGTAGATACAAATTACCTGTGTGTGTAGTGGTATTTAATAATGGTGGAATATATCGGGGAGTTGATGTGAACACCACAGAAGGTGAGGACGTTGCAACAACAGTATTTGTAAAAGATTCAAGGTATGACAAGTTGATTGAAGCTTTTGGAGGGGTAGGGGTTAATGTCTCATCTCCAACTGAATTGAAGTCAGCGGTTGATGAAGCTATGAATTCTGGAACTCCAACTTTAATTAATGCAGTCATAGATAGTTCAGCTGGCACAGAGAGTGGACGAATAGGTAACCTTAACCCTCAAAGTTTAGTAAAGAAAGGCAAATAAACAAAATTATTGGTGAAGAATCATTTGACAGATTCTTGGGAAAAACTATGTAAAGGTATCTTATAGGTCGTAACCTGTAATTTGTTGAAATCAAATGGCATTGTAAATTACATTGGTGTTTTTGGATCCACGCATAAATTTTGTTAAATATGTTCAATGATTTGAATTAGATTTCCACAAGTGTCATTAAATACTGCAATTTTTACAGGGCCTATTTCGGTTGGTTCTACATTAAAATTAATTCCCTGATTGATGAGGCGCTTAAATTCTGTATCAACACTATCAACTTCTAATTGTGTATATGGAATTCCGGCTTCCATTAATGATTCTTGATAAAATTTAGAGGGTTCAAAATTGTTAGGTGATGGCTCTAATAGAATTTCTGGGCCATCAGGCCATTCAGGTGAAACTAGTGTTAGCCACCTATCAGAATTTCCTACAGGTACATCTTTGTTTAAAATAAAACCTAATTTTTCAGTATAAAATTTTAACGCTTTATCTTGATCGAGAACTGGAATGCTAACTAAATTTATTTTCAAGTTTTCTTCCTTAATACTAAATAATTAATCAAATGCAGATAATACTTGTTCATCAAGCTCTTGAAGAGATTCTGAATTACTTGGCCTAGGTGAAAACATAATTTCATCTACTCCAGCTTCAATGAATTCTCCTACTCGATCAATGATGTAATTAGCATTACCTGCAACAGTTCCCGATCCAACTTTACTGATAAATTCATCAGTTTCAGATTTATTATCAGATAATTTTGTAGGCATTGAAATAGTGTATGTGATTTCAGAAGGGTCTCTACCTACATCCTCACAGTGTTGTTTGATTACATTAACTTTATGGTTGTATAACTTTAGTGACATTCCACCCATAGCTTCGTTTTCAGGTTTTCCAACGGCAAAACCATCTAGATTCCATACGTCTCCATATTTTGCTAAGGTTCTTAAAGTTCTCTTTTCTCCCATTCCGCCTACCATAATAGGAATGTGTGGTTTTTGAACTGAACCAGGAGAAAGAGGTGCCTTATCTAGTTTGTAGAATTTTCCATCAAAATTCACTGGTTCTGTGGCTGTAAATAATTCGCGAATTAATTTACAGGATTCTTCAAATCTATTTGATCGTTCTCCTAGAGAATAAAAATCCCACCCATAAGCTTCGTGTTCTCTTTGAAACCATGCTGCTCCAACACTTAAAACAAATCGTCCATTAGAAATTTGATCAATTGTTGTAGCCATTTTGGCAACTAATCCAGGGTTTCTGTAAGTATTACCATTCACCATATGACCCATTCTTAGAGTATTTGTCATTCCAGCTACAGCGGCTAATAAAGTCCAAGACTCAAAAATAGGTTGATCTTCAGCACCTTTCCATGCGGCTGGTGGGATAAAATGGTCCGGAAACCAAATGCTGCTCCATCTGCCAGAATCCATTGTTTTCATCGCTCCTTGGATTTCTTCCCAAGTAGTTGTGTAACTTGAAACTGATGCACCAAATTTCATTTTTATCTCCTAGAAACTTTATTCAAAAGAAGAGTACACGATATTCCTTAATTTATGCCACAAATCATATGAAGTGAATGGAGTTAATTGACTGAAAAACGCTACTGTCATGTTCTTTGAAGGATCAACCCAAAAAAATGTACTTCCTTTTCCTACCCAAGCTAATTCACCTTTGCTTCCTAAGTTTTGAGATTTCTCTGGATCAGTTAGGATGCTAAATCCTAATCCGAATTCATATCCCGTCAAGTTTATTATGCCTAATGATCCCATATCTGTTTTTTCAAATTTCGGGAGATGACTTGTATGGCTTTGAGAAATCAATGAGAAGGTGTTGTCTGAAATAAAATGATGATTTCTGTAATTACCTCTGTATAAAATCATGTTAGCAAATTTCAAATAATCATCTACACTGCTAATTAGGCCTCCACCACCAGAATTGAAATTTGGATTTAATTGCAGTGGGTCAGAATTGTATTTTTGGTCTAATATGGGCTCTCCTTTTGCATTGAAATCATACATTGATGCTATTCGAGAATAATTAGATTTATCCAGATGAAAAGAAGTGTCAGTCATATCTAACTTCTGAAAAATTTCTTCATCGAGGAACTCACCTAATGTTTTATTAGTAATTTTTTGGATAATAAAACCTAGTACATCAGTGGAAACGGAATAATTCCATTTAGTCCCTGGTTCAAATAAAAGAGGTGTTTCAGATAAAATATTAATTAGTGATTCTAGACTTTTATGAAAACTACCAATCGTATTGTCTCTGTAAAACTGATCAATCGAATTGTTTTCCATGAATGAATATGTGAATCCAGATGTATGTCTCAATAAATCTAAAATTGTAATTTCATTGATAGCAGGAATAGTATTTAAATCTCCTGGAAAAATTTCTTGCAGAACATTCATGTTTGCCATTTTAGGTATGAATTCTGAAATTTTATCTTCTAAAGAAATTAATCCACGATCAACTAAAATCATGAAACCAAAACTGACTATAGGTTTGGTCATTGAATGAATTTGAAATAATGTAGAACGATCCATAAGGATTTCTTTTTCACGATTTTGGAATCCAAACTTTGAAAAATGGAATTCTGATCCATCTATATGAAGAGCGAAGTTTGCCCCTACTAATTTTTTAGAATCAAAAAATTCTTTTTGAATTTTTTGGTCTATTGAAGACAAATTCATTGTGATGGAGGTTTAGTAGTTAGTCTTAATGTTAAATACCCTAAGACTCCTGCAAATAATGAGGCTATTAAAACTCCTAGCCTTACTGATGTTTGGTATTCAGGATCAGTGAAAGCTAAACTTCCAATAAACAAGCTCATTGTAAATCCAATTCCCGTTACTATAGAAAGACCATAATACTGAGCCCAAGAAACGTCCGAAGGTAATTTACAGATCCTCAATAGACTTCCTATATATGTAAATAACATTACTCCTATTTGTTTACCAAAAAACAGTCCTAATATGATACCTAAAGTTACAGGGTCCCAAAGGAGATTTAATTTCATTCCAGAAAATGAAACTCCAGCATTTGCAAAAGCAAAAATAGGCAAAATCATGAAGTTTACCCAGGGTTCTATTGAATGTTCAAGCTTATATAAAGGTGAGTGATCTGAGGAGTTTTTAGCGTTAATAGGTATAAATTGTGCTAATACTACACCTGCTAAGCTTGCATGTATTCCCGATTTTAGTACAAAAACCCATAATAAAATTCCTACAAGAACATAAGGCGATAATTTGGTGATTTTCCTGTTGTTTAAAATTAATAAGGTTGCTGTAGATAGAGCAGCAAAAACTAAGTAAGTTATTGATAAGTCAGACGTATAGAAGGATGCAATAATTATTATTGCCATCAGATCATCAATTATTGCTACGGCTACTAATGTGACTTTTAAAGAAATTGGGACTCTGTTACCTAATAATGTTACGACTCCTAATGCAAAAGCAATATCTGTTGCGGTGGGGATGGCCCATCCATTAGTTGTCACTTCATTTCCAAAATTTAAGCCGATGTAAATTATTGCAGGTATGGTAATGCCGCCTATTGCAGCTACAGCAGGCAAGCTAAATTGTTCTCTTGTGGAAAGGTGACCTTGAACCAATTCTCGTTTGATTTCTAATCCAACCAAAAGAAAAAATATAGCCATTAGGCCGTCATTAATCCAATGGTGTAAGTCCTTGTCTACCCCAAAGTTAGATATATTAATGCTTACAGAAGTGTGTAAAAGTTTTGCGTATGAATCGCTTAAAAATGAATTTTCAACGAGTATTGCTGCAATTGCGGCTGCAAGTAATAAAATCCCTGCTGCCGATTTTAATTGGAAAAATTTACTAATTATCTGTATGGGCATTTTTTGTCTCAAGTTTGAAATGATAAGTGTTACTTATAATAACGTAAAATTTTAATTCTAGAATCTATTTTTAGTTAAAAAAAACCACGTATAATTTGAAAACCTTTTGCTGTGGAGATTTCATGACTTGGTTGATTTTTAGTTTTCTTAGTGCGTTTACATTTTCTCTTGTCACTGTACTGGATAAAGTGATTATTACTAAGCATGTTTCTAGTGCGAAAGTTTTTATACTGGGATTGGGAATTACTCAAACAGCAATGGGGTTTTATCTTTTTCCTTGGTTAATAAGCCATTATCCTTTGATTCCATCGCTGATTGCACTTGTTTCAGGAATTGTTTGTGCTATTTATTTAATAATTATGTTTATGGCTATGGAATCTCAGGATGTTTCAAGGTTAATACCTGTAGTTTCGACTTACCCGATATTTGTAGCATTTCTTTCTTACGCTTTTTTAGGTGAATCCATTGGGTTATATATTTGGCTTAGTATTATTTTGACAGTTTCAGGAGCTGTAATGGTGTCATTGGGTCCTTCTCAATCAGGTAGAGCTTCCACGAGTATCCGGCTAATGATTTTATTGTTTTTTGGAAGTTTATGTTTTGGGTTAAGTCAGTTTTTGGCAAAGATAATCGTCGATGATATGGAATTATGGCCTCAATTTATGCTTAGAAGTTTAGGTGTAGGAATAGCATCATCTTTTGTGATTTTTTTCCCGGGAGTCAAAAAAGGCTTTATTCAATTAGTAAAAACTCCCAAATCTTTTTTATTGTTTTTTTTCACTGAAGGAATCCTAGCTTTTGCTGCGATAGCATTTTTTTATTTCGCAATTTATGCTGGTGAAGTTTACTTAGTGTCTACAGTAATGAGTAGTAGGCCGGTATTCGTATTTTTTCTTGGCATAATTTTAAGTTTACCTTTCATAAAAATTCTGTCTGAGAGATTAGAAGGTAAAGCTCTTTATGTGAGAGCTATTGGTACATTTATGACAGTTGCTGGTGTAAGCGGAATTGCTTTACTGTAAAATTTCCATAGATTATTTTTGAGGAATTGATGGACTGGTTTTTCTATAGCTTAACGACTTCTATTTTGATATCTGTAATTACTGTGTTTAGTAAGGTCATAATTACTAAACATGTCAACACACCATTTGTTTATATATTTGCTATAGGTGTAATTCATATACTCCATCATATATTTGTTTTGCCATGGTTGATAGGAGCCGATTATCCATTCATACCATCGGTGATAGCTTTTTTAAGTGGAGTTAGCATGGCTGTTTACGTAATGATTCAGTTTGTGGCTATGAAATATTTTGATATGTCTAGATTGGTTCCTGTATTAACAACTTATCCGATTTTTGTCGCTATATTGTCACAATTGTTTTTGGGTGAAAATATTGCGTTGTTTGCTTGGATAAGTATTTTGGTTGCTGTTTGTGGGGCTGGATTAGTTTCGTTTGGTCCATCTGAATCAGGAAAAGGCACTTTAACTATTCCCTTAACTCTATCTTTATTACTGGCTAGCTTCTTTTTTGCATTAGCTCAATTTTTAGTGAAATTTATTTCTGATGATATACAAATATGGCCACAGTCTTTAATTAGGTCTTTTGGTGAAATAAGTGTTCTTGGTGTTTTGGTATTTTTGCCAAAAGTTCGATCAGGATTTGTTGATCTTATAATACACCTAAATCTCTTTCGTTATATTTGTTTGCAGAAGGATTTTTAGCTGGAATAACTCTTATATGTTTTTATTCTGCAATTTATGCAACAGATGTTTATTTGGTATCGGCAGTGTTGATCACTCGCCCGCTATTTGTTTTTGTATTGGGATTAATTATGAGCTTGCCTTTCTTTAATGTTTTGTCTGAAGGGACAAGAGGCAAATCGTTGATTTATAGATTACTTGGCACTATTTTAACTGTTTTAGGTGTAGGTGGAGTTATATTGTTATAGAATAAAAGTATAGTTTCATTCTTATAACAGGTAAATTTGAAAGAAAAAATTGTAATTAATTGGTTCAGAAATGATTTAAGAATTCAAGATAATTTATCTTTATTTCATGCTTCTAAATCTACTCCAGTTTTATGTCTTTATATTTATGATGAATCGTTTGTATCAGAATTTTTACCTGGATCTGCTAGCAAAGCTTGGCTCTATAGATCGTTAGTAGAATTAGACAAATCTTTAAATTATCACCTAAAAGTAATCATAGGTGATTCCAAAGATGTGTTTCAAAAACTATCTACCTGTTTTGAAGTGTCAGATGTTTTTTGCAATAAATCATATGAACCACAGCAAATTGAAAAAGATTCACAAATTCAAGATTATTTATCAGAAATTGGAATTAATTTTAATTCATACAACTCTTCTCTTCTTTGGGATACAGAAAAAATCCTAAAGGATGATGGTACTCCCTATAGAGTTTTTACGCCCTTTTATAAGAAAGGGTGTTTGGTTTCAGGTGATCCTAGGCCACCATTACCTGATTTGACTCCCAATGTTTTTCAAACAGAATTGATAATTTCAGAGCTAAGTGTTTTAAGTGAACTGATTGATGATGATTGGGATAAAAAAATAAAAAAAAATTGGGACGTTGGTGAATCTGCAGCTTTGAATCAATTAGATGGATTTTTGCAAAATGGAATCTATAACTACAAAGACGGCAGAAATTTCCCTGATAATTTGAATGTGTCCAGATTGTCCCCTCATCTTCATTTTGGAGAAATTTCACCAAATCAAATCTGGTATGCAATTAATGAAAATAATAATGAAAGAAATGTAAGTCATTTTAAAAGTGAATTGGGATGGAGAGAATTTTCAAATAATTTGTTGTACTTTAACCCGGATTTTCCTACTAAAAACTTTCAACAAAAATTTGATAATTTTCCATGGGAATTTGATTCTGAAATTTTCAACTCTTGGAAAAATGGGACTACAGGCATACCTATAGTTGATGCTGGAATGAGAGAACTTTCTGAGACTGGTTATATGCATAATCGACTAAGAATGATAGTCGGATCATTTTTGGTTAAAAACCTGTTAATACATTGGAGTTATGGGGCTAAATGGTTTTGGGAATGTTTATTTGATGCAGATTTAGCAAATAATAGTGCCGGGTGGCAATGGATTGCTGGGAGTGGTGCGGATGCAGCTCCCTATTTCAGAATCTTTAATCCAATACTCCAAAGTCAAAAATTTGACCCTGACGGTACCTATATTAAACGATTTGTTCCTGAATTATCAAAATTACCTGTTGACTTTTTGTTTTCACCTTGGGAAATTAAAGAGTCTGAATTATTGAAATATGATTTCAAAATTGGTGAGGATTATCCTTTTCCGATTATTGATTTGAAGTTTTCTAGGCAACGTGCTTTAGATTCTTTTCATAAATTGAATGAAAATAAATAAGTTCATGAAAATAAATTAGTGTAAACTGTCTCTATTTAAAGGGAAATTATTATGGATTTAGAATCAACAGCACTGGGAGTTTTAGTTTTAGGCTTATTGCTAGGATTGAAACATGCTACGGATGCTGATCATGTTGTAGCAGTCACAACTATAGTGAATGAATACAAAAATGCATTTAAAGGCATTTGGGTAGGAGTTTCTTGGGGGCTTGGTCACACATTACCACTTTTGATTTTGGGTACAGTCATCTTGGTGTTTAAAGATCTTGTTATGGACTCATATGAAGAAATTGCTCCTGTTTTTGAGTTTGGCGTAGGAGTAATGTTGGTATTTTTGGGCGCTCAAGTTTTTTGGAATTTATATAAGAAAAGATTACATGTTCATCATCATCAACATGATGGTGATCAACATTTGCATATTCATGGAGCCCACGACGCATCAGAGGATCCTTCTATAGAAAAATCTCATTCGTTGTTTAATCCTGGTAAACCATTTTTTCGATTCAAGTCTTTTGTGATTGGTTTAATTCATGGCATGGCGGGGAGTGCTGCAGTAATGCTTGCTTTGCTAGCTACAATTGATTCGTTTTTTGTAGGATTTGGATACTTGATTTTGTTTGGAGTTGGCACGGTAATCTCTATGGCATTAATTACAGTGCTGTTAAGTCTTCCTTTTGTGATTTCAAACAAAACTGAAAAGTTCCATTTGGGCGTTAACGCTATTGCTGGGTCAATAAGTGCTGTTTTCGGTTTTGCGCTTATGTCTGATATCGCTCTAGGAACTCAATTGATTCCATTCTAATAAGCTTTTTTGGGGAACTTTTAACAAATATTTATATTGCAATCAAATCAGTTCCTCGTTATTGAATTGTAAGCATACTAGCAGGATTTTTGATCATCATTTTGTTGATTATTTTGTTCTCTATCCCTCTCATTTCCATCCAAGGAACAATTCTTTTTAATAAATGATCAAACCCATGTCCACCATATTTTTTTAGTCTATGCTTAGTGCATATATCATGTGCTAATAAAATTTGATCCTCAAAATTATTTTTTATTAAAAATTCAATCATCTTGATTCTTTCATGATCGCCTGGCATGTAAGTTTCAGGTGCTAGAGGGTAATATTGGCTTTCATGTCCCCACAAGTCTAAATTCAAGTAAACTCCAGTTTCTGCTGTTTCTTTTAATATGGAATAATCAAATATGGTTCTATCAATATGGCCCATTACAACATGATTCAGGTCAGCGCCCAATCGATCAATAAATTCTATTATTTCTAAAGGTGCATATTGATCTCTCCCAGGGTGTATGAGTAGAGGTAATCCTGTAGTTTTGTGGGCCAAAACAGAAGCTTCCATCACTGTTTTTTCATTATCTGTCCAAGGCCACGAGCACCCTATCTCACCTATAATTCCAGATTTTACACTTGTATCATCAGCTCCAATTGTAATATCTTTCATAATTGATTCGAATAAAGATTCTATCCCGTCAGATGTATAGTTTTTTCTTTGGGCTAATTCAACATAAAATCCCGAGCCCATTACAATATTTATACCCGTTTTAGAACTGATTTCCTTAAGTTTTTGAGGGTCTCTTCCTAAGCCTATATTAGTTACATCAACTATAGTTTTTCCACCAGAATTTCTATAATGGTTTAACTCATTACAGGCATCTTCTACATCATCATATTTCAGGTTGTCTCTAGATGATGCCCAATTGAATCGAACCCAACCTAAATTATCAATACTGATTTTTTCATCCATTTTTGAAATATCTTTTGAATCAATTGGATCAGTTAAAACTGCATTAAAATCAATAATAATATGATCATGGGTAGTAGTATTTCCTACTGTATTAGGTTCAATAGGACCTAATACAGTCATTACTTTACCTTGGTTTTTTTGATTGAAACTATTCAAATCTGTTATATGTAGGGTTAATTAGAATTTCGTTAATAGTAACGTGTGGGGGTTGTTGAGCCACATATAATACTAATTCACCTAAATCGTCTGATTGAAGAATTCGTGCTCTGTCTTCCTCACTTACAGGAACTGGACGGTTGTCTAATATTGGAGTTGCGACTTCACCTGGGCAAATTGCAGTAGCTCTAATCCCATTATTTCTTTCTTCAATAATTAAACTTTCAGTCATCGCATTCATTGCATGTTTTGCAGAAGTATATGCTGGACCTGTGAGTTTTCCGGCTCGTTTTCCTGCCATAGATGAGATGTTGATAATTAATCCGCCACCTTGTCTTCTCATTCCTGGAAGTACTGCTTGGCAACAATAGAATGCACCGTTTAAATCGATGTTAATTACGTTATCCCAATCTTCGATTGACACATTAGGCCAATTTCTATTTTTAATGTTAATTCCTGCGCTAAAAACTCCGATATCAATTCTGCCATATTTAGCAATTATTTCATTTGCAACATTTTCAACATCTTCATTACTAGATACATCTAATGGGTGGATAGAAACATTATTTGAATTGATTTTTGTAGCTACATCTTCTAGCACTGATTTTCTTCTTCCAGATAATGCAACTTTGCATCCTGCTTCAGCTAGTTTTATTGCTGCACCTTCTCCAATTCCGGTTCCTGCACCAGTTATCCACACTACTTGTCCATTTAAGTCTTGTAGCATATTTCCCTCCAAGTGATTGTAATTATTAAAACACTCTAAATGACATATGAATCTTTTTCAAATTATGGTTCAATACTGCAAAAGGAGGAGTGATGACTAGAATTAATAAATGTATAGAATTATTAGAGCAAAGTCAGGCAATTTTTGCTATTCCAGCTATTGAATTGTCTTATGATTGTGGTGTCGAAATGTCCCAGACATGGGCTGATATGATTCAAGTAGATTTTGAACATGATCCATTTGATACAGTTGGACTGAAAGAGTTTATGAAGGGATTGAAAGATGGTGGCCCAACTCCAAGTGGCCACTTAACTCCTACAGTTATTACTACTATTCCTTCTAATTGCAAAACTCCAGAGGAAGTTATTTATAATGCATGGCAAGTTAGACATGTCTTGTCTACAGGTGCTCACGGTATATTGCACACCCATACTAGGCAAGCTGACGCTGTTGCAATGTTTGTAGCGGCTACTAGATACCCATTTCAACATTTGGGTCGAGATCATGGAATCCCTGAAGGATTAAGAGGGCAGGGGGGGCAAAAATTCCCTGCAAATTTGTGGGATATGGACCCTGTTGAATATATGAGAATTGCTGATCCGTGGCCTTTGAATCCAAAAGGTGAACTACTTCTAGGATTAAAAATAGAAGATAGGTATTGTTTAGTTGATGCTGATAATATCGCAGCCGTTTCTGGGATTTCTTTTGCAGAATGGGGACCTGGAGATATGGGTATGTCATTTGGGCATTTAGATCAACACGATCCTCCTTATTCTGACGAAATGAATGATGCTAGAGAAATCGTAAAAAATGCTATTGATAAATCCGGGTTAGCATTTTTGTGTGGTTGGAAAGATTCAACTATGAATGAAGAACAGCAAACTAGATTTTGTTTGGATGAATTAGGTGCAAGAATTCTTCACGTATCTGATTCTAATCTTGCCAATGAGATTCGAATCGAAATGGGTCGAGAAATGCCGTGGTGATTTTTCTAGTGTAATATTAATAAAAGAGAGTTTTTATGAAATCTGCACTAGAATACCTAGGTAAAAGTTTGACTAATAGTTTGTCTTATTCTTCAGATGTGCTTTTTGAAGTTGGAGAAACTAAAAGTATGAGTAGCTTTGAGTTGGAGATGACTTCATGGGTCATGGCTTTTTATGTTTTTTCTGAGATTGAATTGTCACTGCCAATTTTAACTAAAGATAATTTAACCGAAGAATTTTTATTAAAAGTGAGTGAATTTAATAATGAACAACTCATGGAAGTGGCTCAATCTGTTTTTGATACAGTCAATGAAGAAGTCAGTCAAGGTGTTTTAATTCCTAGAGTTAGAGGTCATATATTGAGAAATGTTTCTCTATTGAACTTGAAACTACAAAATCATTTAGATTTTGTAGAGAAATTTAGAGCTTCTCCAGAATCAGAAAATTCTGTTCAAGATTACTTTAAAAATGAATCTGAAGAATTTAAAGAATGGATGATTAGATTCTTGCAAGACGAAGACCAAAAAGATTTGATGAATCAATTAGTTTAAAGAGGTAATATGACTCTCATTACAGATAAAATTCAACAATTAGAAACCCCCATTGACGTTATGTTTTTGATGCATAAAGTATTCTTGACCCAATCTGAAAAAGCTTCTGAATTAGCAAAAAATGCCATAGAAACAAATGACTTGAAAGAGTTTAAGTCTGTTTTAGATAACTGGCTTAAATTACTTTTGTATCACTATCAAACTGAAGATGAATTTATGACAGGGCCATTAAAAGAAAAGGAATACCATGATGGTCGTTTAGGTTTGAGAGATAATGTTGCAGAACATGATGAGATTAGGTCAAAAGGAGAAATAGTTTTAAAAGACTATCAAAAGACATTGAATCCAAAGAATATGTCAGTTCAAGAAATATTAGAAATGGATGATTTAGAGCACTTAAAAGTAATGGATAAAATTTCAGCAGTCCAAAGTTCTATAGTTGATGCTTTTGGAGCAGAAAAATTAAAAGCACGTTCTTTGAGAGGTTTATATCAAAGTGTTTTAGACTTGAAAGTTGTGGAATTTGATCACTTTGAAAATGAAGAAGCCTTTGTGCTTCCGCTAGTTAGAGAGCAAATGACCTATGAGCAACAGCTTCAATTGACAGGAAAATTATTGTTCGATTCAACGGACCAGAATGAAAACTGGATCGTGGATTTTTTGTTTTCAGTTTTAGATGATGACGAAAAAAGTTTGTTACAAGATTTAGTGGCAGAAATTAAAGGTTAGTTTTACCATAAGTCGTTTCCCCATGGAGCACGGTCTACGGAGAACATTAAATTAGCCTGAGATATTGTACTTTTTGAAGTTGACTCGATCCTTCCAGAGCTTTGTAAAACAGAGAAATTTATAGCTCCTAAGTATGTTGCCCCTAAATCTCTTACATGAAGAGTTATGTCGGGTGTTTTTGTAGTTTGGATACAGTTACTTACTCCATTTTCACTAGAAATTGAATATGTGTTGTTATTCCAATCTAGAAAATCATCTACAACTTTAATGTTAATAGAGCCATCAATAGCGTATTTTCTGTTTGTAAGTGCTTCTTGAACATTTACTAAGCGAACCCAATTTTGATCTTTTGATTTTGTGTTTAATCGTCTGGGGTCTGCTAATATCCATTTAAGATCTTCATCAGTAGGTCGTTGGTAGGCTTTTAGATTTTTGGTCAAATCCATTTGTAGACAAAATTGCCAAAGAGATTTGTAGGATTCTAAGTTTGTAGACATTAATTCTATGACATGTAGAGTTGAATCATCTATTCTGAATCTAACATACCCAAGTAATTCTGTATCTTTTGTATATTTAACATTCCAAATACCTGTTTCTATCCGATTGTCCCATGAAGGCAAATCAAAACGTGCCTCCCACCATTCTGGAGTTCTTTCGATCATTCCATTTCTACCTAAAATTCCACGAGAATATATTTTAGGGAAAATATTTTTAGCTTCATCTCTTTCTATAAATGAAAGCTGGCCTGATGGTTCAAAAGGTTCAGCAAATTTGGAATGACTCCGTTCAATTTCTAATGTGTCATTAAAAGAGGCCATTCCATATCCATATCTTCCATAAATTATGCTTTCAGTTGCTTGTAGCACTGCTAGGGGTTCTTCTCGTTCATGGATGTTTTCTAATTGGAATTTCATCATTTTACGGTTAAGGCCCTTACGTCGGTGAGTTGCTTGAACAGAAACTGAAGCTACTGCTGCTATTTTTGACGTACCACCTGGTATATTCATCACCATCGGGTAACTCAATGCATTCCCTACTATTTGGTCTCCATCCATAGCCATAATGTTTCTATCTGGGGGGAAAATATTTTTGTGGGCAATATAAATAGGATCATCAACAGTGTTAAAATTAGTTAGTCCTCTAGAGCTAATAGTTTTTACGTATGGGAAGTCATTCCAAGTACTGTATTTTAATTCGATAGTCATATACGATCCTTGTTATTTCACAAATAAAATTACTTGATCATGATATCTCAAATTGGAAACATTTATGAATCAAACAAATCAAATTTGGAAAAATCCTAAGATTTGGACTTTAGCAATTGCAGAAACGTTAGTGTGGTCAGGACAATTTTATCTTTTTCCTGCCTTGTTATTGCAGTGGAATCAATCTTTTGAATGGTCTGTATCACTAATTTCGGGAGCTTTTTCAATATCTCTTTTAGCATCGGCGTTTTTCAGCATTTTTGTAGGGCGAATTATAGATAGGGGCAAAGGGAGAATTCTCATGACTCTATCAGCTTTAATTGGTGGATTGATTTTAATTTTTCTGTCTCAAATACAAACCATTGGGTTATTTTATTTATCTTGGCTTCTTTTAGGACTCACAACTTCAGGTTGTTTGTATCCCGCTTGTTTTTCTTATTTGACTAACGTTTATAAAGATGACGCTAAAAGACCAATAATGTTAGTCACTTTGTTGGGAGGTTTTGCTGGAACAATTTGTTATCCCATAACTAGTTATTATGTTGAATTATTTGATTGGCAATTTGCTGCGATATTTTGGGGACTAGTTAATATCTTTATATGTGCACCATTATTTAGATATTCTAATTTAGAAAAAACATTTCAAATTCAAAAAAATGTTAGTAAAAATGAAAAACTAAATCGTTTAGAGATTTTGAAGTTTTTTAAAAATCCAATTTTTATTTTGATAGCAATATCATTTACCCTAGTTGCTACAAATAATGGAATGGTGGTAAGTCAAATCTTTCCTTCTTTAGAAAGCAGAGGATTTTCTATAGTTCTCACTGTGTTTTTTGCATCTCTTTTTGGGCCAGCTCAGGTAGCTTCAAGATTATTAGTGTTTATATTGGATTCATTTGATCGGACTAAGATCTCTGTTTCAATTTTATTTCCTGTAGCTTTATTTATCATGGGATTCGCGAGTATTTTATTCATGATAGGTAAAGGGAATTTTTTGTTGATATTTTTGTTTGTAGTGATTCAAGGTGGTGCTTGGGGATTAATGTCATTTATGACTCCAGAAGTCACATGGAAATTTTTGGGATTTAAAAACTTTGCACTTATACTTGCTTTGGTGAGTTTTGGTGGAAAAATTGGAGCTGCTTTTGCCCCTTTATTAGCAGGATTTTTAGGTC
>MDTE01068067.1_pt1 | contig 20140 bp, 10 predicted proteins | sample 811231 | NCBI WGS metagenome assembly MDTE01 (sample SAMN05326651, study PRJNA326480) | marine metagenome | isolation source: seawater | place: Indian Ocean: Red Sea | collected 2010 | reverse complement strand
TGAAACTCTCTCACCGGGAGTGAGACAAGATCTGGTGGGTGGGTCTCAACGGCTTGCGGGCTCGAGGTTCAGCGAGTTTTGCGCCAGCACCACGTGCCGTGTGTTTCAGTTCTGTTGTTGATTCCCCTGGGGCGTTGCGGGCAACGACTCGCGCTAACGCAGCGGATCAAACCTGACTCGGATCAAACTTGAGGTTTCGCATGCTCACTCGGCCGCTACTTGCAGTTGTTTGTCTCGTCCTGGGATCTCAATGTGGCCAGGCTGACGAACGGGCCAGGCAGCACGGGTACAACGTGCTCTTCATCATCTCTGATGACCTGACGGCGACGGCGTTGTCTTGTTATGGAAACAAGGTTTGCCAGACACCCAGCATTGATCGGATTGCTGCACGAGGGACGCGTTTCACGCGGGCCTATTGCCAGGGAACCTATTGTGGGCCGTCCCGGGCGTCGCTGCTGTCGGGGTATTATCCACACGCGACCGGCGTGCTCGGGTACGTGAGTCCCAGAAAGGCAATCGGGAACCGTGCGACTTGGCCACAGTACTTCAAGGATGCGGGATACCACACGGCCCGTGTCAGCAAGATCTTTCACATGGGGGTCCCGGGAGGAATTGAGAAGGGAAGCCACGGTGCCGATGATCCCGTGTCGTGGACCGAGAGATTCAACAGCAAGGGGCCGGAGTGGAGAGCGCCTGGCATCGGTGAAACGCTGGAAGGCAATCCCAACGGAACCAGGCCGGTCGTTGGAGGCAACACGTTTGTCGTCGTCGAAGCCGACGGTGACGACCTGGTGCATTCCGATGGAAAAACTGCCGCCAGAGCGTGCAAGCTGATCGAGCAACACAAGGACAAGAGATTCTTTCTTGGTGTCGGATTTGTCCGCCCGCATGTCCCCTTCGTTGCGCCGAAACCGTACTACATGCCGTTCCCGTTCACCCAGATGCGACTCCCGAAGAAAATCATCGGGGATTGGGACGATATTCCCCGAGCCGGCATCAATTACAAGACCAGCAAGAACATGAAGATGGACGTCGTTCGGCAAAAGAAGGCCGTTGCGGGATACTATGCTTCGGTTGCCTACATGGACGCACAAGTGGGCAAAGTGATGGCCGCGTTGAAGAGGTCGGGATTGGACGAGAAAACCATCGTCATCTTCACGAGCGATCATGGCTACCATCTCGGTGAACACGACTTCTGGGCAAAAGTGAGCCTGCACGAGGAATCCGCCCGGGTGCCGCTGATTGTCCGTGTTCCCGGTAAGAAACCCGCACTCTGTCATTCCCTGGTCGAACTGCTCGACCTGTATCCCACTGTCGCCAGCCTGTGCGGTCTGACTGTTCCTTCTCGCCTGCAGGGCAAGTACATCGGTCGGATGCTTGACGATCCGTCTCATACGGTTCGGGACGCAGCGTTTTGCGTGAATCGCCGTAGCTTCCTTCTCCGCGAAGACAGGTGGGCCTACATCCAGTACGGCGAGCGTGCGCAAAACGGTGTTGAGTTGTTCGACATGGTCAAAGACCCCAGGCAGTACACGAACATTGCCGGAGTGCCCATGTACAAGCCCGTCGTGGCCAGGTTCAAGGCACGGTTGGCCGCCAAGATGCAGGCCGTGCGAGACAACGACCTTGGCCGCCAATAGCGGTTTCCCGGATCGTCACGGCGTCAGTGTCACCGTGCGTGTGATTTCCAGGAGTTGGGATCGCTTCACCGTATCCAGTCTACACGGCCGGGAGGGGTCGGCGGGTGCGGCGAACGGAATCCTCCTTGTGGACAGTTCTGGCGAGACGACCTGGTTCCCGGCTGATCGGCGATGAAATCACATCGAGTAGACCGACTGCCGAACGTCATCGGTTGCAACTCGTTCGCTCAAAACCAACAACACCTTGTCGCCGCACGCCGCAACAGCGGGTTTTGACATGGTGGACTTTGGTGCTTTGAAGTCTGATGATGTGGGACCGAACGGATCGATGCAGGCCGGTCCGCTTTGTCTGCGGCGCGATGTCGAGCTTGCCGCCTGGTGCGGTGGATCGGGACGATTTGAAAGATCACTCGACCACAGGCCTTCAAGGTGATTCCTCTTCTCCTGAAAATGAGACCCAGGCATGACAGGCCACCGCGCGACATCCCCCCTGCTTATCGCTTCGATGCTGCTGATGGTGGGACTGGTTCCCCGGTCTTCTGCAGCCGAGAAACCGGTCAAGGTCTACATTCTCTCGGGCCAGTCCAACATGGTGGGGATCGGCCAGGTTGCCGGAGGTGGCAGTCGTTGGGGCAAGGAATTTCTCGATCCAGTCGTTTCGGTCTATCCGGGCCGTTACGATCCCAAGGCCGACTACGACGCGATGAAGCCCGTGAAGACGTTGAAGTTGGTCGCCTTCGGCGGTGTCCGGCCCACGCCGTTTCCGCAAGGAGGGACTCCTGTTGTTCGGGGGCACATTCGGATCGGGAAAACCGGCATCTATGAACTGCGACCCGGGTATGCCGGCTCGACTTTCAACATCATGGAGATCGACGGTCGGGAGGTGTATCGCAAGCACCCGGGCAAGGATCCCGTGCACAAGCCGATCCGGCTTTTGGCCGGAAAGAAGGTGCCGTTCCGGATCACGTACCTCACCGAGCAGGCGAACGGACTGGGCTGGATCGCCCGGGCCGACATCCCCGGGACGCTGGATACGCTGGTCAAGAAAAAGGGGAGGTTCCCGTTCCTGGTTGATGACAGCGGCAAGTGGATCGAAAGAAAGGACGTCTGGTACCGTGGTGTCATCACGGCCACAGCGAACAAGTGGCTGAGCGTCGGCTGCGGAGCGCGGGCCAACAGCATCGGCCCGGAACTCGGGTTCGGGCACGTAATCGGGAATCACCACGACCAGCCAGTGGTGATCCTCAAGGCATCACAGGGCAACCGGTCACTGGCATGGGATTTCTTGCCACCGGGTAGCCAGCGTTACGAGCACAAGGGAAAGATCTATGCCGGCTACAAGGACTCACCGGCGGTATGGGACAAGGGGACGAAACCGAAACCGATCGACTGGTACGCCGGCAAACAATACGACGACTGTTTTCAGGCGGCTCACAAGGTGCTCGACAACTTCGACACCGAGTTTCCTCAATTCAAGGGCCGCGGTTACGTGATCGCCGGGTTTGCCTGGTGGCAGGGCCACAAGGACCAGGGAAATGCTGTCCACGCCGGCCGTTACGAGAGGAACCTGGTTCACCTCATCAAGACACTCCGCGAGGAATTCCAGGCCCCGAAAGCTCCCTTTGTGATCGCGACCATTGGTTTTGACGGTTGGAAACTGGCAGGCAACGCACTGACGGTTGCCAATGCACAACTCGCGGTGAGTGGCGAGACGGGCAAGTATCCCGAATTCCAGGGCAACGTGAAGACTGTCGAGACGCGTGGTTTTTGGCGAGATGCCGAAGTCTCACCACGGAACCAGGGGTTTCACTACAACCAGAATGCCGAGACCTACATGCTGGTCGGTGAGGCACTTGGGCGGGGAATGCTCCAGTTGATCACCAGCGGTGATTCGCAATGAAAACAACTCGTCGATCACGAATTGTCACGATCATCGAGCGGCGATTGACCAAGTGGCTGTCATCGACATCGGCTACTTGTAGTGGAAAGAGTTCCTGTGGGATCGCGATGTTCTGGACAAGGCTCCCGGGGACCAAGACGGGGAACGTTGCCTGTCTGTGTCTAGCGCCCCTGGCCGGTTGACGTCGGGGCTGCGGTGAGGAGACTGGGAGATGTGATGCGAGTTCTGCCGGGGTTGGTGCCGGTTGCCGAAATGACCGCCGCTGGTGACGGCCGAACTGGTACGGTGTTTGATCAAAAAGAAAGGTGCTCCCGGTTGATCCCGTGAAGATGAGAGGATCACCCGGATCTGCGTGACATTGCGACTTCAACTTCACCGCCTCGACCTCTATGCACTAAGGAAATCGTGGGACCTGTGAGCCCGCCAGGTTGTGTTATGAAGAAAACCCTCTTTCACCTGACCCTGATTCCACTACTGCTGCTTGCCAAGATTGGTTTTGCCGAAGATGGCTTCAGGCCCCTCTTCAACGGCAAGACCTTCGACGGTTGGCGGAATATTAACTGCGGGCCAAAAACGTGGTCGGTGAAGGACGGGATGATTCACTGTACTGGCAAGCCAATCGGGGAATTGCGAACGTTGAAGATGTATGAAAATTTCATCCTCGAATTGGAGTGGCGACATTTGAAGCCGCGTGGCAATGCGGGCATTTTTGTTTGGGCTGATGCTTACCCGGCCCAGGGCCAGCCTTTTCACCGAGGTGTGGAAGTGCAGGTGCTCGAAAATGCCTATGGAAACACTCGTGGTTACACAACGCACGGAGACATCTTCCCGATTCATGGCGCGACAATGACGCCAATCAACGGTCGGGGTGGCTCGCGTGCCTTCCCCACGGAAAACCGGAGTAAGCCCTCGCCAGAATGGAATCACTATCGTGTTGTCTGCGATGACGGCAAGATCTCGCTTGCTGTAAATGGCAAGGTGGTGACGCGTGGTACGGCAGCCAAACCTCGCCGGGGCTACATTTGCCTTGAGTCGGAAGGTTCACCGGTTCAGTTCCGCAACTTGAAGCTCAAGGAACTTCCCGGCACCAACCCAACCCGTGAAGAAATCGCGAAGAAAGAGGAAGGGTTCTACAGCCTGTATACAGGAGTCGATCTTTCCGGATGGGCTGGTGATGGCTGGAAATCCAACGATTGGCGATTGACTAGTGGAACTGCGACCAGGCTGATTTCCAAAAAACGATTCGCCAGCTACTCATTTTTCGCCGACTGGCGCAGCCCGGCCACGTCGGTTCCCTTTGAGTTGCCAGGGATCGGGCCGCTTGGGGAATTGGCTCACTCAAAAACTCGTTGGAATCGTTTGGAGGTGACCCGAAAACCTGGCCTGACACTCATCACGATCAATGGCAAGGTGGTGTCAAAGAAGACAGTCAAGGAACAGGAGTCACTTGCGCCTGCTCCGATCGTGCTGTTGCCCGGTGGCCAGTTTGCCAACATCTTTATCAAAAAACTGAAGTGAAGGGCCTTCGCGCACCCCTTGGGATCCCCGATGTGTGCCGTGTTCCTGCCGCACCGTTTTCCGGCGAATCGAACGACCTGATTTTCGTCCGTACCGGGAAGACGAATGATGCACGAAGGCCGGCCGGAGACACTTTTTCGGAACACCGAATCCCTCGCGCAATTTGGACTCGCACTGGCCCAACTGAAGGCATCTGCCACCACTTGAGATAGTGGATGTGATGTTCCCGGGGCGGGCAGGATGTCCACCAGCCGTTTGAGAGTGTCTTGGTCTCGATGTTAGGCTTGTGGTTGCCAGGATGAACGGCAATTGATCGAATCGAAACGTACTTGGTGAATCATGGTGACGAGTTCCCAACGGCGCAAATACGTGAAGATTCTTGTCGGGTTGTTCGTGGTGGCCTGCTCGGCGCTGGCGCACGGGGAAGAAGAATGGCGGCGTCCGTTCGTGCCAGACAAAGACACGATCGTCTTGTATCACTTCGATGAGGGGGCAGGAAATCAGGCGAAAGATGCCATGGGCGACCAGGAACTGACGCTTCACGCGTTCAAACGCTCGCTCTGGGGGAATCGTCCCGGATTCGGAGCCACGGCACGGTTCGACAGGAACAATGACCATCTGCTGATTGGGCCGACGAACAACGACAAGCTTCACCTGAGAACCTGCAAACAGGAATGGACGATTGAGGCTTGGGTCCGCTACACGGGGACAGGAGGGAAAGACCGCCCCAATTCAACCGCCAAGGGAAACGGTTATACGTTCGCCAACATCTGTGGAACCGATGAGGAAGGCGCCTCGCTGGCTGACGGCTACCGACACGGGTGGCTTTTCTACTTGAGAACGGAAAAGTCCAATGCGAATGCGACGCTCAGCGATGGACTGTTGCCCGGGGCCCGGTTCATCGGTTCACACAAGGGCAAGGATCCGAACAACGATGTGGGTGGGGCCTTCTGGCCCGGCTACCGGCATGGTTGGATCGGAGACGACTGGGGGCGAATCCGCGACACGCAATGGCATCACGTGGCCTGGCAGTTTCGGTTTCGAGATCAAACCGGCTACATGTTCGTCGACGGGAAGATGACCCGGAAGGTCCCGTTGCCAGCACCGGGGCGGGCACCAACGCGGATCATCGAAAACAATGCCAAGCGGTGTGACATCCCGTTTCAGGTGGGGGGATTCCTGCGTCCGACGAACATTCCGGGGTGGAAACCCGGTGCCTTCGGCATGTCCATGTACAACATGGAAGGGGAAATCGACGAGTTGCGAATTTCGAAGGTGATGCGTTTCCCCGTAGCCGACACGGTAGCGATCATTCGCCAGAAGCTTCCCGATGCCGGGAGTGGGATTCCCTACAAGGTTCAATTGGGGGCGGATGCGGCGGTGGGCAAAACTCGCTGGAAAATGATGTACCCCAGGAGCTTGCCCAGGGGGTTGGTGCTGCGTGCTGACGGTTTGCTCCTGGGGACTCCAACCGAGTTGGTTCGAGGTCGCACCATGACGGTGCTCGTCAAGGATGAGTCCGGTGCGGCTGACAAACACACCTTCCGATTGACGGTGGCGCCCGGGCGAATCGTGTCCGATTCCTTGCCACCCGCTTTCGCCGGTCGACCGTATTGCACCGACTTGAAGGTCGAACACATGTTGGGCCCGCGGCGGTGGAGCGTGGTGTCGGGGGCATTGCCCAGGAACGTCACCCTCAATCCAATGACAGGCCGCATTTCCGGGAGTCCTGCGACAGTTGGTGTCAGCCGCTTTTCAGTTGAGGTGACAGGCTCCGATGGCCAGAAATCGCGTCGGTCCCTGGTGGTCCGGGTTTTGCCGGACATGCTTCGAGTCATCTCCGCCGATAGGCAAACTGTCGCGCTTTACGATTGGCAAGGTCCCAGTGGCCGTTTCATTCCGGAGCGAATAAAGGGGGGGGAACTCACCACCCTCACCTACACCAACATGGGTGCCGATCGGCGTTATCACTGGACAGGTCGCAGCGGCCGATTTCCCCAGGAAACCGGGCATGGCGAACATGGTTACGTATCCTTGGGGTATGGGGGGCCGTCGCTGGACATGAAGACGTGCACAAAGGCATGGACGGTCGAGGCATGGGTGCGCCGGGGGGGACCGTACCAGGCGTTCAACGACATCCCGCTGAAGAAATTCGACTTCGGCCACATTTGCGGCACTTACGACAAGAGCAAACGCGGGGTCTGGGAGTTGTATCTCTCGGAGATTGACTCGCCCAATGGCAGTATGGCACCCGGTGTTCATTTCCAGAGTGCGAGCCACACGTGGAAGGACCTTTGTCCGTGGAAACGGCCGAAGGGGATCGTAGGCAAACTCAGTGACGTGGGAATTTCCGACACCGAATGGCATCACGTGGCCTGGCAATACAGTTATGCGGAAGACGTTCACCAGTTGTTCCTGGACGGCAAGTTGATCTGGGAGATGAAGACTCCGGATGGTCGCCAATTGGTGAATGACCGTGTCCACGATGCGCAATTCAGCGTGTTCAGTCGAATCGGAGGGCGCGTCAAATACGGCGGCGACTTCAACTACCTGGGAGCCGGAAATTTCTTCGGCCAAATTGGTGAGATCCGGATCTCCAGCATCCGTCGATACCGTCGTTGAGGGAAAGCCCGTCACGTTCCCATTGGCGTGTTGGCTGGTGGGGCCGAGCCGAACTGGTTTTTGGCCATAGCCGGGGGACGGACTACGCGGGACCGATCGTTGAACTGGTGTCACGAGTTCGACAAACCGTTGATGCTGTTCTTTTTCGTTTCTGGTGCTTCTCCGTGGTTTTCACGCAACCATTTCTCCGCAAGCAGGACAATTCAACTGGTGCTGGCCGATGGCTGCAGTCACACCACAGTCGAACCAGTTGTTGAATTCAATTTCTGCCAAGTGGAGTCAATTCTCATGCCACACAGAACCTGCGTCCCACTGACACATCGCGTCCGTTTGCACTTTCGGAGCCTCAGCCTCACGACGGTTTCGTTCAACCAGATACTGGCGAGTACAAAACTGGTGTATGGCCAATACGGCATCGATGTTGTCTGTGCCTCCGGGGAGTCGCTGCAGTTGTCACCGGCCGATGCGGCCAAGTTCCAGACGATCAATGGCACGTGCACCTGGACGATCACCTCGGGTGAGTACGCAGAACTGCAACGGACTGGAACCCCGGCGCCCAGCAATGACGTCGTTGTCTATTTCGTCGACCAGTTTTCGCAGGCGATCAACGGCTGCGGTGGTCATCTTGCAAATCGACCCGCATGCGTTGTTGCCAGGGCTGGCACCCAATGGTGCACTGCGCACGAGGTGTGCCACGTTCTGCTGGGTTCCAGTTTCAGCCCGGTCCACATGCCATCAACGAGTAACCTGATGCACTCGGTGGATATTCAACGAACGGTGCCAACCTTGACCAGTGCCCAGGTGACGCGGATAAAGCAATCGCCTCTTTGTCGAGCAATCTGATCACGGCCTCTCATCGAGATGCCACGCCGGGGTGCCATGTCGCCAGGGGGGTTGGATCGGATTCTCGCCACAATCTCACCGTGCCCGACCAGTCGCCCACGACCAGCCAGCCCGGCACCCCGACCATGCCCACGCGGGTGGCGATGTCGGTCAACGGCCCTCTTTGCTTCTGTTCGGCTCCAGCCTGGTTCCACGTCCGGGCCAGTCGGTCGCGGCCGACTGTCGCCAGTTGGCCGTCGGCGCGGCAAGCAATTCCCATGACGCCTCCCTCGTGAGCCATCCAGTTCCTCAGCGGTCTTCCTCCAGCCGCTTCCCACTGGCGAACGGTTCCGTCCTGGCTGGCCGAGGCCACCACGCGGCCATCGGGACGCCACGCGATTCCGGTGACCGGTCCGCGGTGTCCAGGCAATGCAGACACCCGATCCCATTGGCGGGTCTCCCACAAGACCAGGCCACCACCACGATCACCGGTGATCAATCGTTGCCCGTCGGGACTGAACCCCATCGAGACAATCCAGTTGGTATGACCTGCAAGCCGACGGATCGTTCTCCCGCTCGGCGTTTCCACGATTCGTACCACGCGGTTGCTACCGATGGCCAGTTGTTTCCCGGACGGATCCAGTGCTGCTGCCAGCACGACATCCTCGCCATCGGCGACGGCGAACAACCGTTTCCCGGTCCGGACCGTCCAGCCCACCACGACACCGGAAACCCCGGCCTGTCCACCGCTGGCCCAGATCACCTCGCCATCAGCACTGAAGGCCAACTGGTGTGGTCGTCCCTCGGGAAACGGCAGCACGCCGGCGAGCTTTTTGCTGACCGCATCGTAGACGAGCACCTGGCCCAGGCCGCCGACAGCCACCAGGGACGACCACGGGCTGGCCGCGAGAGCCACCACGGCACGGCCTCGGGATGCTGTTTGCATCGCCACGCTTGGCCAGCCGGTAGGACGGGCTCCCGGCTGGGCCCCCTTGCCTCCAGGGACGGGGCGACGTAGCGGCGGCCCAACCCGTGAGAGCACCGAGCGAGGGCGCCGTGATGTCCTGGGACGACTCGTGGCGGTCGCCAACAGGCCTCCATCAATCCACTGCCGGATCAACTTCAATTCGGCCGCCGGCACCCGGGGACGCTTCGGTGGCATGTGGGGTTCCTCGGCGTGAGAGACCAGCAGGTACAGCCGGCTCTGCAGCGGATCACCCGGGACCAGCACCTCGCCGGATGACCCTCCTGCGATCGCTGACACGTATCGGGACAGGTCGAGATCGGCCTTTGGTTGGCCACTGCCGTGACATCCGGTGCAGCGACGCCGAAACAGCGGGCCGATGTGATCTCGGAATGTCACCTTCGGTGTTTTTGGCTTTGCTGGTGCCGGATCCTTGGCCAAGACGGCAGGTGAAGCCAACAAGAGAGCCAGGGTTGTGATTCGCACGTACATCGTGAGCACACTGCGTGGGAAGGGGCAGCCGAGATGGCCTGGATGTCTCGACAGAAAAACGGGTCAGTGGTTGAACAGAAATTCCTTGGAATTCACCAACGCCCAGAACAACTCCTGGTAGATTTCTGCCTGATCGTCGGCAGCGGCCACGGCTGCCAGCAACCGGTTTCGCTCACGAGCAGTCGGCGGCCTGGACAGGCAGCGAACGTAAAGAGCCGAGATCACCTTGTCGGGAGCATTGTCGTCGGCCACGAGTCGGGTCAGCACGTCACTGTCCATGATCTTTCCCCAGGTCGTGGCACCGTTGATCAGGTGCAGAGCCTGCGAGAGATTGGGTTGCACGTCGACCTCGCAACTGCAGACGGTCTCGCGGTTTGAACGGCCGAAAGTGTCGAGAAAGTCCGTGGACATCGCTGCAACCGGGAGTTGTACGGCACGGGTTCCCAGTGGAAAACCTCCCAGTCGACTTGGCACCCCCGTGGCCTGGCACAGGCAGTCGTGTAGCACCTCGGCCCTCAATCGACGGAATGCGGCGTGCGAGAAGTTGCGCTGGTCGTCGAGATTGCTGGCCGTCGGCCGCGTCACCCGCTGGTAGGCGTGCGAGAGCGTGATGATGCGAATCAGCTTGCGGAAGTCGTAACCGTCGGCCACCAGTTGGCTGGCCAAAAAGTCGAGCAGCTCGGGATTCGATGGTGGGTTGCTCAGCCGCACATCATCCACCGGCTCGACAATTCCTCGTCCGAAGAACTGGGCCCAGGCGATGTTGGCCAGGTTCCGTGCGAACCACGGATTGTCGGCGGCGGTCAGCCAGTCGGCCAGAACGGCCCGGCGATCCCGGCGGGCCAATTTCGGCACCGCGCCGCCCAGGAATTTTGGTGGCATCACCCGTTGGTCGATCGGATGTCGAATTTCACCGGATCCCTTGTTGAAAACGATTTTCTCCCGCGTGTCTTCCCAGTTGTGTTTCGATCCCAACTGCGTGAAGAAAGCAGCGAAACCGTAGTAGTCGTTCATCGTCCAGCGATCAAACGGGTGGTTGTGGCACTGCGCACATTGAATGCGGGTCCCCATGAAGACCTGGGCCACGTTTTCGGCCAGGATTTTCGGTTTGCCGACCTGGCGGAAATACTGCGCAGGCGGATCCCGAAAGAACCCACCCTCGGCAGTCAACAACTCTCGCACCATGCGATCCATCGGCACGTTGGCCAGGAAACGCTTACGCAACCAGCCGAAGAACCCGCCCTTGACATTGCGGACCTGGAGCAACTCGGCCCACTTCATCACCCAGAGTTCGGTGAACTCCGGTCGTCCCAGTAACTCGTCCACCAACCGCTTCCGTTTGTCGGGACGCTTGTCGGACACGAATCGCTCGTATTCCGCTGGCTGGGGCAATAATCCGATCGTGTCCAGGTAAACGCGACGAAGGAACGTGGAGTCATCACAAAGAGGTGAGGGAATGACTTTCAGTTTCCTGAGCTTGCGATGGATCAGTTCATCAATCCGGTTGGCCACCGGCAGATCGGGGAATTTGACTGCGGGGCCTCCCGGGACCACGATCACCGGCAAGCCGACGTTGTGTTCACCAAACATCGCCGTCACGAACGACTCGCCCCGTTGTTGGCCACTGACGATTCCGTCGGCTGACACGATTGCCGACGCGGTGTTCGTGCTGGTGAAGACGGTCAGTCCGGTGACGTCGCGATCGGTGCCATCTTCGTAATGGGCCCGGACGATCAGGCGGTGAGAATTTGTCGCGGCGGCATTGTTTTCCGACGGCCTGCTCGACAGAACGACTTCCGAGGGAAACAGTTCCAGCCGTTTCACCCGGCTCACATTTTCCGGGTCCCGTGGTGCTCCCTGCTGGAGCCATTTCAGCAGCACACGGTACATCTCGCTGTCGGCATCAAACCGTTGCCCACCACCGTGGACCACTTGTTCACTCGGCTTGGTCAACAGGAGGCTCTCGGCTGGCCGGGCCAGGTCAATCCGACGTCCGACAAATTCCCGGGTGATCCGAAAATGGTCACCGGCTGGATCGAATCCGAACACAGACAACCGGAATCCTCGCTGGCCGCGAGATGCCCCGTGACAACTTCCGCTGTTGCACCCTCCCTTGGTCAGCACCGGCATCACGTCGAGACCAAATCGCACCGGTGACGTTTCGCGGGCATGGCGAACCCTCACCGGGACCACGAGCCGATGCCCCGGGACAGTCACCACGATGTCCAGCGTCCCGTCGTTCACCGGTTGGAGCACCCCATCGACAATCCGGACGCGGTCGGGCACCGAGGCCACCAGTCGGGCCCGGGAGGTCAGGTCGTGAGTGCGTCCCTGTGTGTCAGTTTTCTGGACGAGTATCCGCTGGCGATCGGTCGTTCCGTCGAGTGTCACCCGTGGTGGGTAAACACGAATCTGCGGGTTGTCGGCCATCGCGACGCTACAGCAGACGGCGATCGCCAGGATCCCAGTAGAGATCCGGTGGCGAGTGCACGCCCGAGGATCGAAAGCGAGAATCATGGCTTTCGTTCTCCCGGTTTCTGCCGAGGGGGGCGGTTCTCTGTTTCCAGGATCCGCAGTTGTCCGCCGTGTCCCAGCCGTTGAACAACAACCGTGTTTCGCCATGGAATGGCGATTCGGCAAGAGAGTGTCTTGTGCAGGCCGATGGGGGCCGTTGTTCCGGCGGTCACTCGAAATCGGATCGACTCGGCCTTCGGATCGATTTCGGCCGGCGAGGCCGTCACACCCTCGGGCAGTCCCAACAACTCGGCCCTGGCCGTACCGGCGAACTCGACCTTCTGTTCCAGTTGTGCCTTCATTTCGATCGTCTCTCCCCTGCGGAGAATGGATCGTGTGAGGACGAGATCCAGAAATGCCGGGAGCACCTCGAGTGTCCTCAACTGTGTCGACACGCCACCACCGCGGAGCTGGGTGGCTTCGCGCGAGACGATCGCAATCGGCCATCGCCCCGGTTGCGTTTCCCGGTTGGCTTCCAGTCGCATCGTGACGACCTGTTGGCCGTCCGACAGTGGGTTGGACAACTCGGCACTGACTCCCGTCGGCATGTAGAGCATCGACAATCGCACCTTCCGCCTCAGTCCCGGGCCGACACGGGCGCGAATCGTCAACTGTGTTTCACCTTCCTGGACCAGTGGAGCTCCGATCGGTTCCAGGTCAAGATGCACGGGGTAATCCTCGGCCACCGCCACGGCCAGTCGCTCCGAGTCGACGCCAAAAAAGGCATAGTTGGGAGGGTTGAGTCCGTAGAAGACCGACTGCTCGAATTGTGTTGCCAGTCGCCGGCCTTGTGAGTCGTTGGAACGGAAGCGGACCAGGCTGGCCGTGAGGTGGGCATCCCCGGCCGCGGTGAACAGCATCGGCACCCGCTTGGCGGTCAACCCGGGAGCCTCCAGTGACACGCCTTCCGGCAGTCCCTCGGCGGCCACGGTCAGGGATCCCTCGGGACAATTCTGCCTGAGGTTCTCGACGATCACCGCGTAGCGGTTGCCACGTGGCACCGAGACGCTTTGCCCGGGGGTGCCTCTCCAGTACGGCGGATCCCGGCGCACAAAAAGGGTCAGTTTCGGCTCGATCCGGGTCACCTCGATCCGGTAGTGGTAGTCGATGCCGCCCTTCTTGAGGTGGTCGGCCACTTCGATGGCGTACACACCCTCCTGGTTTGCGGTCAACTCGGTGTAGGCATCCTGGGCAAACCAGCCGGCGTGGTGGCTGTTGTAGGAAAACATCGATGTTCGATGCCTGCGCGGTGGATCATCGTTCCCGGCGACATGCGTCCCGTCGTGGACACGGTACACGTTGATCACCGAGTCGAGACGCGAATAGAGCCGGCGGGCGAAGACCTGCAGCCTGAAGCGGTCACCTTTTTTGGCTCGAAAACGGAACGTGTCCACGTCGCCGGGCTTCGAGATCACCCCGGCAAAAGCGACCGGTGTGTCCTGTTCCGACGGCGGCGATTTCTGCCACTCGTCGTTGGGCTCGGTTTCGACTACCGTCGGCAGGCTGTTGATCCGAATCGGGTGTGGAGTCGGGGACGAAAGTCCGTCCAGCGTCGGGGTGACGGTGGTCATCCCGAAGACCGATTGGTTGCGGTCGTTGGAGATGGGCAACGACCGGGTGAACGTCCCACGGGGATCGCCCAGGAAAGTCATTCGCACCGACTTGTCCGAGACACGTCCGTCGGCAATCACGGCCAGTGGACGCGGAAAGGTGCCCACGTGCAACAGGTACCTCCCTTGAGGTCCCTTGTAAGATCCCTCGTTTCCATAACCACTCTCGCGGATCGCGATCATGTAGGGGCCGGATTTCTCGGCTACGATTCCGGTGATCGGATCATGCAGTCCCAGGCCGGTGTCATCCGACTCGGCCAGCACTCGTGCCCGGGCATCGAGAATCGTCACGTGGGCATCAAACAGTCGTTGGGCCATCCGGACGGCCTGGACATCAACGTTCAGGCGTTGGCCTTTCTTCAGCGTCACCCGAACCCAGTCGACCTGCCCAACCTTGCTGATATGACCCGAGACGGTCGTGTTGAGTGCGACGTCCTGGGGATCTTCGAATGTTGTCGCTCGCGACCGCTCGGCCAGGCGCGGCAGAGGGCCAACGTACAAGGTGTGCAGGGTCGAGAGTCCACCACGGTCGCGGATACGGAATCGGTGCTGGCCGATCCGGCAGTCGGACGAGACCCGGATCTTTGCCAGGTACTCATGGCCGTCGGCCGGGAGATCCGGAGACCTTTTCTTCAGCTTCAGGTCCAGGCAATCCAGGCCCGGCGAATAGAACAAGATGTCCTCGGCCGATGGCAACCAGGCACACCGCAGCAACACGGTCGCAACGTTTCCTCGCTGCAGGTAACGCGGTGCTGCCGAGACCACCGAGCGGGCTTCGGATTGCGCCTGGGCCGTGGAGAACAACGCCACGGCCAGGCCCACGGTTGCCAGCACCTGCCTCACCTTGTGGCAACTCATGAGGCCTCCAGCAGTTCTTTGACCACCCGTCCTCCCTTGACGATCTCTATCGGGCGGCCTCCCGGTGCCTTCAATTCTTTCTCAGCAACGATGCCAACCTGATGGTAGATCGTCGTCAGCAGGTCTCGGGGAGCCAAGGTTCCTGTGTCCGGCCCGGAGGCGGTCAGGTCACTGGATCCATGGACAAGGCCCCGACGGACACCGGCTCCGGCCAGCATGACGCTGAACACCCGGGCCCAGTGGTCACGTCCGGCGGACTTGTTGATCCGAGGTGTTCGTCCAAACTCGGTCGTGACGGTCACCAGCGTGGTCTTGAGCAATCCACGATCGTCAAGGTCGGTGATCAGTGCTGCCAGGGCATGGTCGAACGCTGGAACCTGGCTGGCCAGCGAGGGAGCAATGTTGAAGTGGCTGTCCCAGGAACCGTATTCCAGGGACACGAACCGGACACCCGCCTCAACCAGTCGTCTCGCCAGCAGCATTCTCATGCCGGCCTCACCACTGCCATAGTCCTGGCGTGTTTGGGGTTTTTCTTTGGAGAGATCAAATGCTGCACGGGCTGCGGGCGAGTCGATCAGGCGATAGGCCTGCTGGTAGAACGAGTCGATCGCTTTCAACCGGGGGACCTCGGCCTCGCGATCGACCCGATCATTGACCAGCGACAGCAGTGAACGGGCTCGCGACTGCCGGGCGGTGTTGAGACGGGAGGGGGGGCGGAGATCCTTGACGGCAAAACCGGCGTCGGCCGGGTCGCTGCCCAAGCCGAACGGACCGTAGGCCGTGCTCAGGTAACCGTTGCCTGCGAAGCGGTGTGGCTTGCCCGGCACGCAGATGTAGGCCGGCAAATCATTGCGTGGACCGAATTCGTGGGACACCACGCTGCCCACGCTCGGGTAACTGATCGCGGGACTGGGGCCATACCCGGTGTACATCTGGTGGACGCCAGCTTCGTGATCTGCCAGGACGTGGCTGACCGCCCGGCAGAGGGTCACCCGGTCGAGGATCGTTGCTGTACGGGGCAGCAGGTTGCTGAATTGAACGCCCGGTAGGCGAGTGTTGATGACCTCCAGCTGGCCACGGTACTCGGTGGGAGATTGTGGCTTGGGGTCGAAGGTGTCCTGGTGAGCAATCCCCCCGGGAAGAAAAATGTTGATCACGCTGTGGGCGGGGCCGGGACGGCTCTGAAACACCTTCTGGTCAGCTCGGGACTCCCAGCGGAGGAGTTCCGGAAGACTCAGGCCAAAGCCGGCCAGTGTGCCGACCGTCAGGGCCTGGCGGCGGGTGATGACTGGGGATAACACAGGCTTCATTGTTATCTGGGGGCAGAAGCTGTCAACAGCCCCTGCCCTTTCCCGGGAGATTCTACCTTGTGATCGCTGGGGCTGAGGGCGGCGGGAGTCTCACCGGTTCAGCATCCGGGCTGGCCCGATCTGGAAGGTTGGGCGGGATGGCATGTCCATCGCCGTGCGCCGATAGAAGGCGTAGTTGCCGTAGGCACATCCGGCCAGCAGGTCGGGCCGGTCGTCGCCGTCGATGTCGTGGACGGCCCAGTACGGACCGTGTTTCATCAGGTTGTACAGGGGGCGGCCCCACAGCGAGAGGGGCCGCGGATGATCGAACCTCGGCTCTGTTCGGGTCCCGATATTGCGGACAAACATCGGCTGGCACTTGGTGTTGGCCGGACCCCAATGGCAGATGAGATCCAGCAGGCCATCGCGATCCCAGTCGGCCGCGATGGCCTGGCTGGTGATGTACGCGGGGCACTTCAGCGGCTTCCCGTCCGGATGGGTGATCACACGATCTCGTCGCAGTTTCAGTTGCCCCTCCCTGTCCCGGTATTGGACAAACAATGCATACGCTTCGGCGTACCCTCCGCTGTGACGCGTTCGTCCATCGGCATGAACCATGTCGACGAGGCCGTCACCGTTGAAGTCGCCGAATCCGGCCCTGGCCCGCCACCCGAATGGAGAAACCGGGTCGAGCATCCGCTTGTTCCACTTCCCCGAGCCAGCTCCCAGTCGACGGGCTGTCTCCTTGAGCGTCTGCTCGGTCTCAGGATACCCGTCGACCAACACTTGCCGGCGTGGCCCGAATTTCGGGGCGTCGCGGGTCCCCACGTTCCGGTACCAGAACACGCGGTTGGTGATGTTGGGCAGCATCAAGTCGGGCAATTTGTCACCGTCCCAGTCCACGTACGAGGGGAAGGGGTACCCCATGTCGTGGAAATACCCACGGATTCCCGGAAAGACCTGGCTCATGAAGATCCGGATCGGGCTGCCTTCCGAATGGATCTGCCGGGGCACGGAGAATTGGGGCCGCCGGTCGGTTCCTTCGTTGAGGATCACCGTGGGCCACCCATTGCCTCCCCCGACCACGAGGTCCCAGTCGCCGTCACCATCCCAGTCGCAGGGGAATGGTGATGCCTGGTCTCCGGCAACCACATCAGCCGACCGGCTGGCGATCACGTGGTTCCGCAACCGGATGCCTTCGGGGCCGGACTGGCCCAGATGTTCCAGGAAACGAACCGAGTGAGTTCGCTTGTCGTTGAGCAGCAGGCCTCGGCGTCGGGGGGTGTCGACCGCGGCCAGGAAGGTGGTGTGCTTCAATGCGAGTCCCGGAAACCGCCTGGGGGGGCCGAATCGTGGTGTCTCGCCGCCGAGGTTCTTCCTCCACGTGACCAGGTTGCCCCGGTAGGGTGTCTGGGCATCGGGATCAAGAATCAATCCGACCGCGTCCCGGCGTCCGTCGCCATCGACATCCAGGAAACACGCTCGGCAGCCACAGTCGATCACCACCTCGTCAGCCAGCCGCATTGGCCATCCCTGGGGGTTGGTGTTCTTCAGGAAGTAGCACCGTGAGTCGCGCGTCACACCGGCCTGGTCACTGAACATCCGTCCCACGACCAGGTCCAACAGGCCGTCCCCATCCAGGTCCACCACGCGGACCGGGCCCCACCAGTGCTCTCCCGAATCGCCGGCCGAGCGATCCGTTGGCAGGGGGAACTTTCGGTCGAATACGAACTCGGGCATCCCACCAGCGTCACGACGTCCGCTGTTGAGGAAGACGTGCGCGAACTTGTGGATGCTCCTGTCGGACTGGAAGCGAGTGGTTTTGCTGGTGGTGGTGTAGATCACGTCGGGGCGACCGTCCCGATTGACATCGACCACGTCAGCGACCAGGTACGGTCCCATGAAGTGCTTCAACTGATTGTCGCCAGCCGACTGCTTGTACCTCAGCCGGGCCATCTCGCCGAATTCGAGTTCCCCGTGTGTTCCGGCCATCACCTGGGGAATGCAGACGATTCCGCCCAGCTCTCCCCCGGGCGCGTAATAGTGAGGCAGGGTGCCGACAAGATCGAGTCGTCCGTCCCCGGTCAGGTCGACCAGCCGGGCGGGAAATCTCATCGTGATCGGCCGTGGAACACCGGCATTGTAAGACACCAGGTCTCCAACACCGATCAGAGGCGTGAATCGTCGGGGCCTCAGAGTCGCACGTTTGGCCGTCGTTCGGAAATGGATCTCGTAGGCTCTCTGGTTGGGCCCGGCGGCAACCCATTGCACATGTCCGGAGTTGCCCACGCCGAAACCGTCTCCCAGCGAATGGGCCACAACTCGACCGGTCCCCATCTCGCGAACCTGGATGCTGTTTGGGTCGAGGACCCCCGGCGCGTCGATTGCCGAGAGTGCTTTATCAAAGTCGACAAGTGGGTCCAGCGGAACGTTCTCGGACGGCAGCTTGGATGTGACGGCCACGGGGATGCTGTAGCTTGCCGTCAAACCAGTCGGCGGTTCGGCGGCCACCGCCAGGCCCGCCGGCCAGGTGGTTGTTACTGCCAGCAGCAACCTGCATGCGAACGCCCCGGCGAATAGTCTTCCCATGGTCGAGTCTCCCTGGCCGTTGTTCGATCACATTCTGACAAGGCTCGTGATGCTCGTACAACTGACGCGTTGCTCAACACGCCCTGTTTCCAGGCACCGCTTCAGCAGCAAGGCTGGACCATGGTTCCAATTCCCCGGGTTGAACGTGGGGGCTGCGGTGGTGAGACTGGGGAACCGTGTCCCGGCCTGGAGAAATGTGATGCGAGTTGTGTTGGCGTTGCTGCTGATCGTGTTGTCGAACACGGGCGTGGTGATGGAGGCCGCCGAGCCCGATTCGCCAGTCGGCGAGAGGGACAATTGCCTGGCCGAGGTGGGATCCCTGGTGGTCCGGAGGGCGAGCAAGTCGACCGGCCGGTTGGAGGTGGCCGTGGAAAGTCGCTTGGTGAAGTCGAACCTCCCGGCAGATCCCCTGATCGATTTCACTCTCGAAGCCCGTCGCCAGGGACTCCAGGGGGTGCTGGATCCCGATTCAATTCGAGTTGTCAATCGTGTCACGGGTCATGATGTGCCCCATTCGCTGGGGCCGGAGTTTTGTCACGGCGACTCCGGACGAGTCCGGTGGCTGATCACCGACCCACGGCAGACTCGCTACATCATCAGCTTCCGGACAACGCCTACACGACGAGTGGTCTCGACCAGGAAACGCGTTCCGCTGATCGGTGTTGGCGATTTGCTGAGATACAACGCGACGGATCCTCGACGGATCGGCGGACTGGTCGGCTTGTCGCGGATGATTGATTTGACCGGTGACGGCCGTCTTGATCTGGTTTCGGCTGGGATGTACACGTTCCAGTCTGGTTGGCCGGGGACCCGGATTCCACGGGACTGGGGAGGGCTGTGGTGCCGGCCGATCCTGGGACGAGGATTGCAGGGGGCGGGGCCGCTGCTGTTCGGAGATCGCATTCCGTTGCGCTACAAGACTTCTCGTGAGTCGAAGGGGTTTCACCAGTTCAATGCCGGTTACATCCATGGTGATGCGGCCGACCTCAACGGGGACGGGCGACCCGACTTGTTGTTCACCACTGCAGCCAAGTCGTCCCGTTTCAGTCGGATTTCGGATGTGCAACGCGACGTGCACCTCTTTCTGGATTCCGGTGATCGCGATGCGGGAGGCATGCCGATCTACCTGTCGGCCGGTCGAGTGCCACACCCACCAGAACACTGGGGGCCGGTGAGAGCTGTCGACCTGGACGGTGATGGGGCGGTGGACCTGGTGCTGGGCAGCATGTATCGCGACGGAGCCGGTCCCGGGGCGGACGTTTCGGCTTGCTACATCAGGAATCGGAATCCGAAGGGCTGGCCGTTCGAGCCAGCCGAGCCGG
>MDTE01094631.1_pt1 | contig 20150 bp, 27 predicted proteins | sample 811231 | NCBI WGS metagenome assembly MDTE01 (sample SAMN05326651, study PRJNA326480) | marine metagenome | isolation source: seawater | place: Indian Ocean: Red Sea | collected 2010 | reverse complement strand
TCTCTCATAGGATTCTGATGAGGGAAGATAAGCGCCCGTCATTGGAGACTTCCTATGATTATATTGAAAAAGCAACTTCTTTTCATATCCATCATCATCTAAATTAAGTTTCATAGAAAGTTCTTTACTATTATTGTTTAGAGATGCAGATCCATCTTCCTCATGCTCCTTTAAGAAGTAATTAGAGTCTCTGTAGAAAAAATCAATAGAATTAAAAAACATAACTTCGTTATATTTACCTTTAAAAGTATAAGTTTCTGACTCTACTTTTGAAAAGATTCTATGTTCTTCCTCTTCCTCTTCCTCTTCTTCCTCAGCATGGAATGGTATTCCATAAACACCATCAGTATTTTCAAAAGCTATTCCAAAATAGCCCCATTCTCTTGGAAAGGATAGACCTAATTTAAAATTTTGGTTTTTATTATCTGAATTAGATTTTGTTCTTTTTTTAACACCATCTTCAAATAAAGCTCCATCTGGAAGACTATAATTGTCCAAGTATTTATTGCTAAATGAAAAAAATAAATTTGTATCTAACAAATGTTCCTTGAACAGAAAGTTATGTCCATATCCATTATTTATTGCTAAATAATCTAATTTGAGTTTACTGCCATATTTTTGATTTGAAATTATATCTGATATTACATTTACAATTCCGCCACTTGTAGCTCCGTAGCTAAATAAAGAAGAAGGCCCTTTTATAACTTCAATATATGAAATATTATTTAGGCCTACATTATTCGCATGATCAGAACTAATATGAGTTAGGTCATTTAACTGAATACCATTTGTTAGTATTCTAGTCCTATTACCTGTTAGACCGCGAATTACAGGTTGACCTACAGCTGTACCATAATCAGCATTAGAAATACCTGAATAATTTTTTAAATTTTCACCTATACTTTGATAGGTATTTATTTCCTCATTATTGACTATATGAATAGGGTATTTGTTCTCATCTATTGAGTTTGTATATATAGGTGATGATACATTCACATCACTTATAGTCTCTCCAAACGATGTATTTATACTTATAATCAATAGAGGAAACAAAAATATATATTTATACATATTTATCTCCTTAATAAATTAGTTTTATTAATAAATTAGTTATTTAAAAATGATTATTTGTATAAAGGAGGTGATCTTGGGTAAGAGGGACTAAAGAGTCTAGCCGCCCTTAAATATTTTGTATATGAATCTTGTATGGTAAAAAGTAAAAAATATTCTATTATCCATACAAATTCAATTTTTGGAGTAAGAGTAATTTTGCTAAAGTGACATTTTACGCAACCACAATCGTGATCATGATCATCATGCTTGATAGAAGTTGGAAATATATGAAGAGCACTATTACTCATACCTCATTATACAAAATTATATTTATTTGTTAAATTAGAATTTCATTCATAGCCATTTTTGTGTTCATAAGCTATCATTGACAAATGGCACAATATTTTATATATATATTTTCATCGTATAGTATTGTCATAGTTTTGATGTTCCTCTATTTATTTTTATTATTTCAAAGACATAACAAGATTTTAAAGGAACTTAGGGAAAAAGATTAGTTACATGAAGGCAAGGACAGTAAGATTATATTTCATTATAATAACCATAATTTTTTTAGGAATTTTATTCTTATTATTTATTAAGACCTTTAATGAAAACTTGCTTTTTTATAGAAGCCCATCTCAAATTTCTCAAAATGAATTTCCAGAAAACTATATTTTTAGGGTTGGAGGAGTGGTTGTTGAAAATAGTTTAGTAAAGAGCAAAACAAGCGCCGAAGTCAACTTCGAGATAACTGATTTTGAAAAAAATATCAAAGTTAAATATGAGGGGATACTTCCAGATCTTTTTCGAGAAGGCCAAGGGGTTGTTGTTAGAGGCAAGCTTCTAAATGATGGAATTTTTGTTGCAGAAGAGGTTTTAGCCAAACATGATGAAACTTACATGCCTCCAGAAGTTCAAGATAGCTTGAAAGTTAGTGATGAAATTGTGATTGATTCATCTAAATCGCTTCAATTAAAATGACCAACATAGTTTCATATATAGGTTTTTTTTTAATTTTATTGGCGTTATTTAATTCTATAATATTAGTTTCATCTCAACCCTTGTTATCAAAAATTGATAAGTCTTATCAACAAATAATTTTTTCTGCATCTAAAATACAATTTCCAATTGTTTTATTATCTTTTATCTGTTTAATTTATTCATTTCTAATCAATGATTTTTCTCTAAAATATGTTTCATCAAATTCTAACTCAGCTTTACCTTATTTTTATAAAATCTCTGCGTCATGGGCCGGACATGAAGGATCATTATTGCTTTGGTGTTTAATACTAAGTTTTTGGATGTTCTTGGCTAGTAATTATAGTAAAACGTTGGAGACAGGTTTCAGGAAAAACTTTTTAAGCATAATGGGGGGTATTAATTTAGGATTCCTTCTATTTTTAGTTTTTACCTCTAATCCATTTGAAAAGAATTTATCAATACCTATTGATGGAAAAGATCTTAACCCACTTTTACAAGATTTTGGATTGATAGTACATCCTCCTATACTCTATATGGGTTATGTAGGACTGTCGGTTGTATTTAGTTTTGCCATAACTTGTTGTATCCACAAAGAATTTAAACCTGAATGGGCAAACTGGATAAGACCATGGGTACTGGCTTCTTGGAGTTTTTTAACATTGGGTATAGCTCTTGGAAGTTGGTGGGCTTATTATGAACTAGGATGGGGAGGTTGGTGGTTCTGGGACCCTGTTGAAAATGCTTCATTTATGCCTTGGTTAATGACTACCGCACTTATACACTCTTTGATTATTTGTGAACAAAAACAGGTCTTTAAGAATTGGACAATATTACTATCAATCTTTGCTTTTTCATTAAGTTTATTAGGAACGTTTTTAGTAAGATCAGGAATATTAATCTCTGTTCATTCATTTGCAAATGATCCTGCTAGGGGAATATTTATTTTATCATTTCTAGCCTTTATTATTGGAGGATCATTATTAATCTATTTTTTGAATGCATCAGAAATTAAGGATAAAAATAAGTTTGGTTTAGTTTCAAAAGAAACATTTTTTCTTTTAAACAACATTCTGCTTGTAACAGCAACTTTTACAATTTTACTGGGCACAATATACCCTTTATTTTTAGATTTACTAGGTCTAGAAAAAATATCTGTAGGGGTTCCATATTATAATTTAGTTTTTCTCCCTATAATGATACCACTAGTTTTTCTGGCTGGATGTATACCAATATTGAATTTTTCCTCATCCAATATTTCTAAAGTATTTCAGAGCATTGGCTTAACTTTGATATTAAGCATTTTAATGCTCTATGTTTTTGAAAAATATTCAATTCCAATATTAATTGGCCTTTTCCTATTTTTTTGGGTTGTTATTAATCTTATTTATGATTTTATAAAACGTATATTTTCAACACAAAGTTTTTCTAATGCAATAAATAATATTGGAATGTATTTAGCTCATATAGGCCTTGCTGTTTTTATTCTCGGTGCAACTATTGTTGAAAATGATAAAACTGAGAAAGAGATTGTTATGAGCATAGGAGACACAGTCAATATTAAAGAATACAGTTTTATATTCAGAGGTATGAAGGAAAATCGTGAGGCAAACTATGATGCATTAATAGGAGTATTTGATGTAAAGAAAGAAGGAAAACTAATAACAACATTATTTCCTGAAAAAAGACTTTATTTTTCTAGTGATCTACCTATGACAGAGGCTGGCATAGAGCCAGGCTTTACTAGAGATCTATATGTGACACTAGGAAACTTCATTGACGAAGATAAGTGGTCAGTCAGGATTTATCATAAACCATTAGTTAGATTGATTTGGCTTGGCGCAATTCTTATGGCTTTAGGCGGAGCTGTTAATTCAGCTTATAGAAGAAAAAGGAAATTATGAAGCATTTATCTCCATTAATATTTTTTATTGTGATTACAATTTTGCTTTTTTTAGGGTTGTCAAATAATCCAAATATAATACGGTCACCATTAGTTGGAAAAACAGTACCAAATTTCCAACTAACTAATATTACTGAAACAAAGCCTATTGATCAGAAAATTATGTTTGGGAAGATAAAGTTATTAAATGTTTGGGCAAGTTGGTGTGTTGCTTGTATTGAAGAACATCCAGTATTAACTGAGATAAATCAAAAACAGTTGATTAATATATATGGTGTAAATTATAAAGATAAGTCAAGCGATGCATTAGGTTGGTTAAAGATTCATGGTAACCCATATGAAATTAATATTTTTGATTCAGAAGGCACACTTAGTCTTGATCTAGGAGTATATGGTGTTCCAGAAACTTTTTTAGTAGATAAAAAGGGTATTATACGTGCTAAATATATAGGAGCTCTTAATAGAGAAACTTTGTATAATGAAATTTTACCACTTGTAGAGAAAATAAATGCAGAAGAATAATCTATTAAATCCAATCCTATTATTGATTCCACTCTTTTTTTATCCTATTTTAGTGCACACTCAAGCATCTAATGAAAGTGAGGTTTATAAGAAACTAATTTCAGAATTAAGATGTATGGTTTGCCAAAATCAGAACTTAGAGGAATCAGAGGCCCCCTTAGCAGTAGATTTAAAAAATAAAATTAAACTTATGTTAAGAGAAGGCAAGAGCGAAGATGAAATAAAGAAGTTTTTGGTTGACAGATATAGTTCTTTTATTCTTTATGAGCCTCCATTTACCAACCAAAATATTTTTCTATGGGTTGGGCCATTTTTATTCCTATTAATTTTGACTTATTTTTTATATAGGCGTTATTTTAATTTGAAATGATTTATATTCTATTAATTTTAATTTTAATTCTATATTTTTATTTATTATTAAAAAATATTAGTAATGATAAAAATACAAATATTAGTAATTTAAGTAAGTTTCTCGTAATAATCTTATTTGTAGCTCCAATGTCTCTTATATATATTTCCAAATCTGAAATTCAAAACATAAATGAATATGAGAGAATATTGAAAAAAAATAAAGATATAAGAGAAAATATTATAAAAATAAGGAAAAATATACCTAAATTGGAAAGGAAGCTTCAGGCGGAATCAAATTTTTATGAAGGCTGGGTCATGCTTGCTCGATCTTATTCTATTGTTGATAATTTAAAGTCTTCTATAAATTCATATGAAAGAGCATTAACCTTAGATAATAGTGATACCAAAGTCTTAAAAGAGTATTTGAGTGTACTCAGAACAGATGATAGTAAAAAAAATAGAGACAAGATTCTAGGAGTATATAGTGTATTATTAGTTCTTAACAAAGATGATCCATCAATACTTTTAAATAAGCTTCATTATTCAGTTAAAATAAATGAACCTCAGTTAACTATCAAAACCCTTAATCAAATAATTGATCATCCAAAAATTATAGATAAAGATCGTTATAAGAAAATATTAACCAAGATAACTGAAACTCAATTGAAAAATGAATAAATAGTTATTCTAAACAATAAACTTAATCAATAGTAATTCTGTCATCAAAAACGAAACATTTCCCTTTCCATTTTGATTTAGGTAGGTTTTCATTAATATAATTTATTATACCACCGTCAAGTTGTATAATATGGCTGAAGCCAAAGTTGTTTAATAGTATAGATGCTTTTTCACATCTTATTCCGCCCGTACAAAATATTGCAACTTTATTTTTTTTATCTATATCTTTAAGTTGATTTTTACTGCTTTGCAAATCATTAAAATTTAATAGATCTAAACCAATTGCATTTTCAAAAGTACCAAGTGCATGCTCAAATTTATTTCTAACATCCAGCAAAGTTATGTCTTCATCTAATAGTTTATGCCAATCTTTTGGTTTCAAGCGAACACTCTTATTTATTAATTTTTGTTCTATATTAATGCCCAATTTTATAATTTCTTTTTTTATTTTTACTTTTAAACGCTTAAAGGCCATTTCTTTTATCTCAGATCGATTTATATGTATATCTTCTATATTTATAATTTTTTTTATAAAATCTATAGATTCATTTATTTTATCTGCGTCGCCACAAATATTTGTATTAATACCTTCATTCGCAATCAGTACCGTTCCTTTTATATTTTTTTTAGATAAAAAATCATGAATATTCTGCTTGAAAATAGTCAGATTATCTAATTGTTTAAATTTATAAAAATTTATTATACTAAACATTTATTTTTTTATACATAAAGTCATACCATCATAAATTGTCAGAATACAATGTTCAACTCTATCATCATTTTTTATGAGTTTATTTAATGCTCTTATTACTTCAGTGCTTTTTGATTTATCATTTTCATCTAAGATTTTTCCTTTCCAAATAGTATTATCGATAGCAATTAGACCTCCTTGTTTTAGCAGAACCAAAGCATTCTCATAATACTTTATATAATTACTTTTATCGGCATCTATGAAAATAAAATCAAAAGTATTTTTTTTTGATTTAATAAAACTATCTAATGTATCACATGCATCCCCTATGATGAGTTCTATTTTTTTTTCTAACTTAGCAAGTTTCCAATATTTTTTTGCTATTTGTGTGTATTCATCACTGTTATCCAATGCATATAATTTACCATCATCGGGTAAACTGCTTGCGACGCAAATTGAACTATATCCAGTAAAAACTCCAATTTCTAAACATCTTTTAAACTTTCCAAGTTTGCAGAGGATTTTGAGCAATACTCCTTGTGATGCTCCAACTTGCATAATTGCTAGTTGACCAAATTTTTTTGTTTCTTCTCTTAATTTTAATAATAAGTCTGATTCAGTATAGCCAACTGAATCTATATAATTTCTTAGTGATATAGCATCAACGCTTAGTATTTTTTTATGCAATTTAGTTTCTTCTTGCTTCAAATTCAATTATTAATTCAATTACATCTCCAACCAGATTTTCTTTTACAGCATACATCATGTCAAAATCAGATCTTTTGAAGCTACCTCTTGCAGATATACCCATCACTATTGGTGGATTAAAACCAAATGGATAGGGCCCAATCTTATTTATTTTTCCTCTAAGTTTAATTTCTTTTGTTATACCAAGAAGTGTTAATTGACCATTAATAGTGGTTTCATTATCAGTAATTTTTATGTTATCTGCAGTGAAAATCATTTGAGGAAAATTTTCTACATTTAAAAAATCTGGGCTTCTTAAATGCGAATCCCTTTTTTCATGATTAGTATATACACTTGAAGTGTCTATAATCACTTTAACATTTTTAATTTTATTCTGTTGATCATCATGAATAAAATTACCATTTATCTTTCTAAACATACCCAATGTTTTCGCATAACCAGCGTGCTCAATTAGAAAACCAAGACTAAAATGTTCTTTATCTATTTCATAATTATGTTCTTCTGAAAAACATAGGGCAGGAAACAAAAAAGCCACTAAAATATATTTTTTAAATGTTTTCATTTTTAAGTTCATTATTCTTTGTATATAACCAAATTATATCTTTTAAAAATGAGAAAGTAATTAATAAAATTGAAGAAATGATGGTTGTTATTATTATATATTTGTTCAAAAAAGATAGGTGGCAGAAAATTAATAGGATAGTTACAGTGGAACATATAAGTTTCCTTCTGAAACTTTCTGGTAAAGAGTGTTGAAGCCATTTAAATCTGAATTGTAATATAAAAAAAGCATACCTATATAAAGGTATTAAGAAAACATATAAGCCGATATCTATGTTTTTATATAATGATAAACACAATAGAAATAGAAGAAAGGTATCTATTTCTAAATCAAATTTTTCTCCAAATTTAGAAACCTGGTTTAAAAATCTTGCCAAAAAACCATCTATAGCATCCAATATAATAGAAATAGTAAATATAATGAGTAATGTATTTGGAAAATTATTTAAGTTAATAATATTAAATGATTCTATATTTAGAATAATAGAAAGTAGGGCAATATTAATTATGGTCCTGCTATAAGTAATGATTGATGCATAAGTTAAAGATTTTTGAGAGTATTTAATAAAAAAATAAAATATAATAAATGAAATAATTAAAAAAAATAATGTATTTTGTAGTAAAATATGAAATGTTAACAAGTCCTGAAAAACTATAAATGATATTAAAACTAGATATAGATAACCATATACAATGTAATTTATTATGTTTTCTTTCATTAATTATTAATACTACAAACGTTATAAGAATACTATCAAAATGAAAAAAATTAATGTTAAGTCTTTTTGGGTAAAGAAAAAAAACGCTGGTTATATAAAAGAGCATTCCATAAACCCACCGAAAAAATCTGAAGCACTAATTAAAACAATATATTCAGGAATAAGTTTTGGGACAGAAAAAGTTGTGTTTACTGGATCCGTCCCTAAGAATCAAATCAAAATGATGAGATGTCCACATCAAGAAGGTGAGTTTGGATCTGATGTCAAATATGGTTATATGAATGTAGGCAAAGTACTTGAAGGTTCAAAAAAAATTAAGGATAAATTTGTTTTTACATTATTCCCACACCAAAACTTTTTTGTATTAAAGGAAGATGAATTAGCCATCATCCCTTCCTTTATTCCAAAAAAAAGATGCCTTCTTACAGCCAACATGGAAACAAGTCTGAATGCTATTTGGGATACATTGCCGAGCCCAGGAGATAAAACAATTGTGATAGGGGCAGGGATAGTAGGTATTTTGACGGCATATCTTCTCAAATCAATAAAAGGCGTTGATGTAACAATAATAGATAATGATAAAAATAAATCTAAATATGCTAAGCATTTTGGAATAGATTTTCGAGATAGAATAAATAAATGCCCAAAAGCTAATTTTATTTATGAATGTTCAGGTAATCCAAATGTTTTGAACTCTTTATCAATCTTGTCTGAAGAAGAAGCAACAATTTGTATTTTAAGTTGGTATGGAAATCAAATCACTAAAGGTAAGTTTGGAGAAGATTTCCTCTCCAAAAGATTAAAAATAGTTTTTTCCCAAGTTTCAAAGATTTCTCAGAACCGTATCAAACAATGGAATAACAAATCTAGAAGAGAATTAGCAATAAAATTGTTAAATGATCAAAAATTAGATAAATTAATAGAGAAAAAAGAAATTGAGTTTGTCAAATTAGCAAAGTTTTTTAAAGATAATAAGAGTAAAAACTATATGTGTAATGTAGTTTCATATAAATAAAATGTTTAAAGTAAAGATTAGAGATTATTTATTTATTGCCCATAGTCTGAAAGATGATTTTTTTGGTGAAGCAAAAAATCTGCATGGCGCTACTTATGTAATAGATTTAACTATTTGCGCTGATAAAATTGATGAAAAAAATGTGGTTATAGATATAGGTCTTGCCTCTAAAATTTTAAAAAAATGTATTTCTGTTTACAATTATAAAAATCTTGATGATATCGATAAGTTTTCAAATGTAATAACCACTACTGAATATATGTCAAAGGTTATTGTTGATGACTATATTGCAGAATTAGAGAGAATAAATTTTAACACTGAAGAGTTAATATCAATTAAAGCTACACTTAATGAATCACATATTGCATCTGCTTCTTATAAGAAAAAACTTAAGTAATGAAAAAATTTTTTTTCATTATCCCAGAATTTCCTGAGACAGTAACAGGGGGAACACTTTACGATCTTAATTTATTTAAGGAATTAAGAAATAACTTTTCCCTCATTAGAAAGGTCTCTGTCAGATTTAAACCAAAAGATAGAAATCTAAGTATTTTATGTAAAATCTTAAATCTTCCACAGCATTCTACTGTATGCATAGATGGGCTTTTAGCCCCTTATCTTAAGAATAATATAAAAAAGCTTTGCGAAAGATTTAATATTATTCTTCTAATCCATCATCCAGTCACACAAGAAAATAAGTCCCATCCTCTTTTAAATTTAAAAGATTATTTTGTTGAAAGGTCTATATTCAATAATAAATTAAAAATTGTTACAGTTAGTAACTTTATTAAGAAACAATTATACAAATATATGGATAATTTTAAAACCGTACATGTTGCAGAACCAGGTATTGAAAAAGTTTTTTTTAAGAATTATAAATTTAGTGATACTAAAAATATTATTGCTGTTGGCAATGTAATACCAAGAAAAGGCTACCATATTCTCTTAGAAGCTCTGTCAGAAATATCAGATGATTGGTTTTTAAATATAGTTGGAAACTACAATATTGATAAAATGTATTTTGAGTCATTAAATTCAAAAATAAAAAAATTCAAAATGAATAATAAAATAAAATTTACTGGTGTTATTTCAAGAGACCAAATGCTGAATCTTATGTGTAATTCAAAACTATTTGTTTTACCAACATTATTTGAAGGTTATGGAATGTCTATACTTGAAGCAGCCATTATGGGTTTGCCTGTTATAACCAGTGATTTACCAGTCTTACGAGAGTCATTAAAAGGAAAAAATGTTAAGTTTGTAAATTGTTGTCACAAATCAACTCTTTCATCAGAAATTAAAAATAGCCTAAATAATGATTATTCATATAATAATAGAACAGATAAACATCTACATAGCTGGTCTAATACGAGAAAAAAATTTTTAGAGGCCATCAATGGAAAAAAATAGGTTTTATAACTCCTGGTTAGCTCAAAGAGAACCCTTTGACTTTCTAGCTCGAAGCAATCTTTTGGTAAATGAAATAAAAAAAGATTCAAAGATAATAAATAATCTTGTTGATCTGGGGACTGGAACAGGGTCTTTTCTAAGATGGTATATTTGTCAGAAACTAACTTTTCATACTGGGACACTTATTGATTATGATAGAAGATTGTTAAATTCAATTGGCCTAAGTTTTAGAAAATTTTTTAAAGATACTGACTTTGTAATAAAAAAATTAAATGCTGATAAATATTTGTTTTCTGACCACTTATATCAAGAATCTTCTAAAATATTATTAAATAGAAAAAATATATTTAATTTTAATACAAAATTTAATCAATATGATTTGATTAGTCTCTCTGCGCTTGCCGACCTATTATCAAAAAAATATATAAAGAAATTATTGTCAAATATAAGCCCAGGTAAATATCTATATTTTTCATTATGCTTCAATGGAAAGATTAAATGGCTACCTACAAACGAATTTGATAAGTATATAACTAGACAATTTAATAATCATCAAATTCAAGACAAAGGTTTTGGTGTTGCGTTAGGTAGCAATAGTATTAAATACATTGAATTAGTAGCAAAACAAGAAGATTATTCTATTTTTAAGAAAGATTCTTCCTGGAAAATTGATACACTTACTAATGAGTCACAATTATTTCAGCAAAAATATTTAAATATTATTTTAAATGCATTAAAAAAAGATGAGATTACGGATAAGAAAGTTCTTCAATCATGGTTCTCAAAGAGAATAGGTTCAATAAAAAATAAAAGATCTAAATTAAACGTTGGCCATAATGATATTCTAATTAAGACATGAAAAAAATTTTAATATTAATCAAATATTTAATATCACTTGGGCTTTTATATTTAATATTTATAAATTATGGGGCTGATTTCTTAAGACTTATTCAAGTTATAGAATTAAAATATGTGGCTGTAGTTATTATTATCAGCATTTTACAATATATTTTTTCAGCTTACAGATGGATGTATATTTCTCAATTTACTAATTTAGAAATATCTTTTTCTTATTCATTAAAGTTCTATTATATTTCAAATTTTCTTAATAATGTTTTACCAGGTGGAATTTTAGGAGATTTATATAGGATTTATCATACATCTGAGGATAAGAAAAAATTAATAGAGTTAGGAAAGTCTTTTCAGTCAGTTTTATTTGAAAGACTATCGGGGCAAATAGTTTTATTTATAGTTTTTTTAACTTCATTGACCTTCTATTTTCTTTATTATGGAAAATATACTGCCTTCTTATATTTATTTTTATTAATGATTTCAATAGTTATTATTTCAAGGTTAATTTTAAGAAGAAAATTCAAGAATTTCTTTAAAAGAAATATATTTGGTAAAAACTTTTCATCAATTTTTTCTGGATCTATATTTTGGCAACATTTTTTTTATTCATTCTTTGTTATATCATCATATATTTCAATTTATGTAATAACTGCCTTATCTTTAAAATTGAATATAGACTACTTTTCCTTTCTTGTTTTTACTCCCTTAATCCTTTTTTCTATGAGTATTCCAATTAGTGTTGGGGGATGGGGTGTTAGAGAAGTGACAGCCTTATTAGTATCCTTTTTGTTGGGATTATCAGCAAGCGCCAGTGTCACAGTTTCAATAGTCTACGGACTACTTAATTTTTTATGTTCACTCCCAGGTTTAATATTTATGTTTTATATGCCGACTAGACAATAAGTTCTATGTCGCACAAGATGTCATTTTCCATTTTAAAATATTGAATCTTATGTTTCTTAAAATCTTTAATAAGTTTTCTTTTTTCAATTAAAAAACTATTTTTGCCATCACCGATTATTGTAGGAGATATACAGAGATGCAATCTATGCAGTATATTTTTTTTATAAAAGTCTGAAATCGTATATCCTCCGCCTTCTATAAAAATAATTCTTTTATTTAACTTTTTGAATAAAGATATTAAATTAGTCTTTTTAAATTTATTATTTTGTGTAGGTATTGAAAGAGAATTTTTATTATTTTTGTTCTTATCAGAGATTATTTTGAAACTATTTCTATCAGGATTCTTAAAAACCTTTTCTGTTCCTTTTATTTTATTGGTGGGATCTAGAATTAATCTCATTGGGCTTTTACCTTTAACTAATCTTGTTGTTAGTTTAGGATTATCATATAGAATTGTATTTGCTCCTACCACAATTACATCTGAGATGGCTCTAATACGATGAATATGTTCAATATTCTCTTTACAACTAATATATTTTGATTCTCCAGAATGTGTTGCAATGAATCCATCTAAACTTTGTGCGAGATGTCCAATAATATAAGGATTATTTTTATTGAGAATCATGGGTAAAAATATATCAAATAACTCTTTCACTTTTTCATTGATATAAAAATTTTTCTTTATAATCTTTCTTTTATCAAAATTATAAACAAAAGAATAACTATTATTTTTTATTGTGATTGTTTTTGTTGCTTTTTTACTTGGACAAAATATAGACTTTGCTTCTAAAATTAGTGACCATGCTTGATTTTTTGTTATACTAAGTTTATTGAATAATTTTTTTTTACTATATGTCATTTTTTAAAAAATTTATAAAGAGCACTATAATTGGTTCATTAATTCTAGTTCCAGTTCTTATTTTTATCTATTTTACCCAAGGATATGTATCGAATTATAATTTTGTAATTGGTTCTGTTGGTTATTTTATCGCTACTATGCAAAATATGGGTCCTTTCTATGTCATCATCATTTGTTATTTAACTGGAATTTTGGCACAATTTTTTAGTCGAAACCTTACATTCAATGGCATTGATTGATTTAAAGTATAGTTGGATTTGGTGAGTCTCCATAGACTTCATCTGGATCAAAAACTTTTTCTTTTTCAGTAAAAATTAACTTTATGTCCCCATTTTCTGACTTTACTTCTCTATAAAAGCAAGAGTTATATCCAACATGACAGCTTGCGTCTCCTTCAACTTTTACCTTTAACCAAATACAGTCTTGATCATCATCAATCAGAATTTGTTCCACTTTCTGCACAAAACCACTGGTAGAGCCTTTGTGCCAAATACATTTACGAGACCTACTATAGTAATAAGCTTCTTTATTTTTTATTGTAAGTTTTAAAGCTTCATCATTCATATATGCATGCATAAGTAATTTATTTGTTTTAAAATCTGTTGTAACAACTGGTATTAAACCATCAGGACTAAACTTTGGTCTAAGCTCATTACCTTCCTCGACATCTTTTACTGATTTTCTTTCTTTAAACATCTATATACTCCAAATGCTATTTACCTTTTTTTAATACCTTTTTCCCTTTAAAAAAAGATTTCCAAATAAATGATTTTCCACAATAGTAGCATTCTATTTTACCATCTTCTTGTCTAACATTGAGATAAATTTTTGGATGTGCCCCACTTTTAGAATCACCCGAACACTCAACTGTGTTTATATGATCATCAATCAACGTTATATTAGAAACTCTTGCCATAATTATACGCAGGAATAATCACCAAGTTTAAGCAACCTTTCACGAAATTTCTCTTTAATTTCTTCTGTTAAAGATTCTATATTCAATGCTATTTTCATTTGGTCTATATTTTTTATATCTTTATGTAATAGTTGTGCAATCTGATAAATGGTCATGCTATTTTTTTCTTGTCTAGTAATTACAACCTCATCCCCTTCAGATATTTTTCCAGGTCTGACTACCTTCATATATGCCCCTACATATCCACTTTGTGAAAATAATTGTGGAAATTTGCGTTCATTCATTTTAATACCAAGTTTATAGCACGGGGTTCTAGGTTGTGTAATCTTTAACATACAATTTGATATTGTAATCTCATCTCCGATAAATAATTTTTTTTCATCAAAATTATCAATAGTAAGGTTTTCACCAACCAAGCCATATTCACTAGAATAATCCTGGCCCATTTCCTCAGACCATGTTTTATAATGTGCATATGAATATCCATACACTGCTTTATCATAACCCCCATGAACACTCAAATCAGCTTGTTTGTCGCCAATTATGCCATTTTCTGTAACTTCAACCTCACCATTAACAGGTTTTTTATATATACTTGACACAAGTTCTTTATTGTTAAAGACTATTTTTTTTGGTTCTGAAATATTGATAGATAGAATCTTCATATATGAATCTTTTTAAAACAATTTTGGACATATATATGCCCATAGAGAAGGATAACTTAAGATGAGAACATATACAATAAATTGGATTTTATTAATGGTTTTGTCTGCAATATGGGGAGGAGCATTCACTTTAAATAAACAGGCGCTAAATAATTTTTCACCGGAGTTAATTGTAACAGGAAGATTAATCATCGGCAGCATTATCTTAGTTTTATTAGTTTATTTAATCCAAAAAAGAATTAAATTTCATTTTCAACAACTAGGATATTTCCTGGTTATGAGCGTAATAGGAATTGTTGTTCCTTTTTTGTTAATAGCGCATGGTCAAAAAAATATTGATAGTGCCCTTGCTGGAATTTTAATGTCAACCATGCCTATTTCAACGCTTATATTGGCACACTTCTTTTTGAGCGACGAAAGTATGACAAGAAAAAAAATTATTGGTTTTACCCTTGCATTCTTAGGGATAGTAATCTTAATTTTTCCTGACAAGATCAATTATGAGGGGAATTACCTAGAAAACTTATATTCACAATTGATGGTGATATTAGGAGCAATCCTATATTCTGCGGCTGCAGTCTATGGAAAGCGCTATAAAAATACTGATGCCCTAAATGCCTCTACAGGCACAATATTATTTTCTGCAATCATAATGTTTATTTACCTTTATTTTTTTGTGAGTATTGATGAGAGTTTTGTTATGGTTTTTAAATCGTGGTCCATTATTCTTTTAGGAGTTTTTTGTACTGCTGTTGCAACTATTTTATATTTCCAGATTTTACAAACATCTGGGGCCTCTTTTTTATCAATAATGAATTATTTAATCCCTGCATGGGCGATTGTCTTTGGGGTTATTTTCTTTAATGAAAAAATTCTCTGGAACTATTTTTTTGGTTTACTAATCATAATTCTAGGAATAAAGATTTCTCAAAAGGACGTTGAGTTCAATCAAGAACAAAGAAAATAGCCTTGTCTTAATCATATAACCTATTATACGATATAAAAGAGTTCATACTTTATTATAATATTTTAGGAGTATTCAATGGAAAAACGTGAAAAGATTGAGGCAGCTACATTTCAAAGAATAGTACAGCATCTGAGAAATAATCCTGATGTACAAAATATAGATCTTATGAATCTTGCAGATTTTTGTAGAAACTGTATATCAAAGTGGTATGTTGCAGAATCAGAAAAGCTTGGCGAAAAGATTTCTTATGATGAAGCTAGAGAATTAGTCTATGGAATGCCATACCAAGATTATAAAGAAAAGTATCAGAAAGAAGCAACAAAAGAGCAGCTTGAAAAGTTCAATGAGAAAAATAAAACAAAATAATCCTGATTTAAATGATGAGGATTTAATGAGATATAATAAACATATTCTCCTGCCCGAAATAGACATACATGGACAGAATTTATTACTAAGCAAGCACGTTGCTTTAATTGGATTAGGTGGATTAGGGTGCCCCATAAGTTATTATCTTGCCTCATCAGGCATTGGAGAGATAACAATTATTGATAAAGATGAGATAGACATAACTAATTTGCAGAGACAAATACTTTACACAAGCGATGATTTAAAAAGAAGAAAAGTTGATGTGGCTTATGAAAGAATGTTAGCACTTAATCCAAATATAAATATACGCAAATTAGATACTGAAATTAATCAATCTACAAATCCAGACATATTCAATAACTTTGATTTGGTCATAGATGCTACTGATAATTTTGAAACACGAAGTTTGCTTAATAGATTTACACTTAAAACCAAAAAACCATTAATAATGGGTGCAGCCATACAAATGTCTGGGCAAGTATCTGTTTTCAGAAATGATTTGCCAGATATGCCTTGTTATAATTGTTTATATGAAAATTTAGACAATGAAAGAACTAGTTGTATAGAACAGGGAGTCTTGTCTAGCTTGACTGGCGTTGTTGGTTCGATACAAGCAACAGAGGCAATAAAAGTTTTGCTTAACATAGGAGAATCTCTAGAGAGCAAGCTGTTAATAATAGATATGAAATTTTCAAATTATAAAGTCATTAAATTAACTAAAGATAACAATTGTAAAATATGCAATTCCAACTAAAAGATAAATTAAATAGGAGTTTTGATTATTTACGTATATCGATTACAGATAAATGTAATTTCAGATGTAAATACTGTATGCCAAAAGAAAATTTTGGTAGTGATTATCAATTTCTTAAAAGAGACTCATTATTAACATATGAAGAAATAATACGTACAGTCCAAATATTAGAGATGGTTGGTTTAAAAAAAATAAGATTAACAGGAGGAGAACCTCTGCTTAGAAAGAATTTAGAAAATTTAGTTAATGGAATTAAATCAAACTCTAGTATTGAAAAAATTTCAATGACAACAAATGGATCGTTATTTGATAAGAATATGGCAAAAAAACTTAAAGATAATGGTTTGGATGAGGTCACGATTAGCTTGGATTCTATGCACAAAGAAACTCTACAAAATTTAAATCCATTAAATGTTAATTATGAAAAAGTGATGAAATCAATTGATTTAGCTATACAACACTTTGGCTTTGTTAAAATAAATATGGTTGTTGTAAAAGGCATTAATGAGTCTGAGATAATTAATATGATTGAGAGATTTAAAAACTCAAAAATACAATTAAGGTTTATTGAATATATGGATGTAGGCGAAACAAATGATTGGAATAAAACTAGGGTAGTAACTTCCCAAGAGGTAAAAGAAATTATTCAGAAAAAGTACTCAATAGTTAAGGTTGCAAATGAACAAAACTCTACATCGGAAAAATGGAGTTTTACTGATGGTATAGGCGAGTTAGGTTTTATTTCATCTATTTCAAAACCTTTTTGTTCGAACTGTGTCAGAGGTAGATTATCTGCGGACGGTAAATTTTATACATGCCTTTTCTCAGAAAAAGGTTATGATTTAAGATCTTTGCTACGAAATGAAACAAAAGATGAAAAGATCCTTAATTTTTTTAAATCGCTTTGGCTTCAAAGAAATGATAGGTATTCAGAATTAAGAAACTTTGATGAGCCCAAGAAAAATAAAATAAATAAAATTGAAATGTCTTATATTGGTGGTTAATATATTTATATGTTTAATAAGTATGTAAGTTATATTTTTTATCTAATTGGGATATTTGCCGGTTATTTAGCAAGTTATGAGTTATTACTCCAACTCGCACCAAATCATGGAATTGTAGAATTGGCAGGCTGGTTTGTTGTAACGGCAATGTTTTTCCCTCTTGCTCCCTTGTACCCTGGAATAGTGCTAGGTAAATGGACTTATGCAATAGTTTGTTTTACTGCGATTGCTATTGGAGTTATGTTCGGAAATAAGGCACGAAAATTAAAGGCTTAAATCATAATAGTTTAAAATTCTAACTATAAGTGATTAATTTGGTTGATTATCGTTAATTTTATAACTATTATACACGAGCAAATATATGAAAATACATGTCAGGTATTTTGCAAATATAAGAGATTTACTTGGGAAGGACTCTGAAAGAGTTAATATAGGAGTTGGTGCAACAGCCGAAGGAGTTTGGAATCTGATTGCTAATGGTAGTAAAATACCTAAAGATATTTTAATTGCCGTTAATCATGAGTATGTTGACGCTAAACATGTTTTAAAAAATGGAGATGAACTTGCGTTTTTTCCTCCTGTTACCGGCGGATAATTATGAAAATAGAAATAATCACAGAACAATTTGATCCATGGGAATTATTAGTTGATTATAAGAAAAATCAACTTCAAAACGATAGTAAAATTGGGGCTTCTTCAATTTTTTTAGGTACGATGAGAGATTTCAATGACGAGGAAGATATTAAAACCATGGAGTTAGAGCACTATCCTGGTATGACTGAAAAATACTTAACAAAATTAGTTAATGACTCTATTAAAAAATTTAAAATCATTGATGGTTTAGTAGTTCATAGAGTTGGGCTGCTTAAACCAACAGATCCAATAGTATTAGTTGCCACTTGGTCTGAACACCGTGATAATGCCTTCAATGCTACAAGAGAAATAATGGAATCTTTAAAATCTGAAGCACCTTTTTGGAAGAAAGAAACAACCAATAACGGGTTTAGATGGGTCAAGCCTAAAAACCAGAATGAAGAAATCGTAAATGAAAGCTAAAAAAGTTATCCTTGCCTATTCTGGGGGATTGGATACATCAGTAATTGCTAAATGGCTCAATGAAGAGTATGGATGCGAAGTTGTAACTTTCACAGCTGACATTGGTCAAGGGTCAGAAATAAAGGAAGCCAAACAAAAAGCAAAAAAGCTTGGTATAAAAAAGATATATATAGAAGACTTAAAAGAGAATTTTGTAAGAGACTATGTCTACCCTATGTTTCGTTCTAATGCCGTATATGAAGGCGAATATCTTCTGGGTACTTCAATAGCTAGGCCTCTTATTAGCAAAAGATTAGTTGAGATTGCAAAAAAAGAAAACGCTAGTCATATTTGTCATGGGGCTACAGGAAAAGGTAATGATCAAGTTAGGTTTGAAATATCTGCATATGCACTAAACCCAAAAATCAAAATAATAGCGCCATGGAGAGAATGGGAATTTAAATCTAGGAGTGATTTAGTTAAGTATGCTAAGTCACATAAAATTTCAATTGATTATGATATAGGGAAAAGAAGCCCTTATTCTATGGATGCTAATATCTTGCATATTTCGTATGAAGGAGGAATCCTTGAAGACCCTTGGAAAAACCCTGAAGAATCAATGTGGTTAAGAACAAAATCAATAAATAAAACTCCTAACCAATCAGATACAATTAATCTCACATTTAAAAAAGGAGATATAGTTAAGATTAATAATCAGACACTATCGCCAGCAAAGCTACTTAGCAAATTAAATGATTTGGCATCAAAACATGGAATAGGTAGAGTAGATATTGTAGAAAATCGTTACGTTGGTATAAAGTCAAGAGGGTGTTATGAAACCCCTGGAGGGACTATTTATCATAAAGCACATAAAGCTATCGAATCCATAACTTTGGATAGAGAAGTCATGCATATGAAAGAAGATGTTATGAATAAATATGCTAGATTAATTTATAATGGTTACTGGTTCAGCCCAGAGAGATTAGCATTACAGAGTCTTATTGATAATAGTCAAAAAAATGTAAATGGAGTTGTAAGAATAAAACTATTCAAAGGCAATGTCATTGTTTTAGGAAGAAAAGCATCCAAATCTTTATACAGCCAAGACTTATCAACTTTTGAAAATGATTCTGGAGATTATAATCAACAGGATGCAGAAGGTTTTATAAAAATCAATTCTCTAAGACTTCGTAAAAAATAATTTTTTATTAATCAGAGAAGTTATTTAAATAGTTTG
>MDTE01102052.1_pt1 | contig 20155 bp, 27 predicted proteins | sample 811231 | NCBI WGS metagenome assembly MDTE01 (sample SAMN05326651, study PRJNA326480) | marine metagenome | isolation source: seawater | place: Indian Ocean: Red Sea | collected 2010 | reverse complement strand
CGCCATGTGCGTGCCATCGCTATATCTCCCGTACAGTGCAGGGGTAGGATAGCCCATTGTGCGTGCGATAAATATGAAGCTTCGGTTAAAGTATTGGCGCAAAACAGCGCTCCAGAACGTCATCTAATTGTAATATAACCGGCGTCGTGTTTAACTATACTAACATTATGCGAGATACGACAATTACAAAGGTTAAAACCGGGAATGGTTTAGCCGGGTCGCGCGTTGGGCTAATCTTTGCCCCCCCCAATGCATCTCCGGGTTCGATGATTGCGCTAACGCAATTTTTTAATGCGCACGAAGATATGAGAGCGATACCTGGGTATCATGGCCCCAATAAGAACCATGTGCTGCGCATCAGCGGAGTACAGGATGATGACCATTTCCTGCATTTATTGCGCGAAGAATTCCCGCGCTGGAAGGCAGAGCACGCTGCCGAGTTGCCTGATATTGATGTCGCGGATGACCTTGAAGTGGAAGAGATAAACGAAGTAGACCACTTTCCCCATCACGGTGTAATACGCAAATTTGTGAAAGAAAATGCCAATAGCCTTGCGGGCATGGCCTACTTGGCGGCAAGTACTGGCTTGCTTTTCTCAGCGTGGCGTAAACCAAAACATATGTCGATTGATGTTGATCGGGACTGGTTCAAAGTGGTGGCGGCTGGCTCAACCATGATGGGTAGTATGATTCTGATTGCGATGGGGCATGGTGCGGATAACCCAAAAGATGTCTATTCCATTATGGAGGATCTGTATCCCGAGTTAAAAGAGGTTGATGAAGAAAAGCGCGATCATTTGCATAATATGGCTGAGCGTACGCTGTCATTTTTGCAGAACCATCCATGGGAGATCAGTTCGGCGGTTTATGCTGTAGGGGCAGGTACACATTTATTTTCAGCTATCAAGCGTGCGAAGAGCGGTAATACTACGTTTGAGGCGTTATCAGCGTTAGGAACGCTCACAGCAATGGCGATTGCAATCGTAGTGCCGGAGAAAGAAGGTCGCGAGCTGGTTGATGTGTCGAACATATTTGCCCGGGCCGAGCAGGAGCATTCTATGCTGGATACGGTGGATACGATTCAGGAAAATGAGCCAAAAGACGGACAGTTCATCAAATCGGTAGAGCGCTTCAAAAACTGGGCACAAAACAGCCCGCTGGCTATGTCAGCCATGATTCAGGGGGTTGCGAATGTGGGCTATGGTATTTCAGCCTTCAAACGTAAACCATTTGACCCTGGTTTGCTTACGCTATCTGCGGGTTATCTGGCAGGTAATCTGGCGCAAACACAGGCAACAAAGGGACGCGGCCCGGGGTTTGACGATGTAGTAACCGCTGCGGCGAGTGTAATCTATAGCGACCCGAGTCTGAAAAATGTTCCGGAAGACGTATTGCAAAAGAAAATTACACTCTTTGCGGATGCGCTGACGGAGAAAAACGAGATCGTACATAATAAACGGAATCTGGCAAGGGGCATACGCGAGCGGTTGAAGCGCTATGATCTGCCTAAGAATGTCGAGAACAAGATTCTGACAGGCTTTATCAGTAGCGAAAAGAAAGTGCTGAAGCAAAGCCCGTTCGTCTCCCCCCGCTATGTGGAAGAAACCATTAGTGAACCGGGCGAAGTCGATACCTCTGTGGCAATTACTTAGTGCCGGTGTCTTCGCGTAACGCTTTCCACAATCCATAAGTCTGCAAGAGCATTATGATCAGGTAGGGGATCGCACCTGCCACCGCGAGTGAGCGGAAAAAGGCAATGCTGCCACCCGTTAGAATCGCACCAGTGGTAACGAGTCCAACCATCACACCCCAGAATAAACGCTGGCGTACAGACGGATTTAGGTCGCCTTGTGTGGTGAACATGCCGAGTACATAAGTGCCGCTATCGGCGCTGGTAACCAGAAAGATAAACAGTAGCAGCAATACGACAATAGTGGTCACTTCTGCCAATGGCAGGGTGCTGAGTACGGCATAGGTGGTGCGTTCCATCGTAGAGACAACGTCTCCAAAACCGGGCTGGTCAAGCATTTCCAGATGAATGGCCGTGCCGCCCAGCGTGGCAAACCATAAAGCCGAGAATATCGTTGGCACCAGAATAACGCCCAGCATGAATTGTTTTAAGGTACGGCCACGGCTGATACGCGCGATAAATACGCCCACAAACGGGCCCCACGATATCCACCACAGAAAATACGTAATGGTCCAGCTTTCTGTCCAACCGCCCGGGTCAGTGAAATGGCGCACATTGAAGGATAGGTAAACAAATTTGTCGAGATAGTCGCCGATGCCGCTAACAAAGCTTTCCATGATGAATTGTGTGGGCCCGGCAAATAGCACAAAGGCCATAAGCACAAGTGCAATGATCAGATTGATGTCGCTAAGGATTTTAATGCCTTTGCCAATGCCTGTGGAGGCGGAATACATATAGCAACAAAATAGCGCGGCCAGCACGCCAAGTTTGATGGTCAGTGGATCGCTTAGGTTAGGAGCATGGCTGATGATGCCATCCGACACTTGCAATACGCCTTGCGATAACGATGATACAAGGCCAAACACTACAGCCAGTGCAGCAAAACTGTTGATTGCCATGCTGCCTAACGGGTGATTGGTGATCGGGATGCTTGGAAGCAAGCTGGTGTGGCGGTGAAAGGTGAAATACGCGATAGACAGCGCGGCCACCGCATAGATAGCCCAAGCGTGAATGCCCCAGTGAAAATAGCTGATGACCATGGCATGGCGCGCTTCGCCCGAGCCTTCAAGCACAAAACGGTCTTGCGGAGGCGGGTCCATATAGTGCAGCAAAGGTTCTGCGGCACCGTAAAACACAAGGCCAGCCCCCATGCCAGCGGCAAAAAGCATAGCCAGCCACGAAGCCGTGCTGAATTGCGGCTCTTCTTCAGGCCCACCCAGTCGTAGCGAGCCATAGCGGCTGAACGCGATGTAGACGCAAAACCCTACAAAGAAGGCGCAGACCAGTAGGACAAGCCAGCCGAAATTATGCTCAAACCATTGTGTGGCTAGCGTTACAAAATCTGCAATTTCTTTTGGGTAAGCGACGCCAACGGCGACAAGCAGGACAAAAAGCAAATGAGCGGGATGCAACTTAGGCATGAGATACTCCTTTAGTTTTGAACAGCGCATCCCATTCCATGAGCAATGGGGGCGCGCTCGGTATGGCAGCGTCAGCAGGGTTTGGAAGCTGCGTGATTTCTTCATTCATCGCGCGTAGATAGTCTGGGTCGGCGCCGAATTCTGATTCCATCAAGGCGATAATAGGCTCGGTAAGAGGCATGCGATAGAAAGAGACGAGATTTCGTGCCAGCCGATGGGAGGCCTTGCGTCGATTCTCATGCACGGCGTCAATGGCCGATGCAGCCCAGCCCGCTTTGGTATTGGCAGATAACACAGAGGTGATGAAGCCAAAGTTGGCCGCGTTCGAGCTTTCGATAGCCAGTTGTTCTTCTGGCTTGCTCATATCGATGAAAGCGTCCAGTTCGGTGGCGATCTCAATAGCGCAATGTTTGAGCACGGTGGCGTCACGCTGGTCGAAATCATTGGGCAACAAAGTAGAAATAGCATGCGTAAGTTGCAGCTTCTGCTTGTCTGACAGGCTGATTTCACGTTCCTGAATGTAAAATCCGGCCTGCCTTAATGTGCTGCTTTGCATGGCGAGGGTGAGTTTTTCGCCTTGCGCTCGCCATTTCTGGGCATAACGTTTTTCGGCGCGCAACAAACGCTGATAACGAATATGCACATGTTCATTCAGCCGCAAAATAAGGCGATGGCGCTCTTTGTATTGCGGATGATGCGCCGCTGGCAATTGCTTTAAGCCTTCTTCCATGACTTCAATTAATTGCAGGGCTGTGCCTGCGGTGCGTGGCACAACCTCGATATCGGTTTGTTTGTATAATGCTTCCACCAACAGTCTGATTTGGCTGTTGCGACGCCGTAACGCAAGACGGTAGTGATGGCGTGCGTCATCGAGTGCTTCCTGCGCTGCTTCAAAGCTTTCATCGCCTTTCAGACGCGCGCCGAGCACTGCAATCCTGCGGCCATTAATCAGCTCAAATGCTAAGGTGAGCATGTCCAGCGCATCAAACAGGCTCATAAGTGTGTCGTCATTTTCTTCCGATGCCAGCAGCACACGCTCGATAAACCCTTCGCCGCGTTCTAATCCACGTTTAATGTTCGGGAGGTTGCCCCGCAGCACTTCTTCCAGCAAGGCATAGGCGCGCGGCGCGACGGGTTCAAGTTGCGTTCTGGTATGCTGTAAATCATCCTGAATACTGTGCCATATATCATCAATACGCGCTTGCATGCCGCGTTCGGAGAACACTTGTGCGCGGCGTGCTGCACGGGTGAGGGTGGGGTTTTGGGTTAAATCCATTACCGCCGTGCCAATCGCTGAGGGTGATGCCCCGACATTTTGCAGAATAAAATAGGCGGCCATAACGCGCCGTTCATTGGCATCAAGCTGCACCGTGATCGTATTGCGCACCGCCTGAATGCAATCGAATAAATGGTCGATCGTTTCCAGCAGGCCGCGTTGTTCGTTGTCAATACGCGGCTTGTAGAAGGCGTCATTAAATAAAGTGCCGATGACCGCCAATGCACCAGCAATGAGTGTGTAGACAGCAAAATAGAAGAAAATTTCCAGAGGAGCCTGTTTGCCATAGCCCATGAAATAGCCGATTTGCAAAGCGATATAGGTGACAGGGCCAGCAGTCCAGGCAAGGTTTAGCGCGGTCCATTTCCATGATTTTTTAGCAATGGCACTGGCAATGCGGTGCGTGGCGCGGTCACCTCGTCGTTCGTAATACGAACCGTTTTTTCCGTTTTTATGTTCGGGTTTTACTGTCACGGCCTATAGACTAGCCATTCAGCCCTCGAAAGCAAGCCAGCCACGGTAGAATAATCTGAAAAGGCCGGATAATTTGAACCCTGTTGCTAAAACAGGGTGAGGGCGCATCAGCAATTATGGTTCCCTACACGTTTTTTATACCCTATATGCTAAATTCAGAAAAAAATAGAGTAAGGAACCACCTATGCGCCTTAGCATTATTGCCGTTGCGGCATTAAGCTTGTTGCAAGCCTGTGCTTTTTTTCAAGAAAGCGACACTATCCCCGTACCCACTGCCAAACCTCAGCCCCCTAAAGAGCAAGACCGCATTGCTTATGCGCATGATCGTTATATAGGGTTGCTGGAAGCGATGTATGAGGCACGTGTGTTGCTGGCTGCCGGGCAATTTGCCGATGCAGAGAAAAAGCTGGAGCAAGCGGACAGCCTGTTGGATGCCATAGGCGGGGAAAGCCCAACGCATGTGCTTATTACTGCAAAGGTCAATTTTGATCGTAGCGGCACATTGGTGCCTGTGTATGTGCCGACGAACAAAAGCAATGTGAGCTTTGCAGAATTTGAAGACGCCTTGCAGTTGATGAAAGAGCTAGCGATTACGCCAGTTAGTTTTGAACTGGCGCAAACCCATCGTTTTACAGACAAAGCCCTCGCCAAGGCATCGCCACTTTCACAGGATATGTCGTCAGATGAGGCCGATGCCTGGGTGAGCGATGTGTATACGGCGTTTCGGTTTGACGAATTTTTTGGCACGCCGCATGTGCGCGTGAAGCACAACGTGGAAGCTGCGCAGCTGCTCTATGATGCAGGGTTTTATTCCGCCAGCCAAGATGCGCTGGACGCCGCTGACGAAGCATTGTTGGATTTGCTGAAAAACCCAGGCGAGGCAATCGATCAGCAAGGCCAGCTCGATGTGTTTGCTTCACGCATTCAGCGCTTGCAAAACAAAATCAGCGCGGCCCGCTAATTGTGGGTGACGATATATCCGTTAAGATAAAAGGCAAAGCATAGCCAAGCCATATAGGGCAGCATCAGCATGCCTGCTTTGAAGGTAACCCTGAAGAAATGAAATGTGGTTATGCCCGCTAGGATAATGATGGTGGCAAGGCTGAACAGCGCAAGGGTTGGCGCTTGCATGCCGAAGAAAATGGGCGTCCAGCCAATATTGATGGCCAGTTGTGCTACAAAATAGGCGAGAGGCTTGCCAATCGCGTAGCGTTTGCGGTTGCGCCAGACATGCCAGGCCGCAATCGTCATCATGACATACAGCGCAGGCCACACCACGCCAAATGCCCAGCCGGGCGGGTTATAGGCTGAACGTTCCAACGAGCGATACCATTCGTTACTGGCAGTATCCATAGAAATAGAGGCCAGCCACGACAGGGATAGCACCACCACAATGGCGCACATCAGCGGGATAAAGCTCTTATTCTCCAGCTCTGCTTCTCGTACGGTTTCTTTTTGTGTCTTGTGCATGGCCAACATTATACATACAGAAAGGGGAAGCCGTAAAGCTTCCCCTGTTTTGCAATCTAATCAAAGCAAATAAAATTTAGCTATCTTGCGCGTCATCGTTCCAGATGAAATGCAGATCACGCAATCGGTCAGCCGAACCAATGGTTACTTTTTGTGTTTTCACAGCGCCTTCATAGGCGGCTTCCACGGTATAGGTGCCAGGTTCAAGATTGGCGTAAAATAATGGGCCATCTGCTGTGGTGGAAATGACTGTTTCGCCACGTGCATTACTCACCGTGACAAAACTGTTCGCGATGTAGTGACCTGAGGAAAGCGCCATTTCCAGCTTTAGATTATAGTCACTTTCCATCTCTTGCAGGGCGATTCGTTCCATTTCGCCGATGCCACCACTTACATAAAAGGCGGTCTGCCCTAATGCCGGGTTTGATGGATGAGTGACACTAACCCCTGCATAAGCGGCCGTTGCCAACATGCAGGCCGATGTGCCTGCCAATAAGAACTGAGAAATTGATGAACGCATGCCATCCTCCTTGGTTTATATATTGTATAATTCCAAGATGACTAAACTAGCATCAAAGCGCGAGCAGTGAGGCGGTGCATTCAGATAAAAAACAGATAAACTAGATCCAGCGCAGTTTGCGGAAGATCAGGAGTTCAATGAACGCAATGATGACGCAGGCTATGGCAACAATGGTAAAGGCATCGGCATCGTCGACACCTGGCATGCCGCCAACATTAATGCCAAGCAAGCCTGTTAAGAAGCCGAGCGGCAGAAAAATACCGGCAATCACAGATAGCGTATACATATTACGGTTCAGCTTGTCGGCGAGTGTATTGGTCAATTCGTCTTGCACGACCTGACAGCGTTCACGAATCGCGTCGAGCTGTTCTACATAACGTGTGATACGATCCTGTGATTCCAGCAATTTATGCTTTGCAGGCTCATCCAGCCAGCCAAGCTGCAAACTGCGCAGGCGCGTAATCGCGTCGCGCTGGGGGGCAATATAGCGGCGCAATTGTATGGAGCTGCTGCGAATGTCGGTGATAAGAAAGCGCAGTTTCATGTCGGGTTTGTCTACCAGCTCTGCCTCGATCCGGTCGGTGGCATCATCCATTTCAGAAAAGACCGGTTCCATTACTTCCAATAGAGCATGAATCATCGAGCTGACTAAATCAGCGCTATTGTGTGGGCCGTGCCCTTCCATCAGGTCGGCTTTAAGCATTTCAACCGCACGCAGATTACGTTTGCACAGGCTGATAATGCGGTTTTCGTCCACCCATAAGCGCAGCGACACCATATCGTCGGGCTCAGCGCCTTCATTCAAATTTACGCCTCGCAATATCAGCAGCAACCCGTCATCAAATGCTTCGCAACGCGGGCGGGTTTCTTCAGCCAGCAAGGCATTGATAATAAGAGGGTTAAGATAGCTAATATTATCGCGCAGCCATGCGGCCGTGTCTTCATGATCAGCATTCATATGCACCCATGCCAGCCTATCATCGCGCAGTGCGTCAATGACGGCCAGCGGGTCAGACTCATCTGCACTGCCCTGATTGTCCAGTATTAGGCTAAATAAAATAGGATGCTCAGACTGCATAGCGTTCCTTTCCTAAATAGCGCCTGCCTTACGCAGTGCATAACGGATGATAAAGGGCGTAATGATCTCGCATATAAGGGTGGCGCCAAGCACGGCACTCACCATAATGTCGGTAAGTCGGCGCACATTTTCGCCGTCCAGTGTCTGGCTGGCATCGAGTGTCAGACCAACCATTACGCCAGCGGCAGGCAGCAAGGTTAAACCCAGATAACGCCGCACATTTACATCGCTGCCAGAAACAACCCCGCCCGCAAATGCACCACTGATTTTGCCTGCAAAACGCGCGAGTGTAAGCACCAGCGCAATCCCGCCTGCTTGCAGTGCGAGTGTGAAATCGATATGTGCCCCGGCCAGCAGGAAGAAGATGCCGTAAATCGCTTCTGATATTCGGTCAATTACCAAAAACGCATCGTAGGAGCCGGCCTCTTTGCTGTATTTACGTTGCGGGATAGTATTGACGACGACAAGGCCTAATACCATGGTGGTCAGCAATGGCGAGAATTCAAGCCAACGCGACAGTCCGGCGCTGATGAGAATTGCGCCGAGAATGAGAGGCAGCACTTGTGTTTCGTCCTCAAAGTAGTGCAGCATCTGGCGCAAAATATAGCCACCCACCGCACCGATTGCGAAGGCAGAGCCTAGCTTGATCACGGGCTTCATCATCGCTTCGCCCAGTCCGATATCGCCTGCTTCGCCCATAAGGGTGACGGCGATTGTGATGGCAAATCCGTAGAAGATAATGGTGAGTACGTCACCCAGCGCCATCACGCCCAGCAATACATTTTTGAAATTACCTTTTGCATCATATTCTTTGAGCAAAGACATGATGGTCGCCGGTGCCGTAGCGGCAGACGCCGCACCCAGTATGATAGCCACAGCAAGCAACGCCGTTTCGGGCAGGCCGCTATACACATCCTCTGCCACCAGATAGGGCAGGGTGAAATACATGATCACCAGCACAAAAACCGTTGATGTGAGTGCCTGTAGCAAGCTGATACTGCTAATGCGGCCAAGCGCATCCTGCATCGTGTCTAGCTTGAGATGCCCACCAATTGAAAACGCAATGATCGCCAGCGACATATCGACAAGCATCGAATACTCGCCGTGCACACGTTCGTAGCTAAAGACTCCGGCAAAAGAGGGGCCGAAAATGACTCCGGCAATCAGATAGCCCACCATGCGAGGGGCATGAATTAGGTTGGCCAGTTTGCCGCATGCCATGCTGAGTACCAGCAATAGCCCTAATGATAATAATAAGGGAAACTCTTCCATGTTACTCCAATATAAAAAGGCTACCAATTAAGGTAGCCTTTTAGCATGATTAGTTAGGGTTTGGTACTAAACTCTGGGTTTGGCGCGTGAATCGATGGCACCAAAAATGAGTGCTAGCACGAATAATGCAACAAATATAAAGAATAGGAATTGTGCAATTTCAGCTGATGCAGCTGCAATGCCACCAAATCCGAACAGGGCAGCGATTAAAGCTACCACAAAAAACATAAGTGCAAATCTAAGCATGGTTTATCTCCTTTTAGTATTGTTTAGTAGCGGTTGCGATAGGGGTTAGATTCTTCTGCTGTTTGGTCAACAGCATCGCCTGCGGCTTTTACATCTTCACCGACACCTTCAACGGTGTTACAGGCTGCTACGCTACCAATGAGCATTGCGCCTGCTAATAGTTTATAAAAAACAGACATGTGTCCTCCTAATGGTTGATTTTTACATTGAGCCAAGTAATGCCGGAGCTTGCAGTGCTGCGTAGGCAAGCGAACTCATAAAATAAGCCATGCCGCCAACGATGCCCCCAATGGTAAATACGTGCCATTCCTTCATTATTTAACTCCTCCTAAAAAAGTTACGTTGCCAGTCTGTCGGGTTGAGCATCAAGCTGCGATAGGGGGCGTGACTACATTACCTAAATGTAACGTAAAGACGCGCTCAGAGCCTTTTTTAGGGTTTATGGGTATTTTATGCGAGCGAAGCCGCTGCTAACTGCATCCTGATGAATATGCGGCTAGAGTACTTCCATAACGTATGGAGTACATAATGATGAAACGTAGTAATCACACACATAATCTACCTGTCATGGAAGAATTTCCGACATTAGTGGATATGGACGATGCGCAAGATCTTGCACATATCGAACAAGCCATTGGGCATCAGGGTATGAGTACACGTGAGCATAGTACGCCCGCTACAATGCAACAAAGCCGCAAGGCCGTTGATCAAATTTTTTAACCCCCCAAGGAGGAATCATGGTTAGTAAGACCTTAAAAATTGTTGATGAAGGTGACATATCGATTGGTATGGACGAAGACGCACGTACAAAAGTAGCAAAGCCGCTATCGAAATTTCTGGCGACGACCTACACATTGTACATGCAGTCGCTCTATTATCACTGGAACGTGACAGGTAAGCAGTTTGTGTCGTTGCATGAATTGTTTGAAAAACATTATGAGAATCTGCACGCCGCCGGTGACGAACTGGCAGAACGTGTGCGTGCGTTGGGGCATTTCTGTCCAGGCACCTACAAGGAGTTTAGCGAGCTGTCTTCGATCGAAGAACAGGTAGGTGTGCCAAACGCAGAAGAGATGGTACAGAATCTTCTGACCAACCATCAGGTGGCATCCCGCGAAGCACGTAAAGTGCTGGAAACCGCAGAAAGTGTGGGTGATGAAGTAACCATCGACATGATGGTTGAACGCATGACTTTCCACGATGAAGCAGCTTGGATGCTGCGTTCGATCATTGAGTAGGAGGAAGTATGCGTATCTACCCACGATATATACGTGATATTCGCTTAACCGAAGCTCTGGCAAAATTGTTGCTTATCACTACCCTGATGTTTGCAGCTGTAGCGCTGACCGCATGTTTTGATGATGACGATACCGTTGTTGAACGTGTGGGTGACGCCGCCGAAGAAGCCGGTGATGAGCTTGAAGGCGACGATTCGGTTGGCGATGAACTCGAAGAAACTGCGGACGAGCTGCAGGAATAAATGTAGCTTCGTTCTAGCAAACCTGACAAATGGCGGCTTGGCTACAAGTCGCCATTTTTCTATTAAGCGCTTAAATTGCAGCTATTTAACAACGCTTCGCTCTATAGTGGGCAGTTAGCAAGGATTTCACAGTTTGGTTTATAGAATTTTTATACCAGCAATTTTATACTAATTATTATGAGCGACTCAAAATCAAAGCCTTTGGTGATTGTGTGCGTGGGGTCTCACCCCCAGACAGCGCGCCTTATCAGTGCGTCCAAACGTAAGGCAACCCGCCTTCAGGGGCAGTGGGTGGCGCTCTTTATCGAAACACCTGAATATTTTAATGAGTCGTCCGACAAACGTCAGCGCACGCTGGAACATTTGCAGTTTGCAGAATCCTACGGTGCACAAATTGTGCGTTTGCCAGCACAAGGGATTGCGTCAGGCATTCAGGATTATATTACCTCGCAAGACCCTGAGAGTTGCCATTTATATATTGGCCAGCCGGGGCAGGGCGTAAAGTGGCTGCGCTGGATGCCAAAAATTGCACTGGCGGAGCGCGTGAAGGCGCATATGTCAGAATGTTGCCGCGTCTACACGATTGCACTGACCAAGCGGTCCAAAGGCGACAAATGGATAGACTTGCTGCAAATGCGTGCACTTCGCTGGCGAGATGTGGTTATTTCGTGTCTGGCGGTTGGTGGTGCGTATTTCACTGCGGAAATGTTGCGCCTTGGCATGGGCAATGCGCTCTTCCGCTTGAATGACTATAATTTATCGCTGTTGTTCCTGGTGCCGATTGTATTTCTTGCAATTCGCTTTGGGCTTATTCCGAGCCTGATAGCATCGTTAGCCAGCTTCTTCATTATCAATTATTTTTATATCCCGCCTTATTATTCCTTTGGCGAGAACGACCTGATCGACATTATCAATCTCAGCCTGTTTTTGGTTACTTCGATTATCGTGTCGATGTTTGGTAGCTACACCTACGCGCATGTGGAGACAGCACGCAAGCGTGAACGCCGTACACAGGCTTTATTCGAGATCAATTCCATTGTCTCGCGTGCGCAGGACCGTTCAGCCGCACTGAAGCTATTGCATAAAGAGCTAACGGAATTGCTCGAACTGGAAGTGGCGTTCTTTTTGCCGGAAACAATGAATCTGCACGAGTTAGAGCAAGCCTATCCGCACAGGCCGCTCAGTTTTAATGCAGAAGACAGTGACGCGCTCCATCATTGCTGGAACGACATGGTGGCAACAGGCATGTATTCGCGTTTTTACCGCAATGCGCATTGGCGTTTTGAGCCGATGGTGACCACCGATAACGCGATTGGTATTTTAGCGTTCAAGATTCCACAACGTATGATGATCGATATTTCATTTGTGCATTTGCTCGGCGCTATGGCTGACCAATGCGCGAGTGTGATTGAACGTTTGGAATTGTCGCGTGATCTGGAAGCAAAGCGCATTAGTGAGGAACGAGAGAAATTGCGCTCGATGCTCTTATCTTCGGTGTCGCATGATTTGAAAACACCGCTGGCCTCTATTATCGGTTCGCTGAGTGTATATCACGGTATGTATGAATCGCTCTCACCCGAACGCCGGTTGCAACTTACAGAAACCGCTTTGGATGAGGCGCAACGTCTGGATAGCTTTATTTCCAACATTCTGGATATGACGCGTATTGAAAGCGGGCAAATCCGTTTGAAAGAAGAATTTCTCAATCCACTGTCTATTTGCGACAATGTGCGTAAGCGCTTAAAGCAGCGTCTGCGCAAGCATCAGGTAGTGATTCATCCAGTCGATGAAGAATATGAAGTGGAGGCTGACCCGGTATTGACCGAACAGGTGTTGCAGAATCTGTTGGATAACGCCGCTAAATATTCTCCTGAGGGCACGGTGATTGATGTGAAATCTGGTGTGGAGGATGGCGCGTTCTTTTTAAGCGTATGTGACCATGGTAAGGGAATCCCAGAAGAGATGATGCCTAAGATTTTTGATAAGTATGAACGGTTAAATCATAGTGATACAAAAGTGGCAGGCACAGGACTAGGACTTGCGATATCGAAAGCCATTATGGATGCACAGGGCGGATCCATCCATTTGGCGAATGCCCCCGACGGGGGAGCAGTGTTTACACTGCGATTTACAAATTGGCGACAAGCATCGGCCCAAAACAATATTAAAGAATCGACATAATTAGTATGGAAGATTTAAGAGGACAGACAATCGTTGCAATTGATGATGCGGATAGTATTCGCACATTTTTGCGTATTTCACTCGAAACATATGGCGCTACATTCTATGAAGCGCGTAATGCAGCCGAAGGCGTGCGCCTTTGCAAAAAATATAATCCTGACATAGTCGTGCTCGACCTTGGCTTGCCCGATAAAGACGGCTTAGACGTGTTGCCGGAAATCAAAAAAGAACCCGATAGCCGCGACCCTTACGTGATTGTACTCACGGTGCGCAAGGATACAGACACCAAGAATAAAGCCTGGGAGCTTGGGGCACAGCAATTCGTGACTAAACCCTTCACCCTTGACGAGTTGATGGATGCGATGCAATCCACACTCAAGAATAATAATACGGGTAGTCAAGCGTCTTACTATTAGGCGAAGTGTTCATGATGGAATCATTTTATAGCTGGGACGAAATAGTTATGCGGCTTGGGCTTGCATTGCTATTGGGTGCTACATTGGGGCTTGAGCGCGAGTATAAATATAAGGTGGCAGGGGTGCGCACCTTTATGTTGGTAAGTCTTGGTGCGGCCGCTTTCACCCTTATTGGGCTGGACATGGCACAAATGGAGCTGGCGTCTAATGGCAATGTAAAAATCGACTATAGCCGTGTTGTGCAAGGCATCGTAGCGGGTATTGGGTTTTTGGGGGCAGGCGCACTCATACGCGCGGATGATAAGCGTGTGACAGGCTTTGCGACCAGTGCAGGCATTTGGGTGTCGGGCGCGATTGGCATTGCCTGCGGACTGGGCTTGTTTGTTCAGGCGGTTATTATTTGCGTGGGTACGTTGTTGGTATTTTTAATCGGTTCGGCGCGTGCTTTCCTGCGCGACGATCTGGAAGAAGATCGCGGTGATGTAAGTGGCAAAACCGTAGAAGGCACCGACACAGAAAAAGACGATTAGGCGCGTTGCAGTTCTGCCTGCTTAACCAGTTGGCGGAACAGGCGTCTGTATTTACGCACATGCAGCATGAATTCCGGGTGAAACTGTACCCCTAGCATCCATGGGTGGTTTTTATCTTCAATACATTGCACGATGCCGTTTGCTTCCTGCCCGCTGACTTCTAATCCTTCACCCAACGCATCAATAGATTGGGTGTGCATGCTGTTTACAGCGCATTTGGTGCAGTGAAGAATGGAAAAAATCCGTGATTCTTTTTTCACAAACATGAGCTTGCGGTAGAAAATGCGGGCGATAGTACCGTTAGGGTATTCTGCTTTTTCATAGACTTTCGAGAAATCGCGATGCAAGGAGCCGCCACGCAATATATTGATAAATTGCGCGCCGCGGCAGACGCCCAGCACCGGGATATTCTGCTCAGTAGCATCATGAAACCAGTGTTCTTCCATGGCATCACGGTTATGGTCGTACGTATATTCTCGTTTGGCGGGTTGGTCATAGCGTGGCGGGTAAATATCGCGCCCACCAGCCAGCAACAGGCCATCGAGCTTTTCGCCGTAATGAGGTTCAGACGCGGTTAGTGCCACGGGCTCGCCGCCAGCGAGTTTTACCCCCAGCTGCGAGAAATATTTCAGCATGCGGTATCCCTCGTCGGGCAGGGTTACGCCAATGCGCGGTTTATATTTACTCTCCGTCATGATACCCACTGCTTTCCTTGTTCCCTCCAGCGCGTTTCACTGAAAGGCCATGGCGATTGCAAAATACGGTGATAGGCTTCTGCCATTTCGCGCCGGCGGTCATCATCAAAAGCGAGCGCTTCAATTTCCAGCCAGTGCCGCCATTCCTTATTGATGCTCCAGTCTGGCTCATCCACGCGGCTGTTGGGCATACGAAAATGGAAGGTGGGACGGGCTTTGATCAGGTGCGACTCTACTTGCGAGCGTACCCTGTCTTCCTCTATCCATGCAAATAGCGGCAGCATGTCAAGCGCACGGTCACGTGTAGGGTTATACTGTATGTAATGGTCGATTAATTGCTGCCAGTTTGGCGCATAGTCCGGATGCAGAATCATGGACACATATTCTTTGGGGTAGGGCGAAATGAAAGGCGTTACTTCGCGGGTCAGGTCGGTTTCCATGCTCTCTTTCAACATAGGGTACAAAAGCCCAAAGGCCTGAATGAACGCCAGGATAGTCTCAGGTTTTTTGTCCGGGATGTCAGGGTTGAAGTGCACCCCAAATGCGTTGATTTGGCTTGCAGATGTGCCTTTTGCACCGGCGCTGCGTAAGGCTTGTACAATGTCTTCAAATGTGTCGATTGCTTCGATTGGCAGCGGTGGCGTAACAATTTCTACGGGCACAACCTGCGACAAAATAGGCGAGAGCGCTGCGTGCCCTGCTTTTGCCAAGAAGGCATATTCACCATTTGATTTACTGCTATCGGATAGTTTTTGCATTAGGCTGGAATCCAGCTCTACGCGAAACGTACCATAGTCATCATGTTCTATTTCTAACACATGGTCATTCGCTCGCGAACGGCTTCCCCCAATAATATCCGAGATGAGGTCGGCGGTTTGGTCGATACTCACACCGATAAATTCAAGCTCGATACCGACTTTCCTCGGTTCATCCTGAAAATTCCTACTGTAGCTGGCATGTGGCATGTTATTATCAGTCATACGCTCCTGTTCGTGGCAAAAGCTCGCCTGTGCTGAAAAAATCTAATCTATATGTATTAGGAGCAGTGCCCGCTGTGCCATCTGGTCCGTCATACATTTCTTGTGACATTATTTGCTTACCAATGGCCTTATCGAGAGGAGAAGCCTGATGCTGTAGATTTCCACAAGCACACAGGCATCCTCCAATAATAACTAGGCCAATATATCGCATAACGCCTACTTCATATGTGTACGGGCATCCTGCGGACCAGGCTCCGCGAATTTCTTAAATTCGGGGCGCGAGTGGTCATGCTGAGTGTCGCGGGTTAGCTTGGCAGATTTACTTAGGAACAACGTAGCTAATAAGCCAATAAGTGCTAAGAAGCCTAATGTTCCGAGTGTTCCACTCAACCAGTAGGGTGTGTTTGCTAGGTTAATACTGGCGAATACATAAAATACACCAAAGAGTGAGCCAAACAGGGCGATAAACCCAAGTAGATATTTTAAAATGCTATAACGCTTTCTCATAATCAAATCTCCTTATGTGTCCCAGTATGCCAATACAGGTATAAAAGCTAAAGAAGGCTGTGAGAGCTGAGTATAAAGAGAAAATAAATATAGAGATTGTGCAGACTACTCGTTTACGGCCGCTTGGCTTGGTGCCGCCGCAGTCTCGTTATCGATAACCTCCATGCGGTAGCCAATGCCAGGCTCGGTCACCACGTAGATTGGATCCGAAGGGTCTGGTTCAATTTTTTCGCGCAACTGGCTGATATATACACGCAAATACTGCATGTCGTCGCCATGCGCAGGGCCCCATACTTCTTTCAGAATCTGTTTGTGGGTCAGCATCTTGCCGCGGTGTGTTAACAAATAGCGCAGCAGCTCATATTCTTTTGGGGTGAGAGATGTTTTTTCATCGGAAATAAAGACTTCGTGACGCACCAGATCCATGCGGATGTAGCCGTTGGACAGCTCCGGCTCACCGGCTTCTTGTGTCGCGGCTTTGCGCAAATTGGCGTTAATGCGCGCTAATAATACTTCGTGATTAAACGGTTTGGTCACGTAATCATCAGCACCTTTGTTCAGAGCGCTGGCGATTTCGTCATCGTCATTGCGGACAGATAAAATAATAATAGGCAGCTGCGACCATTCGCGCACACCTTCAATTACTTCCTTGCCATCGATATCTGGCAAACCGAGGTCTAGCAATACGAGGTCTGGCTTTGCGGAAGCGCTTAAGCGAATCGCTTCTTTGCCGTTGTCGCACTCCACTGTTTTGTACCCAGCGCCTTCAAGCGTGATAGTCAGTAATTTACGGATTTGCGGTTCATCGTCTACGATCAACACAGTATTTTTAATAACGCTCATAATATATTCCTGCCCCAAATAGGTTATTAAATGATATAGACGATAAACCGCCTAAATCCAATGATTATATATGATAAGCCTACTCCCAAGCAGGCTCACCCAAATCGATATCTTCTTCATCTGTTAGTGCACCTGCGGCAGCACCTGCAGCAGCGCCCACTACACCACCTGTGACAGCATTTCCGCCAGTGGCTGCGGCACCTGCTGCGCCGACACCTGCACCCACACCAGCTCCGCTAAGGGAGCGGTCGGATTGGCTGCTACCACATGCGGCAACACCCAGCGCTAACAGTAATGATATGATTGCATTACGGATTAACATGAAACCTCCTTGTTAGTCTGTTCCAGCTGCGCGATCAGCGCCGCGTGCTAAACCGAAAATGAGTGAAAGTACGAATAATCCCAAGAATACGAAAAACAGGATTTTCGCGATACCAGCCGATGCGGCTGCGATTCCTCCAAAACCAAAGGCTGCAGCTACAAGGGCGACAATAAAGAACAATAAAGCTAATTGTAACATTGTCTTCTCCTTAATGTTTTGCAGACCCGTTAGGTGTGCCTACACTCACGTCGTCTGCATTAATTTCGTGAGGAGACAATTCAGAGCCCGATGCATAGCCAGCATTATCCGTAAATTGACTGCTTTGACTTTGTTGGCTCGAATGCGGTTGGTGTGGAGGGTGTGAAATAAACCCGTCCACGAATGCGTTAACCAGACTGGCCGCACTATTTACCAAATCAGGCATAGGGTCACTGCGGCGAGTGGAATATTCTAATTTTGCTAATCGGTTGATACGATCGCGCGTCATGAGCAGGCACACCAGTGCGCCCAGCGCTGCTAGTAAAGCTACCATGAAGGCTGCGGGCACAGGGGCTAACCCATAATATTGCATGCCTACAAACAGGCCATACAGGCCAAGGCATAATAGTCCGCCAGTTAAGATGGCACCGCAAATAGCCCAACCCACTGCAGCGGCAAGATAACGCATTGCCTTTTGCACGGTTTGTTCATCCGGCAGTACGTGGCCTGCCGCCCAGTGAGTTAGTGTATCCATTGCCGAGGACATTGTGGGCTACTCCTTCTTGCGATTACGAACGACGGCTCAATAGCGCTGCAATCACTGCGCCTGCACCGAATGCTACAGCGGTGCTTGCAAACGGACGTTTTGCAATCGTCGCTTCGGTGGTAGCGCGTACATCATCCAGTTGAGCGCGTTTATCCGATACATAACTGCGCAGATTCTCGCCTGCATTATGTGCCATACCTTTCAGGTTTTCTGCGCTGAAAGTGCTGGAACCGTTACCAGTTTCTTTTACGTGAGTACTCAACATATCTTCCAGATTGGCAATATGTTGCTTAAGTTCTTTGATTTCGCCTTGCGTAGTGGCCATGAGTAAATCTCCTTTAGTTAGTTATACGGTGTATAGAAAAGATGGTGTCTGCCGATAATTTATGCGGCAGCGCGGCGTTCGAATTCGTCCACTTCTCGTTCAGCTTCATCTTTGGCATAGCCATATTTTTGTTGAAGCGTGCCAACGAGTTGTTTGCGGTTGCCTTCGATTTGGTCGAGCTCATCATCAGTGATTTCTCCCCATTTCTCCTGGATTTTGCCTTTCAGCTCTTTCCAGTTGCCTTTAATGCTATCTGTATTCATGGAAGCCTCCATTGCATTGTTCGGTTAATAACGATATCAACGTTACCGTTAGGCTGCTTAAACCGCGATGCGTCGCATAAGCGTAAGATATAAAAGGCCTATAAATGGAGGGTGACGCGTTCTCACGAAAGGATGGTAGGCATATGCATGGGTTCTTAGGGGCGATTTTTCTAGCTGTTTTAGTTGCTTGGAACTCAGCCGCGCTTGCGTCTGAACGTTATGCGATTGCCGCGGCACACCCACTCGCAGCACAGGCAGGTGAGCGCATGTTGCAGCAAGGCGGCAATGCACTGGACGCCGCGATCGCCACGCAGTTGGTGCTCAACATTGTGGAGCCACAAAGCAGCGGTATAGGCGGTGGTGCTTTCATGCTGTATTACGATGCAAAGCAGCAAAAGCTGCATGCTTATGATGGCCGTGAGGTAGCGCCCAAGGCCATGCCTGTCGATGCATTTTTAGACGCGAACGGTGAGCCGCTGCCATTTATGGAAGCGGTAAAAGGTGGCCATTCGGTGGGTGTGCCCGGCTTGCTGGCAATGTTTGCAAAAGCACATAAAGACCATGGTGCGCTGGAATGGAGGCAGCTATTCTCGCCGGCTATCAAACTCGCGCGGGAAGGGTGGGCCGTGTCGGCGCTTACGCATCAACGGCTGGAATGGACACAGCATCCCAACAACAGCCCCGAGTTTATGGCGACCTATTTCACCCCGGACGGGAAACCTAAACCCATTGGCACCAACATTGGGTATGAGGCGCTGGCCGATGTGCTAGAGCGAGTGGCAGTAGAAGGCGTCGATGCGTTTTATACAGGCGATGTAGCAAAAAGCATTGTAGCCAGCGTGCAGCAGGCACAGCCAGCAGGCAGGCTGCAGCTGTCAGATATGGCAGCGTATGAAGCGCTTGAGCGCACGCCAATCTGCATGCCCTACCGTGCCTATCAATTATGTAGCATTGGGCCCCCAAGTTCGGGTGGGCTGACGGTGATGCAGACACTCGGCATGCTGGAAGTTTATGATTTGTCGCGTTTCAAACCGTTCTCTGCCGATGCGATTCATCTGATTACGCAGGCGCAGCGACTGGCCTATGCGGATCGCAACCGCTATGTGGCGGATCCCGCTTTTGCCGATGTGCCAGTGCAAAGAATGTTGTCCAAAGAGTATTTGCGCACGCGTAGTAACCTCATCAATCCGCACTACGATAGTGGTACGGTGAAGTCGGGTGAGTTGGGAGGCGTTTATGCCCCCGGCGAGGGTGGCAGTGAGCCACCAGAAACGACCCATTTCAGCATTATGGACGGGCAGGGCAATGCGGTGTCGATGACCTCTAGCATTGAGCATATTTTTGGCTCTACTTTAATGGCGGAAGGGTTTTTGCTGAACAACCAGCTAACGGACTTCTCGTTTATTGCTGCGCGTAATGGG
>MDTE01147357.1_pt1 | contig 20160 bp, 15 predicted proteins | sample 811231 | NCBI WGS metagenome assembly MDTE01 (sample SAMN05326651, study PRJNA326480) | marine metagenome | isolation source: seawater | place: Indian Ocean: Red Sea | collected 2010 | reverse complement strand
TGGGAAGCCTATCCGGATCATCAATTTATTCAAAACTTGGGAACGCTGGTCTGTGGCGCTTCAAGGGGGCTGTTGGAAGGATCGGGTTTACCCATTCGGGGACGGCGATGAGCGAGATGTCCAGGGTCGACTTTTTCGATCGCCCGTCGGTCGCCTGGCTCGATGCATGGACCTGATCACTGCGGAGGAAGTAATTCGGCGGATCGAGCGGTCTTCTCAAGGCGGGGCCCTTCGTGGATTGACCTCTCGGGAGATCGTTGGGAGTCGACAGGCCATCGAGCGAATGGTCGAGAACCCCTTTGTCGACGGTGACGAAGGGAAGGCCATGCGAGGGCGATAGGATCGTCGCTCCAGTGTCGGCGGGGGCCCGTTGTTCAATGATCGGGGTTTTGTTAGAGTCCAATGATGTCGATTCGATGGATGGTACCAGTGTTTGCCTTGTGGGCCGCTCAGGCGACTGCCGCTCCGGCTCGCCTGACGATAGAATTGATTGAACCCCAGTCGAAGAAACCGATTCCCGGTTGTTTCCGGATTTTGGATGGGTCGGAGCAACCCGTCGTTCTGGAAAGCGAATTCTCTCGAGGCGTGGGCCTACGCCCCAACCATCCGGCGCAGCGATGGTATGCGATTTCCAGCAAGAAAGTGCTCGAGCTTCCGAAATGGGAAGTATTTGTCGAAGCATTCTCAGGAATCAATTCAGAGAGGATCCGTCGCAAACTGGATCTTCGGTTCTTTGATCGACTCAGTGTGCAGTTGCCGGTCAGAGAACTCATTCCACTTGCCAGGCAGGGTTGGCATGCGGGGAACACGCATCTTCATTTGCGTTCGCTGACGCGGGCACGGGCCGAGCAGTATCTCAAAACCGTTCCCGTCTCGGATCGCCTCGATCTGCTTTTCGTCTCCTATCTGTCGCGGCCCTCGGAGGAGGAAAGCTATATCTCAAATCGGTTGGGGCGTGACACCTTGCAATCTTTGGGACGGCCGGGACTGATTTTGGACAACGGCGAAGAACACCGCCATAATTTCGGAGCGTATGGCGAAGGGTATGGGCATGTCATGTTCTTGTCCCTGCCCCGCCTGATTGAACCGGTGAGCATTGGTCCTGGAATCACGGGGAAGGGGAGCGACTTCCCGCCGCTAGCGACCGGCATCGAGGAGGCCCGCGGTCTGAAGGCGATTGTAGTCTGGTGTCACAATCAATTGGGTTTCGAGGATACGCCCAATTGGTTGGCCGGCCGGGTGGATGCTCAAAACATCTTTGATGGTGGGTCTCAGGGCAGCTTTGGTGACCCCTACTATCACTACCTCAATGTGGGGCTCGCTGTCCCCCTATCGACGGGAACGGACTGGTTCATCGATGACTTTTCCCGGGTCTATGTGCAGATCCCCGGTCCGCTCAATCGCGAGGATTGGCTCCTGGGTTTGAGGAAGGGAAGAAGCTTTGTCAGCAACGGGCCCTTGTTGGAATTGACCATCGACGAGCAGGGGCTCGGGTCACGGCTCGAGTTCCAGGAACCGAAGGCGGTTTCCGTCGTTGCGCGTGGGGTTGGGCGCCATGATTTCGGTGCCTTGGAGTTGCTTCGAAATGGCCAGGTGATTCGACGGGTGCCGAGTCGGTTGGAGGATAAAGTCTTTCGCGCGCAAATCGAAATGGAACCCGTTGTTGGTGAGGCATGTTGGTTTGCCCTTCGCGTGAGTCGTGGCGCCCTCGATACCGAAGGGGCGCTGGTGGTGCCCTCCGCCGCGCCGCGTCGAGGCAGCGGAGGAGGAACCAATGAACTGGGCAAAGCATTGTTCGCGCATACGAGTCCGATTTACGTTGATTACCAGGGTCGTCGGGTGTTTGAGACGGATTCCGCCCGAGAACTTCTTGCCAAGCTCGATGTGGCGGTGAAACGGATTGATGAAAAAGGGGTTTTCCTCGAGCACCATCAACGCGAAACCGTGATGGAGGTCTACCAGGAAGGAATCCGGCAGCTTGAGGCCACACTCGCCTCAGCCGAGCAAGAGGAGGATGATCGGCAGGGTGATAAAGCAGCCCAAGGTGGAGTAGAACACGGCCTGGGTGAGTGACTCCACGTCGCCGCCGAAGACCCTAGCATAGACGATGGGGGCCATGGCGCTGGGCATGCCGGCGATCAGAATCAGAACCGATCGAAGAAGCCCCTCGATATTCAAGAGCGATGTGATCACGGCGGCCGCGAGGGGGGAAAGGGTCAGTCTCAGCAGCACCAGTCCAAGGAGTTTGGGTTCGATCCCTTTAATCTTGATACTGACCAGTTCCATGCCAACACAAATCAGAATCAGGGGAATGGCGGCCTGACCCAGAGCACGGATTGGGGACATCAGGGGACCGGGAACGCCGATCTCAAAAAGCCTAAAAAAAAGAGCGACGAGAATGACGGATAGAATGGGCATTTTCGCGAGGGTTAGCGCAGCTTCCCTTCTTGGCATTTGGCCGCGGGCTGCGACATAGATGGCGAAACCGTTGTGAGGAATCGCATTGATCGCCACCAAGAGTCCTGCGTAATGGAGCCCCTCTTGGCCAAAGGCAAAAAGAGCGATGGGAAAGCCGAGATTGACGGCGTTGAAGAAGGTCACAGAAAGAACGGCGCTACTCGTCGTTGAGGTGTCGAAGCCAACAAATGCCGAATAGAGGCGGCCGATCAGAGCCATCCCCCCGAGCAGGAGGCAGCAAAACAACGCGATTTTCCAGATCCATTCACCGGGGACCTCGACTTCCATCAAATTGGAGAAGAACAGCGGCGGCAGGAGGACATAGACGGAGACCCGACTGAGCGTGGCCCTGTCAAGGGGAAGGGTTCGGGCGGCAAGAACGCCGATGCCACAATAGAAGGCCAGTGGAAGCAAGGCGTTCAGATAGACCGAACCGAGGTTCGAAAGAAACGTCATTGGGTCACCAGAAGAAAGCTCAAGCTCGAGGGGATTCGTGACTAGGTTGCTGGCTTGAGTTTTTCGTCGACAATCGTTGCGGTCACGACGTCGGCACCGACATTCACCGTCGTTCGGGCCATATCAAGCAAACGGTCCACGCCGAGGATGAGCGCAAGGCCCTCGGCGGGAATGTTGAAACTAATCAGCAACCCGGCGATGAGGGGGAGTGAGCCGCCTGGAATTCCTGCCACGGCGATCGCGCTAAACACGGTGAGGAGAAGGAGGGTGACCTGACTCCCGATCGAGAGATCGATCCCATACACCTGGGCGATAAAGAGCACGACACAACCCTCATAAAGGGCGGTGCCGCTCATATTCATGGTGGCGCCCAGCGGAAGGACGAAGCCACTGGTGCTATTGGAGACTCCGATGACTTCTCGGCTGACCTGAAGACTGGTCGGCAAGGTGGCATTGCTCGAGCTGGTCGAAAACGCCGTAATGAGAACGGCTCGGATGGATCGAAAGAATTGAATTGGGGACCTCTTCGTGAAGAGTTTGAGCCAAACCGACATCGTTCCAAATAAATGAATCACCATGATCAGCACACACGCGAGCACGAAAAACATCAGAGAAAGGAGGAAATCAAGGCCCACGCGAACGATGGCGCTGAAAATCAAGGCAGGCACGGCGTAAGGAGCCAAGAGGAGGGCAAAGCGAACGATTTTGGTCATCAGTTCCGTCACGATGCTGAGAAACTCTTCGAAGCGTTGACGACGGGCTTCCGCCATCTGGGTTCCTGCCGCGCCGAGGAGAATGGCGAAGAGGATCAGCGGCAGGATTTGGAAATTAACCACCGATTGCATCAAGTTCCGAGGCATGAACATTTCCACCAGCGTGTTGAAGTTGAGCTTGGCCTGATTCTTTCTTACTTCCTCCACGTTCTGGGCTTGGCCAACAAACTCCGACTTGAGTTTTTCCTGGGTGTCCGCATCGAGGGATCCGCCTGGATTGAGGATGTTCATCATGATTAAACCCAGAAAAACGCCGATGGCCATATTCATGAAGAAGAAGCCCGCCGTCCGGCCTGCTAGCGGTCCCAGCTTGGCGATGTTGCCAAGCTGCACAATGCCCAGGGCTAGGGATGCAAAGACGAGCGGAATCACCACAAAAAAGAGCAGTCGCAGAAACACCTGGCCAAAGGGGTTGAGCACGTGTTCGGAGGCGTTTTGGGCGGCACTGAGGACTCCGGGGAAGAAACGCCCGGTTCCCACGGTGATGATGCCGAGCACGATGCCGGCAACCAAACCCCAGAGGATGCGAGTGGCCAGTCGGTGCGATTCGTTTTCACTGCTCATACTCGATTTGCCTGAAAGTCGATGGATCGATTCCCTCGCCGGAACCATTCGTTCCGGTTTGGCTGTTGGGGTCAGCCTATCAGGATCCCGTCGAGGAAATCGACTTAAATCCAAATCGCTGGATCCGTTTCTTGTCCCTGAAGGAGGGTTTGGGGAAGCGACACTGGGTCCGTCGATTGACAGCTCGCTTCGGGCTCTCTAGCTTGGCGCCAATGTTCGAATTGGTTTCTGCATATGCCCCGGCGGGTGATCAGCCGACCGCCATCGAGGCACTCACCGACGGGGTGAACGGAGGGGTCCCGCACCAGACGCTGTTGGGAGTCACCGGTTCAGGTAAAACCTTCACGGTTGCCAACGTCATCGCTCAAGTGAATCGTCCGACACTGGTGATCTCCCACAACAAGACGCTTGCCGCTCAGTTGTATGCCGAGTTCAAGGGTTTCTTTCCCCGTAATGCGGTCGAGTATTTTGTGAGCTATTTTGACTATTACCAGCCGGAAGCCTACCTCCCGCAGACGGACACATTCATCGAGAAGGATTCGAGCGTTAATGATGAGATTGAACGGATGCGGTTGTCGACGATGAGCGCTCTCTTTTCCCGGCGGGATGTGGTGGTGATCGCCAGCGTTTCCTGTATTTATGGGATCGGCAGCAAGGAAGACTATGAGTCGATGCTCATCTCGATCAAGGTGGGGGAGGCATTGACGAGGGAGCAGTTTTTGGGGCGCTTGATCGAACTGATGTATGAGCGAAATGACACCGCATTGAAGCGGGGCCATTTTCGCGTTCGCGGGGATACGGTGGAGCTGATCCCGGGTTACCTGGAGGAAGGCCTGCGGATCGAATTCTTCGGAGAGGAAATTGACCGGATCACCCGGTTTGATCCGTTGACCGGGAACGTCTTTGAGTCGCTTCCCTATGTGACCGTCTACCCGAGCAAGCAGTTCGTCACCTCACGCGATAAGATGAAGCGGGCCATCCTCACGATTCGAGAGGAACTGGGCGACCGGGTGGCTTGGTTTGAGAAGCATCAAAAGCTCCTTGAAGCCCAGCGAATCAAAATGCGAACTGAGTATGATCTCGAAATGATGGAGGAAATGGGGTTCTGTTCGGGAATCGAGAATTACAGTCGCCATATCAGCGGTCGCCCTCCGGGATCCCGCCCTCACTCGCTGATGGACTTTTTCCCTGAAGATTATCTACTCATCATGGATGAGTCCCATGCGACCGTACCGCAGATTGGTGGGATGTACGCGGGCGACCGGTCTCGGAAATCAACCCTGGTCGAACACGGATTCCGACTGCCTAGTGCCATGGATAACCGGCCCCTCAATTTTGAAGAGTTCCAGGGCTTTCAGCATCAAACGATCTACGTGAGCGCCACTCCGGCGGGCCGGGAATTGGAGTGGAGCCGCCATCGGGTGGTTGAACAGATCGTGAGGCCGACGGGTTTGTTGGATCCGGAGATCATCGTGCGGCCGCTCAAGGGTCAGATTGATGATCTCATTGAGGAAGCCCGAAAGCGATCGGAGGCGAAGGAGCGGGTATTGGTGACCACGTTGACCAAACGAACGGCTGAGGAGCTGACAGACTATCTCACCGATCTCGGGATTAAGGTTCGGTATCTTCACAGTGAGATCGATGCGATCGAACGGGTGGAAATCCTGAGGGCGTTGAGAAAAGGGGAATTTGATGTCTTGGTCGGAATCAACTTGTTGCGGGAGGGACTCGATTTGCCCGAGGTGTCCTTGGTGGCCATTCTGGATGCTGACAAGGAGGGGTATCTGAGATCAACGACGAGTCTCATCCAGACCGCCGGTCGCGCCGCTCGCCACCTGGATGGGAAGGTCATCCTATATGCCGATGTCGAGACGAAGAGCATCAAGGAATTCTTGTCGGTCTCGCGCTATCGTCGTGAAAAACAGCTCCACTACAACCAGGAACACGGAATCACACCGAAGCAAGTCACACGGGCAGTGGAAGATAGCTTGTCCTTTCGGGGAGCCGGCCGAAATGAGTCCACGTCGATGTTGAAGGACGCGCCCGGGGGATTGGATGTGGCGGAGACGATCAAGGAATTGGAGGAGGAGATGATCGTTGCTTCCAACCATCTTGAATTTGAGAAGGCAGCGTTGCTACGGGATCAAATCCGGGATTTGAAGAAAGCTTCAGGGAAGGAGGTTGAACGCCTGCCCCAGAGAAACGTCAGATATGGGAAGGGCAAGCGCCGCCGCAACATCAAGTAGCCGGGAAAGCGTTTGCGGGAATGCTCCTCGCCCAGTTATCTGAGGCCTAGGAGCGGGTCTTTCTGGTGGTCGTTGGTTGCGATCGCTTCCGTCTGCGGGGATCCAACCTCATTCAGTCCGATTCTTTCTCCTGGGTTCGTCCAAAGACGCTCTGGGTTGTCCGCAAGCGAGGAAGTCCTGCTTTTTTGATGGGGCCTGGGTAGCCCCATAGCGATCGAGGATTTCAAACGGAATCGTTTCGATGGCGAATGAGTGGGAAGGGCATGAGGATGCCCTTCGCGGTCGAGGGATTTGGGACCGTGTTGCCCGATTCCGAGAATCATGGGGCGATGAAGGGACAGGGCAGCGCCGGGATGACGGGTACCCTTATCAGGATGCTTTCTTCAGATCTTTTCTGGGAAAGAGGGGGGCGGGTTTGCCGATCTGATGTCCTTTCTGCAGCCCCCCCCAGGCCGCATCCATGAGGCGGTTGGGCGGTCCGGCCAACTGGAGCTGGGAGAAGATTTTGTCGGCGGTCTCCGGCAAGATGGGCCAGATAAGAATGGCCAGGATGCGAGTGGTTTCGACCAGATTGAACAGGATTTCGTCGAGACGTTCGGCCTGTTCGGGCTGCTTGGTGAGTTTGAAGGGGGCGGTTTGGTCGATGTACTGATTGGCTCGGGCAATGAGCGACCAAATGGACTGGAGCGAGGCCTGGAGCTGGTTGGTCTCCCAATGTACTTTGACCTGGGAGATGATCGACTCCACCTCTTGGGCGAGTTCCTTTGATGGGGTTGGAACTTGACCGTTGCGATATCGATTCAACATCGAGAGCGATCGGTTCACCAGATTGCCCAAACCATTGGCGAGTTCGCTGGAGTAACGGGATTCAAATCCTTGGTCCGTCCAATTGCCGTCCGGCCCGATGTCGAGTTCGCGCACCAGGTAGAAGCGGAAGGCGTCCAGGCCCCATTCGTCAATCACACCGAATGGATCAACGACGTTGCCCGTGGTCTTGCTCATTTTTTCGCCGTCCTTTTGCCAGAACCCATGGACGCAGATTTGTTTCGGGAGGGGCAGGTTCATGGCTCGGAGCATGATCGGCCAGTAGACCGCATGAAACTTGAGAATATCCTTGCCGATGACGTGAAGGTCAGCCGGCCAAAGCGAAGGCCCGTTTCCGTCCGCCCCGTCCATGTGAAGTCTGCTGAGCGAGGGATCGCCCAGAGCAGCGGGAAGACTGGCGTAGTTGACCAGCGCATCGAACCAGACGTAGGTGACGAACTCGGGATCGAAGGGAAGTGGAATCCCCCACGCGAGCCTGTTTTTTGGACGGGAGATACACAGATCCTCAAGGGGATGATTCTTGAGAAATCCGAGGACCTCGTTGCGCCGATAGTCCGGGTAGACAAAATGAGGATTGGCCTCGATATAGTCGATCAACCATTGCTGGTGTCGGCCCAGTTTGAAGTAGTAATTTTCTTCCACCAACTCGGTGACCTCGCCGTAACGGGGATCAAATGTTCCATCCGGTCCACGGTCTTTGTCGGTCAGAAATGTCTCCTCCTTGGTGGAGTAGTAGCCGCGGTAAGAATCCTTGTAAAAGTGATCTTCCTCGTGGAGGTGGGAAAGGATTTCAACCACCACCTGTTTGTGTCGTTGGCTGCTGGTGCGGATGAAGTCTTGGTTGGAGAGGCCGAGTTTTTTGGTGAGCCCCTGCCAGGTCTCGGCCAATCGATCGCAATACGCTTGTGTTTCCAATTCAGCGTTCTCGGCGGCTTGTTGCACTTTCTGGCCATGCTCGTCGAGCCCGGTCAGGAAAAAGACGTCTTGACCGAGGCTTTGGTGGCTGCGAGCGATGACGTCCGTAATGACCTTTTCATAAGCGTGGCCAAGGTGTGGCTCGCCATTGACGTAGTCGATTGCGGTGGTCACGTAGAACGCTTTGCTCATGGGCCGTCTAGTTTGGGAGAAGGAGAAGGGGGATCAATCAAAAACCCGGCAATTTGGGATTTGAGGGTTTCGTGCCGGCTTGGTCGGGACTGTGCCGTCAAATACACAGTTGAGCATGAGCTCCAGATCGGCTAAGACTCCAGGGAGTTTCGGTATAAAAAGGTGAGTAGAATAGTATGGACAAGACAACAATGAAATTTTCGCTCCGCCCGGCGGTGTCGGCTCGGCTCGGGTTTACCCTGATCGAGCTTCTTGTGGTGATCGCCATTATCGCGATCTTGGCTGGCATGCTCCTCCCAGCATTGGGAAAAGCAAAGAGCAAGGCGCAAGGCATTGCCTGCCTGAACAACAACAAGCAGATGATGATGGGGTGGCGCTTGTACTATGACGATAACGAAGGCGAATTGGTGGGGGCGGCCGGTTGGACGCCGCCGGGTGCCCGGGCCGAGGTGCCGAATTGGACCGGAGGCTCTTGGTTGACCTTGAATAATCCCAAGGACCCGAACAATTGGAATCACGAGCGCTACACGATGCGCAGTCCATTGTGGCCCTATCTGGGCGGGTCTTTGGCCGTTTGGAATTGTCCCTCGGATAAATCCTACGGGATCAATGCCAACAATGTTCGCGTTCCTCGCATTCGAAGCATGTCGATGAACAACTGGGTGGGCGGTCCGAACTGGGGCGCATCGGGAACCGGTTGGCGTACGTTTCGCAAGGATACGGATTTTGTTGATCCAGGGCCATCTCAGACCTTTGTCCTGGTTGATGAACGCAATGAGAGCATCAACGATGGCTACTTTGTGGTCGATATGATGGGGTTTCCCGATCGGCCTGCCTCGTTCAAGATGGTCGACTATCCCGGACGATATCACAACAATGCCGCCACCTTTGCCTTTGCTGATGGGCATTCAGAGATTCACAAATGGACGAGCGCCAAGACCCTGGTTCCGTTCAAGAAGAAGGATATTCCGCTGAACGTTCCCTCTCCTAACAACGAAGATATCTTTTGGATGCAGCAGCGGAGCACAAGAAAAATCAACGCGGCCCGGTGAGCTTTGGGTCTTGCTTAATGAAAGAGCGGTGTTGGAGGAAGGGGCCATTGTGGTGACCGATCGGGGGAGGGCAGCCGAAAGTGACTGCGCTCCTTCGGGTTCGGTGAGAGGCAAAGGAAGATGAGAATGACGGAAAGGCGGAGGCGGAGGGGTGGATTTACCCTGATTGAACTTTTGGTGGTGATTGCGATCATCGCGATCCTGGCGGGAATGTTGTTGCCGGCACTGGGTAAGGCAAAGAGCAAGGCGCAAGGGATCGCCTGTTTAAACAACAACAAGCAAATGATGTTGGCGTGGCGATTCTACTCGGACGACAACGACGGATTTGTGGTTGCAGCGAGTGGGGGGCAGAAGGCGCCGAACTGGACGGCCGGTTCGTGGTTGACGCTTGCCAATCCGCGGGACCCCAATAACTGGAGCCATGAGCGGTATACGATGCAGAGCCCGCTCTGGGACTACACGGGGGGATCGGTGGCGATCTGGACATGCCCCTCGGATAAGTCGTTCGGGATCAATGCCGACAATGTCCGGGTTCCCCGAATCCGGAGCATGTCGATGAATAACTGGGTGGGAGGGCCTCCTTGGAATCAATCGGGAACCGGTTGGCGGACCTTCCGCAAGGATTCCGATTTCGTCGACCCAGGCCCATCTCAGACGTTTGTTCTCATTGATGAGCGGAACGAGAGTATCAACGATGGCTACTTTGTGGTCGATATGATGGGCTTTCCCGATCGGCCCGCCTCGTTCAAGATGGTCGACTATCCCGGGCGATATCACAACAATGCCGCCACCTTTGCCTTTGCTGACGGGCATTCGGAGATTCACAAGTGGACCAATCCAAAAACATTGCCGGCGTTCAAGAAAAGCAACATGCCCTTGAATGTGCCCTCTCCGAACAACGAAGATGTTTTGTGGATGCAGCAGCGGAGCACTCGCCAGATCAGCGCGGTGCGCTGATGGATTGGTTTGAATTGAAGCCAGGGCACGTCCTCGAAATGGGGCGTGTCTTTTTTTGTTTCGCAATGATGAAGGCGTCCTGCTCTGAGCAAGGATTTGACGAATCCGACGGGCACTTCAGAATAGGGGAATGAAACGAACTGATTGGAGAAAGCGCCTTCCGCGTTCAGGACGACCGAGGTTTTCAGGGATCGTCATGGCTGGCATCGTCGGCCTGTCTCTGCTACTCGAAGGAGCAGTTCCCAACATCCTGTTTATTTTCTCGGATGACCATGGAGCCCAGGCGATCAGTGCTTATGGCTCCCGAGTGAATCAGACGCCGAACATCGATCGGATAGCCCGCGAGGGGATGCTCTTCGAGAATTGTTTCGTATCGAACGCGATTTGCGGCCCCAGTCGGGCGGTCATCCTGACGGGAAAGCACAGTCATATCAACGGATTCACCGATAATGGGGGACGATTCGACGGGGAGCAGGACACGTTTCCCAAGCGGCTCAAGACGGTCGGATACCAAACCGCGATGATTGGAAAATGGCATCTGAAGAGTGATCCGACCGGGTTTGACTATTGGGACATCCTGATTGGGCAGGGGCCCTACTACAATCCTCCGATGATTCGCAACGGGGAGCGGGTGGCGCGGGAAGGCTATACGACCGAGGTCATTACCGACCTGGCGTTGGATTGGCTGAACAAGGGGAGGGATCAAAGCAAGCCGTTCATGTTGATGTATCAACACAAGGCACCTCATCGAAACTGGCAACCCGGACCCAAATACCTGAAACTTTATGATGAGGTGACGATTCCTGAGCCGCCGACCTTGTTTGACAAATGGGAAGGGAGGAGCAGCGCCAATCGGGAACAGAAGATGACCCTTGAACACGATCTCAATGCGTCCGACTTGAAATTGGTGGCTCCAAGGAATCTAACCGAGTCGCAACGGACGGCCTGGGACGCGGCCTACGGGCCAAAAAACGAGGCGTTTCGGAAGGCGAATCTATCGGGACGAGACTTGGTGAAGTGGAAATACCAGCGCTATGCCAAAGATTATCTGCGTTGCGTTGCCGCCGTCGACCATGAGATTGGTCGAGTCCTGGATTACCTCGATCGGGAGGGTCTCGCCGAGAACACGGTGGTGATCTATTCATCGGATCAGGGTTGGTATCTGGGCGAACACGGGTGGTTCGACAAGCGTTGGATGTACGAAGAATCGCTTCGGATGCCCTTTGTGATTCGATGGCCCGGAACGGTTGAAGCAGGTTCCCGGAACGCGGATCTCATCCAGAACATTGATTTTGCCCCGACGTTCCTGGAAATCGCCGGAGCTTCCATTCCGGAGGCCATCCAAGGCCGAAGCATCGTTCCTCTTTTGAAAGGGAATCGGCCCGGGGATTGGCGGGAGTCCATTTATTACCACTACTATGAATTCCCGGGCGCCCACAGTGTTCGTCGGCATTACGGTGTTCGAACCGAACGCTATAAGCTCATTCACTTTTATCGGAAGCAGGAATGGGAATTCTATGATCTTGCGACCGACCCGGACGAGATGTGGAACCAGTTTGCGAGCCCGAACTACCAAGAAACGGTTGCCTCGCTCAAGGATGAACTTCAACGCCTTCGGACCCTCTACCAGGTCACGGATGAGGCGGATCGATTGATCGATGAACGGCGACTGCGCCGGCAACGATCGAGAGGGGCGAAGGGGGGAGGCCGAGCCGAGCGGCCTTGATTCGGCCCATCGCCGACTCCCAGGGGTTCCAAAACGAAGGGATATTTTGTCGTTGCGGCGAAGCTGGAAACGGTAAAGGTTGTAAGAGAAGACGGAGTTTGGAGCCAGGCGAGAAACCCAGAGGACACCGGGGTTTCGATTCCAAACCGTTGGAGTGAGTGTAATGGAGCGAAAGGGTGTCAACAAAAGGCAATGATCGGTTTGATTTTGATAATGGTTGTGACTGGAGGAATCAGTCTTCTCGCACAAGGTCACGTCAAGAGCATGTTCGCCAAGTACAGCAGGGTGGGGGCTCAGGGGGGCTACACCGGTGCCCAGGTGGCTGCTCAGATTTTCCGTTCCTCGGGCATTTCGGATGTTTCCATTCATGAGCAGCAGGGGATGTTGGGGGATCACTACGACCCCCTGCACAAGCGCCTGGTCCTCTCGACGGAGAACTATCATGGTCGATCCGTGGCGGCCATCGGGGTCGCGGCTCACGAATGTGGCCACGCGATCCAACATCAGCAGGCCTATGCCCCGCTGAAGATGCGAATGGCTGCCGTTGGGATCACCACCTTCGCCAATCAGGGGCTGAGTTACCTGTTCTTCTTTGGGATGATGTCCGGATTGCTGTCAACCTTTGCCGGAGTCGCCGCCATGGCAGCGTGCTGGGGCGTGATTATGGTCTTCAATCTCATCACGCTTCCGGTGGAATATGATGCGTCTCGGAGAGCCAAAACCGTTCTGAGCCAACTGGGTTTTACCGCAACCCCTGGTGAGAATGTAGCGGTGGCGAAAGTACTCAACGCGGCCGCTTTGACCTATGTGGCCGCCTTCATCACCTCGCTCTTGTATTTCTTGTACTTTCTCCTCCCACTCCTGACGGGCCGGGGTGATGACTAGGCTTGGTGAGGGCGGAGGCCTCCCTCGCGGCGGTGACAAGCACGCTTGCCTCGTTCGACGGGTTCTCCCAAGATTCCGGGATGGCGCTGCCATGTGATTATCATATGCACACCCCCTTGTGCCACCATGCCAAAGGGGAACCCACCGAGCTCGCGGCTCGGGCCGTTGCGATGGGGCTGACTGAAATCGGATTCTCCGAACACAATCCGATGATTCGGAATGACTGGGACGACTGGCACATGGAGATCGAGAACCTGGATGCTTACCTTGGCAAGCTGCATCAGGCTCAAATGGAATACCCCGATCTGACGATCAAACATGCTCTGGAGGTCGATTTTATCCCCGGCCATGAGGATTGGATTCGGGAATTGGCCCGCCGGCACGACTGGGATTACTTCATCGGTTCGGTGCATTACATTTCCGACACCTTCGACATAGACAATCCCTTTAAGATTGACCAGTGGAAGGAAAGAAGGCCCTACGACGTTTGGTCAGCCTACCTAGAACGGTTGACGGCGGCCGCGGCGTCTGGGCTGTTTCAAATCATAGGACACCCCGATCTCTGCAAGAAGTTTTGCTTTTATCCGGACGAGGATGTCCTGCCACTGTTTCGGACGTTCCTGGAGACTGCCCGAGATCATGAGGTGGCGATCGAGATCAACACGGCCGGATTGCGGAAAGATTGCCGGGAGATGTATCCCAGCCCGGCGATCCTGGGGATGGCTCGTGAGCTTGGGGTGCGCTTGACCTTTGGTTCGGATGCCCATGCGCCGGAGGAGGTGGGTGCTGATTTCGCGGCGGCCGTCGAATTCGCCCGGTCGGTGGGCTACCGGGAAACCTGCCGTTTTACCCAGCGGCGATGTGAAGTGGTTCCGCTGGCTTAATGGTTCATCGATGGGTTTGAGGCGGGGATCGTCTCGCTCGCAATCCAACCCAGATACGCATCGGATCCCGAGGTGATCGGGAGAGCGATCACCTCGGGGACGTCATAAGGGTGCTGCTTCAGGAGGTGTGCCTGGAGATCATCGAAGCGATGAGCCGTTGTTTTGAAGAGGATCAGGCATTCGGTGGCCTGTTCCAGTTTCCCTTCCCACCAGTAGTGGGATTCCATTTTGGGCAAGATATTCGCGCACGCGGCGAGCCGGGTCCCGAGGCTTGAACGAACGAGGCTTCGGGCGGTCTCAGGATCTGGGGCGGAGACGAAGACGACCACGGGTTCGGGGGAATCTGGATTCATGGTTGGTGTTCCGGGTTGGGGCGAGCGGAATTTTGCGGCCTGCACTCGTTGGGTTGACGGTTTCGAGAGGGGTCTCTTAAGTGGGGGATGGGACCTTGGCAACCAGTTTTTCTTTGAATTCTGAGCGAAACCCCATAAAGATCCGCCTTCTTTTGGCACTGGCATCTTGCCTGATGGAAAGATAATCACACATGAAACGGACGCATCACTGCAACGAAATACGGGCCGATCACATTGGCCAAGAGGTCACGCTGAACGGATGGGTACACTCTCGCCGGGATCTAGGGGGAGTGCTTTTCATCGATGTTCGGGACCGGGAGGGGCGGACCCAGACCGTCTTTGATCCGTCCGATGTGGATCAGGCGCTCTTTGATCGAGCGGCGAGCCTGCACAGTGAGAGTGTGATCGCCGTCCGGGGCAAAGTCCGTCAGCGTCCCGAGGGGACCGATAATGACAAGATCCCGACCGGCCATGTCGAGATTCTCGTGGCTGAAATGGAGGTATTGAATGCCGCCGATGTCCTCCCGTTCCAGGTCGATGATCCCGAAGTCGCTGCCAAGGTTCATGAAGAACTCCGCCTCAAACACCGTTACCTTGATTTGAGGCGCCCTGAATTGGCTCGTAATCTGAGGATCCGAAGCAAGGCGGCGACGACCACACGCTTCTTTCTCGATGCGGAAGGTTTTTCCGAGATCGAGACGCCCCTGCTCTTCAAGTCGACCCCGGAAGGAGCTCGCGAATTCCTCGTGCCCAGTCGAGTTCATCCCGGCGAGTTTTACGCCCTGCCTCAGTCCCCGCAGCAGTTTAAGCAGATTCTCATGGTCGGGGGGGTGGAACGATATTTTCAGTTGGCGCGCTGCTTCCGTGACGAGGATCTGAGAGCCGATCGTCAACCTGAATTCACCCAGATCGATATCGAGATGTCATTCATCGATCGGGAGGATATTTATGCTCTGATTGAGGGGCTCCTGAAGGAGATTTGGAAGAAAACCATTGATCACGAGGTCACCACTCCCTTCCTTCGGCTGACCTTTGAGGAAGCGCTGAATCGATTCGGGATTGACAAGCCAGATACCCGTTTCGCGATGGAGTTGGTTGACTTCACCGAGGACTTTAAGTCCAGCGCATTCAAGGTTTTCAGCGGGATGGTGTCAAAAGGAGGGGTCGTGAAGGCGATCAATGCAAAGGCTTACGCCGACGTCACGCAGGGACAAATGGAAACGATGACCGAGCTCGCCAAGAGTTTCGGAGCAAAGGGGCTTGCTTACATCAAGGTGGAAGGTGGGGAATGGAAGTCTCCGATCGTGAAGTTCTTTTCGGATGCCGAAAAGGCGTCGCTTCAAGAGAAGTTGGGGATCGAAGAGGGAGATTTGATTCTGTTTGCCGCAGATGAGTGGCTTAATGCCTGTGAAATCCTCGGCAAGATTCGACTCTACTGCGCGGAGATTCTCCAAGCTCAGGGGAAGCTGACCCTGGATCCCCATCGATTCGACTTTCTTTGGGTGACTGATTTTCCGTTACTCAGTTTTGATCAGGAAATGAATCGTTGGTACTCCAGCCATCACCCTTTCACGGCTCCGGTCGCGGAGGATATCCCGTTCCTGACCGAGGATCCCAAGCGGGTGAGGGGCCAACACTACGACATCGTCGTCAATGGGGTGGAATTGGGCGGGGGATCGATTCGTATTCATCAGCCGGATGTTCAGAAGACGGTGTTTGAACAGGTCCTTCAGCTGCCTGAGGAGGTGGTGCAGGAGCGGTTTGGATACATGCTCGAGGCCTTCCGCTACGGCGCTCCCCCGCATGGGGGCATTGCTTTGGGATTTGACCGGATGATCGCCCTCCTCTGCGGGTGTCAGAGTATTCGAGACGTGATAGCATTCCCCAAGACGGCCAAGGCGGCGGATCTGCTTTCTGAGTCACCCGCTCGGGTCGAGGCCAAGCAATTGCGAGACCTCCATCTCCATCTCAAGGTTGCCGCTCCCAAGGGCGAGAAGTCGGAGCCGTAATTTCCCGGGCTCAGACCGGGTTCGTGACCAGGGGGATGGGGAGGGGTTGTGGCAACCGCCCTTCCTCCCAGGGCCAGCGGCCTGTCAGGAATACCTCAGCAACAGCGATCTCTTGCCGCGCGGTTAGAAATTGGTCCGCGTGTGAGAGCACTACGGCTGCTCGGCGGTTGGGGCAGGGTCGGCTGGGGAGGAGGCCTCCAAGAGTCGTTCGTCGATGGCCTTCAGGAAGGCAAGCCCTTCTTCGCTTCCGAGTTTCGCCGCTCGTTCAAAATAATCGCGGGCCTGCCCAAGGTCTTGTTCGACAAATCGACCTTGAACGTAGTAGGTCCCCACCGCGGCCAACGCATCGGGATGGTTCAATCGAGCGGCCCGAAGAAACCATTGAAAGGCATCCTTAGGAGCGGGAAACACCCCTTTGCCGGTGTCGAGGATGCGGGCGAGGTGGAATTGCGATTCGGCGTGACCTTTTTCGGCAGCGACGTGATACCACTTGGCGGCAGTTTTAGGATCGGGCGGCGTTCCTTTGCCTTCTTCAATCATGACCCCAAGATTGTATGAGGCCATGACATTGTCTTGTTGTGCGGCCGTCTGAAACCAGGCGAGGGCGCGAGTGTTGTCTTGAACCTGAGGATGATCGGAGGCCAGAGTGGTGGCGAGAAGCATTGCCGCCTGTTGATGGCCTTTCGTGGCCGCTCGCTCCAACCAATGAACCGATTGAGCGAGATCAGCGGGAATGCCGAACTGGCCTTGCAGGAGAAGGCCAGCATTGAATTGGGCGGACGGGTTCCCCAATTCGGCGGCCTCGAGAAACCACTGGAGCGAGGTGGCATAATCTTGTGGCACGAGTTCCCCCTGGGAATAGATGTGTGCGAGTCGCAGGAGAGCGGGGACGAAATCTAGGTCGGCTGCTTTCCGAAACCACTCCAGTGCTTTGGTGATGTCCTCCGGGGAGGTGCTTTGCTGGTAAATCACCCCGAGATTGTAGAGTGAGACGAGATCTCCCGACCGGGCGGATTTCTGAAACCACTCGACGGCCTTGCCGAGATCGGCTTCGACGGACTGTCCTTCGAGGTATCGGATTCCCAGCTCGGCTTGAGCCCGTGGATCCCCTTGCTCGGCGCAGCGCCGATACCATTGGAGGGCCTGGGCCTCATCCTGGCTTCCGGCGGCACCATTGGCATGGAGTCTGGCGAGTCGAAACTGGGCCCCACGGTCGCCTTTTTCTGCGGCAATCCGATACCAATGCACAGCCTCTTTGGGATCCTCTGGACCACCATGGCTGGCCTCCAGCATCAGGCCAAGATTGAATTGAGCCATTGTGTTGTCCTGTTCCGCTGCGGCTCGATACCATTGGCGGGCGGAGGCGGGATTGGCTTCGATACCGGTCCCCGCGGCAAAGGCCGCGGCCACCTTAAGTTGGGAGGCGATGTGCTGGTTTTCCGCAGCGAGCAAGTAGTAGCGAATGGCTTTGCGGTCATCCTGTTTCACGCCTTTGCCGAGTTCGTACATGCTCGCGAGGTAGAACTGCGCTTTCGAATTCCCTTGCTCGGCTGTTTTCTGATAATAGCGAGCCGCTTCGGAGAAATCCTGAGTGACCCCCTGGCCGGTGGCATAAGCCTGGCCGAGTTCAAGCTGGGCTTCGGAATGGCCCAGTTCCGCAGCTTGACGAAGCCATCGAATGGCATCGGTGGGATTCGCCGCGACACCGTAGCCGTTGAGGTAGGAGGTTCCCACCCGGTATTGGTCTTCCAGATGGCCTCGCTCGGCATTGAGGAGGCGCCCGTCAAAAAGCTGTTCGGGTGACATCATTCGGGTGAGCTCGGAGCGACGCTGAATGGCCTCCTGATGATGCTGATCCGCCGCGAGGCTAAACCAGACGTAGGCTTCAGAAAAATCTTGCTGCACTCCTTTTCCGGTCATGATGGCCATTCCCAGACTGTATTGCGCTCGCGCGTCGCCTTGAGCGGCGGCAGAGGCGTGGTATCGGAGCGCCTCGGGGAGGTTGATTTCAACGCCGAGGCCGTTTTGCAGGAACACGCCGAGGTTGTACTGGGAAGTTGGGTCGCCTTGGTCGGCCGCCTTCTGAAACCATCGGGCGGCCTCGCCGTAGTTTTGATTGACCCCTAAGCCCTGGACATAGAGGACGCCCAGGTTGTACTGGGCTTCCAGGTGCCCCTTGGAGGCGGCCCGGCGAAACCAGTTGGCGGCTTGAGCGAGATCCTTGTCGACTCCGGATCCGTTGAAGTAGGCCAGGCCGAGATTGAATTCGGCGGCCGGATCTTCGGTCGCCGCCGCCTGGCGGAGTTGATCCAGGGTCACGGTTGCGGCATGCGTCAAGGGGGTGGTGGAAACAACCCAGCTGGTCAAAGAATAGAGCACACAGGCGAGAACGAGCCTTGCTCGCGCTCCGGGGAATCGCTGACTCAGGCTACCCGTCATGAACCCGTTGATGATAAACCGAGTCCATTGATCGTCGTCAACTGGATTGATTGGAATTCGGCATGCCGTCGCCGAGAACCCGGTGAGGGGAATCGAGGGTTGTATTCCAGCGCCTGCCCTTTCTAAGATCCAACGGATTGAATTGGGTTGAGTGGACATAGAAAGGAATTGAACAATGGCTTTACGTTTAGGTGATGAGGCGCCGAACTTTTCGGCGGAGACGACCGAAGGCACGATTGATTTTCACAGTTGGCTGGGTGATTCGTGGGGAGTGCTCTTCTCCCACCCGGCAGACTACACTCCGGTATGCACGACCGAGTTGGGGACGGCTGCGAAGCTCAAGGACGACTTCAGCCGGCGGAATGTCAAGATGATCGCGATCAGCGTCGATGATCTTGAATCCCACAAGGGTTGGATCAACGACATCAACGAGACTCAGAGGACCACCATGAATTTTCCGATCATTGCGGATCCGGACAAAACCGTGGCCACCCTCTATGACATGATTCACCCGAATGCGGACGATAAGATGACGGTGAGGAGCGTGTTCGTCATCGGGTCCGACAAGAAGATCAAGTTGACCATCACCTACCCCGCGTCAACCGGTCGGAATTTTCAGGAATTGCTTCGGGTGGTTGATTCGTTGCAATTGACCGCGAAGCATAAGGTTGCGACTCCGGCGAATTGGAAGGATGGGGAGGATTGCATTATCGTTCCAGCAGTGACGAACGATGAGATTCCAGGACTTTTTCCCAAAGGCCACCGCGAGATCAAACCCTATCTCCGCTATACCCCCCAGCCAAACAAGTAGCCTCTGGTGCCTCGGAGACCGGCGTTGGCTAGGATGAAGACTGATGAGTGAGGCATCGGCCCTCTCAATTCGACCGGCGCGTCCAGGCGATGCCGATGTGATCCTTGACCTCATTCGTGCCCTGGCGGTTTACGAGAAAATGGAGGATCAGGTGGTTGCGACCCCAGAACGCCTACAGGCGACCCTTTTTGGGGATCGTCCGGAGGCTCATTGTCTTCTGGCGGAGGTGGGCGGGGAAGCCGTGGGGTTGGCGATCTATTTTTACTCCTATTCGACATTTTTGGCGCGCAAGGGGCTCCATCTTGAGGATTTGTATGTCAAAGAAGCGTTCCGGGGGCGAGGTTATGGGGAGGCCATTCTTCGTTTCTTGGCTGGGATCGCTCTCAAGGCGTCATGTGGGCGGTTTGAATGGACCGTTCTGGATTGGAACGAGCCCGCCATTTGCTTTTACAAGAAGATGGGAGCAGACATCCTCGACGAATGGCGGATTTGCAGGGTCGCCGGCCCGGCGCTCAAGACGCTTGCAAGGGGGGGGGATTGAATGACGGGGAACTGCTGAAGGGCCCAGGGATTTCGCTGAGAGGAGCTCGTTATGGCGTTCGGTCAACCGGATGAC
>MDTE01013900.1_pt1 | contig 20161 bp, 15 predicted proteins | sample 811231 | NCBI WGS metagenome assembly MDTE01 (sample SAMN05326651, study PRJNA326480) | marine metagenome | isolation source: seawater | place: Indian Ocean: Red Sea | collected 2010 | reverse complement strand
TTTTTGTAAAAAAAAAGTTTTTTTTTATTCTTCATTCTTACTTTTCATGTTTAAATACTAGATCTTTAAGGGGGAGGAAAGTAGATAGTGGAAGACGATTTACATCAAAGTGACATAATAGATGTGTCTTGGAATAAAATAGCCTCTGATCTTAAAAAGTCACTTGATAAAGATACTTTTCAAAACTGGATAAAACCAATTCATTTTGAGAGCCAAATTGGATCAGCTCTCACCCTTTCTGTTCCTACTAGATTTTTAAGAGACTGGATAATCAAAAATTACGCATCTGTTATCAGGAGAGCTTATCAAGATAATAATGTAAATGTCGAGAAGCTATCTATTCTTGTTAAAGAAAATAATAATCGTATTATTCCTGGTACTGAAGTAACTTATCAAGATAAAGAAGATGAAGATGATCAATATTATGATGATATCTCTGCTCCTTTAGATCCTCAATTTACATTTGATAATTTTATAGTAGGTAAGCCTAACGAACTTGCCTATGCCGCAGCCCTAAGAGTAGCTCAATCAGAGTTAGTAAGTTTTAATCCATTATTTCTTTATGGTGGAGTTGGTCTTGGTAAAACACATTTGATGCATGCTGTTGCTTGGAGTATTAAAAAGAGAAATCCAAAAAAAAATGTTGTTTATTTAACTGCAGAAAAATTTATGTATCAGTTTATTAAAGCTTTAAGATTTAAAAATATCATGAGCTTTAAAGAGCAATTTAGATCTGTTGATGTATTAATGATAGACGATGTTCAATTCATTATAGGTAAAGATAATACTCAAGAAGAATTCTTTCACACTTTTAATACTCTTGTGGATAAAAAAAGACAAATAATCATCTCCGCTGATAAATCTCCCGCTGATTTAGAAGGTCTCGAAGATCGATTAAAATCACGATTAGGATGGGGCCTCGTTGCTGACATTCATCCTCTTACATATGAACTAAGACTTGGTATTCTTCAAGCAAAAGCCGAACAAAAATCAATGAAACTAGAAAGAGAAGTTATGGAGTTTTTAGCTGATAAAATAACAAATAATGTTCGTGAAATGGAGGGCGCATTAAATCGATTAGCAGTTCATGCATCTTTGCAGGACTCAGTAGTAACAGTTGATTTAGTAAAAGATGTACTAAAAGACCTTCTTAGAACAAACTCAAGAAAAATAACAATTGATGAAATTCAAAAGAAGGTTGTTGAGCACTACAACATTAAGCTATCTGATATGCACTCCCCTAGAAGATCAAGATCTGTAGCAAGGCCTAGACAGGTAGCTATGTATTTAGCTAAGTCTATTACCACAAGATCCTTGCCAGAAATTGGAAGAAAATTTGGTGGTAGAGACCACACAACTGTTATTCATGCAATCAAAACCATAGAAGAAATAATGGTTAATGACCCGAGCTTAGCAGAAGATATTGAACTTTTGACCAGAATATTGCAAACTTCCTAAATGGATTTTAGAGTTAGTCGTGAAGCCTTTTTAAGGGTTTTAACCCATGTAAGTTCTATCGTTGATAGCCGTTCGACGATTCCAATTTTATCAAATATATATATCAAATGCGAAAATAATCAGATTGAAATTAGATCAACTGATATGGACATATCTATTCGTGAATTTGTATCTACTGACTCGACAAAAAACGGAGAAGCTACAGTTAACTCAAGAATTTTAACTGACATAATTCGTAAGACAAAAAAGAACTCAATAATTAAGTGCAAGCTTGAAGGTAATAGACTAATCATAAATTCTGATAATTCGGTTTTTGAACTTAATGCTCTATCTGCAGATGAATTTCCAAAGTTTGTACCCTTAGATCCAACTAATGCATTTGAATTAACTATCCCTAAAGTAAAAAGATTATTAAATAAAACAAAATTTGCAATTTCTGTTGAAGAAACAAGATATTATTTAAATGGCATATTTATTCACACTATTACAAATGGTTCAAAAAACACTTTAAAATGCGTAGCTACCGATGGTCACCGACTTGCAAAAACAGAATTAGATTTAGATAATTCAATCTCTATTAACGGTATAATTTTACCTAGAAAATTTATTTTACAACTAGATCGAATTTTAGGAGATTTTGAAGGTAAAGTAAAAATTATTTGTTCAGATACACAGGTTAGTTTAGAAGCAGATAATTTTATTATTATAAGTAAACTCATTGATGGAACTTTTCCAGACTACGAAAAAGTTATACCAGTTTCTAATGATAAATTATTACAAGTTGAAGCAGAACCTTTTTTTAATGCCATAGATAGAGTCTCAACAGTTAATCAAGATAAAGCACCTACAGTTAAATTACAATTTGAAAATAATAATATTAAGGTTATGGCTACCAGCACTGATAGTAATAAGGGTGATGAAGAGGTAGCAGCAAGTTATGCTGCAGAGCCTTTAGAAATACTTTTTAATTCAAAATATATTTTAGACTTACAGGATATCGTTGAGGGAGATACTATGATTTTGGAACTCTTAAATCAATCTTCACCAGTAATTGTTAAAGACCCTAAAGATGCTACAAGTTTATATATTTTGATGCCAATGAGAATTTAAGTGTTGCCACCTTTAAAGGGTATTCACTTATATAATTACCGAAATTTTAAAAAAAATAATCAAGACTTTCAAAAATATCATACTCTCTTTAAAGGAAAAAATGCAGTTGGAAAAACTAATTTGCTTGAAGCAATAAGTTTTTTATGTCCAGGAACTGGTTTTCGTAAGGATTCTATTCAAAATTTTCCTAATGATAATCAAGAAGAAGAAAAAACTTTAATTGATTTTGAATTCACCTATGGGGATCTTTCCAACTCCCTGAAAATTGATTTTTTTAAAAATGATGATCGTTGGACAAAACAATATTTTTTAAATGATAAAAAAATTAAACAACAAGAATTGTTAAAAATATTTCAACTATTTTGGTTTACAGAAGCAGACAAAATTTTTTTTATAAGAGATAACCAATATCAAAGAAATACAATAAATAGAATTGCTTGTTACTTTGAACCTCTTTTATACCAACGCCTAAATAAGTTTTCAAAACTTCGTAGAGAAAAAAAGAAAATTCTTCAAACTACAAAAGATTTATCTTGGCTACAGTCAATTGATAAGCAATTGCTAAAAATTGGTGAAAATATAATTGAAGATAAAATTAAATTTTTAAACGCATTTAAACAATTTCAAGAAAAAGATAATAATGAAATTTTCGAATTTGAAATTTACCCCAGTTATGGATTTGTAAATAAAGATGATTTTTTGTCTAAATTTGAACAAAACTTAAAAGATGAGAATCAGTGGCCTCAAGACCACAAATTACGATCTGAAAATGATCCATTAAAATCAATTTTTGAAATCACTCATAAGCAAAAAAAATTAACACAATTATCTTCAGCTCAATCTAAGCTTGTAATTTTGAGCTTTCTTTTGCAGAGTGCAAAATTTTTAAATGAGAGTAAGATTACTATTTTTTTAATTGATGAAATATTTGATAACTTCGATATAATAAATATTGAAAAAGTTATACAGTATTGTGCAGAAAATAAATTTCAAACCTTTTTCTCGACCACCGATAACTTTGTTCTTCAAGGGGCCGTTAACAATTTAGAAATAAAAGAAATAATTTAATGACAGACCAATATTCCGCTTCTTCTATTAAAGTCCTAAAGGGTCTAGAAGCTGTTCGAAAAAGACCAGGTATGTACATCGGAGACACTGATGATGGAACTGGTCTACATCACATGGTCTATGAGGTACTTGACAATTCAATTGATGAAGCTCTTGGCGGATATTGTGACTCTATTCAATTAATTATAAATAAAGATGGATCTGCAACTATTATTGATAATGGTCGTGGTATCCCAGTTGATACTCATAAAACCGAAAAGGTTCCAGCTGCTGAGGTCATTATGACCCAACTACATGCAGGAGGTAAATTTGATCAAAATAGTTATAAAATTTCCGGTGGTTTACATGGCGTAGGTGTGTCTGTTGTAAATGCTTTATCTGAAAAGCTATCTTTAACAATTCGCAGAAATGGCAAAATTTATAATATGGAATTTAAAGATGGAGTTACCTCAAAAAAATTAAAAGAAACTGGTTCTATGAAAAAAACAGATCGAACTGGAACCATTGTTCAGTTTTGGCCTTCAAAAAAAATATTTTCAGATACTAAACTAGTATTAAAAACATTAGAAAATAGAGTTAGACAATTAGCTTTCTTAAACTCAAATGTTCGCATCACTTTAACTGATATGCGTCTTGCAAAAGCAGAGCCCATTGAGTTTTTTTATCAAGGAGGTCTCTCAGCATATGTAAATTTCCTAAACTCTCGGAAATCAACATTAAATAAGATTATACCTTTCGTAGGAGAGAATAACGGGATGAAAGTTGAGGGTGCATTACAATGGAACGATGGCTATACAGAAAACATGCTATGTTTTACAAATAATATTCCTCAAGGAGATGGGGGAACTCACTTACAAGGTTTTCGATCTGCTTTAACTAGATCGTTAGTTAGTTACTCCAACAGTGTTGCCGTTGCTAAGAAAGGCAATATTACTATTTCAGGAGATGATGCAAGAGAAGGAATGACTTGTGTGCTTTCAGTAAAAGTTCCTGATCCTAAATTTTCTTCCCAAACAAAAGATAAACTTGTTTCTTCAGAGGTTAGACCAATTGTTGAAAAAATAATTGCTGAACAACTCAGTGCATGGTTAGAACAAACCCCAGGTGAAGCAAAAAAAATTGTTTCAAAGATAGTGGAAGCAGCTAGTGCTCGAGAAGCTGCTAGAAAAGCTAGAGAGCTGACTAGAAGAAAGAATGTTTTAGAAACTTCTTCCCTCCCAGGAAAACTAGCTGACTGTCAAGAAAAAGACCCAGCTAACTCAGAGTTATTCATAGTTGAGGGTGATTCTGCAGGAGGATCTGCCAAACAAGGAAGAGATAGAGCTACTCAAGCAATCCTTCCCTTACGTGGTAAAATTTTAAACGTAATTAAAGCTAATCCCCATAAAATATTAGAAAATAATGAAATTTCTGCACTTATTACTGCAATTGGAGGTGGTTACGGAAACCCTCCCAAAGATAAAGAATACAACAAATCTGAATATTTTAACTCTGACTCAATGCGATATCATAAAATTGTCATAATGACCGATGCTGATGTTGACGGAAGTCATATTCGAACACTTCTTTTGACATTTTTTTATCAATTTATGCGAGACATTATTACAACAGGTCGATTATATATAGCCCAGCCTCCTTTATATAAGGTCAAAAAAGGAAATGTAGAAAATTATCTTATAGATGATAAAGAATTAACTAAATTTCTTCTAACTAATAATAAAGATGATTTAGATTTCAATATTTTTAATAAAAAGAAAAAAATTCAGCTTAAAGAAGAAGAGCTTAATGAAATAATTGATTTAGCTGCAAAAGCTAACTCAGCTTATCAAAATTTAGATCTGACTTATTTAGACTCACAGTTTTTTGATCAAGTTATTAATACAGGATTGTTCCTCCAAGAATTTGTGCCAAATAAAGTAGATAAATCTCAATTTAAATCTTTTTTATCAAATCTTAATGAAATTTATAAATCAGAGAATATCAAATTTAAATTCCAAAGTATCATCAGCAATGAACTTATATTCTTACAAGAAAAAGAAGGGTACAATAAAATCATTAAATTTCCTCTAGAAAAACTTTTACACCTTCGCGAATTTGTTCCAGAGGCTAGTTTAGCTTTATACAATAAAATGGGATTTGCTAAATCCACGGACACTTCCTTTGGCATAGCTAAACTTTCAACTAAGGAAAACTTTCCTTGTTATGGTTTGGTTGAATTTTTTAACACTCTCTTTGAAATGAGTAAAAAAGGTCAATCAATTAGCCGCTATAAAGGCTTAGGTGAAATGAATCCAGAACAGCTTTGGGAGACAACACTCGATCGTAATAATAGAAAGTTACTTCAAGTAAAGCTAGAAGACCAAGTTAATGCTGAAAGACAATTGATTATGCTGATGGGAGATGATGTCACTGATCGTAAAAACTTCATTCAAGATAATTCAATTAAAGTAGCAAACTTAGATATTTAGTTGGACACAAAAAAAAATTTTTTATTTGTTAATTCTTCTGATTTTATTTTTATCAGATTAATTGCTTTTGCTGGTCAAGCAGTCACTATTGGCTTTTCTCATTATTTTTTTGATTTTTCTTCAGAAGTTATTTGGTTCTCTTGGGCAACAGCTTTTTTATTACTATTAAGTGTCGGGCTTGCATATTATCTGCTTAATAAAGGGGATAAAATTTTAACAGAAAAACAAATTTTCCTTTTTTTATGTTTTGACATACTTCAAATTTCTACACTTATAGCTTTTAATGGAGGATATACTAATCCCTTTATTTTTATCATATTAGCACCAATAGCTATCGCAGCATCTTATTTAACTATCGAAAGAATTATCATTATCTTAAGTCTAGCTTTAGTTTGTTTTGCATTGATTTTTAATTTTTATATTGATCTTCCTGAAACTGTTAGACCAGACATAAATATTAATTATAGCTTGGGAATAATGATTTCTCTTTTTATCAGTAGTATTTTTTTGGTTTTTTATCTTTATTACTTTTCACTAAATTATAAAAGTACCCAAACAGCATATGAGTTAGCTAGCAAACAATTACAAGATGAAAAAGAACTTTTAAAAGTAGGGGGTTTGGCAGCAGCAGCTGTTCATGAATTGGGAACTCCTTTAAACACTATTAATTTAATTGTTGGTGATTTTGATCAAGATAAAGAAATTAAAAAAAAATATGGAGAAGATATTGAGACACTTAAAATAGAGCTGAATCGATGTAAGGCTATACTTAAAGAACTATCTACCAATCCCGAATCACAAAAATTATCTAATGAGATTAGTAACATGTCACTTGATGCTTATGTGCAGTCACTTTGTGAACAATTTTCTGGCAATTATCGGGCGATTAAATTGGATTATCGAACTGACGAAAATTCAAGAGATATTAACATTCAAATCACTCCTGAGTTGAATATTGCGATGAACAATATTATCAAAAATGCAATCAGTTTTGCTTATAGAGAAATTTTGGTTATTGCGCAGACTACAAATGAGCAATATCGTATAAAAATACGTGATGATGGTCCTGGATTTGATAAAAAATTTATAGCTAATTTCGGCAAACCATTTTATTCTAGCCGACCCGAAAAAGGGGTAAATATGGGCCTAGGGCTGTTTATAACAAAACAAATGATCGAAAATCTAAATGGTGAAATTTTAGTACAAAATAATAATGGAGCTGAAGTAACCTTATCATGGAAGAAATAGAAACAACAAATAAACAAGAAAAAACATTATTTATCATCGAAGATGATAAACCCTTTAGAGAACGTTTAACAACCTCATTTCAAAGGAAAGATTTTAGCGTAACAGCTGCAGCTTCAAAAAAAGAAGCACTAGATATCTTAACTATTAACGATTTTAATTATGCAATCGTAGACTTGCGATTGGGAGATGGATCTGGATTAGATGTGATCAAAGTCATTAAAGAAAAAAACCCTGAATGCAGAACTGTGATGCTAACAAGCTATGGTAATATAGCTACCGCAGTATCTTCGGTTAAATTAGGAGCAGATGATTATTTAACTAAACCAGCTAACATCGATGATATTGAAAAATCCTTGATGTCATCTACTTCTTCATCTTTACCTCCTCCCCCCGAAAATCCAATGTCTGCGGATCGTATTCGATGGGAACACATTCAAAGAGTATTCACTCAGTGTAATCGAAACGTCTCTGAAACAGCAAGAAGACTAAAAATGCATCGTCGTACTCTTCAAAGAATTCTTAACAAACACGCACCGAAAGAATAGTATCTCTCTTTAATTTTTGCTATCCTATTTAGATGTCCGAGTCTCGATTAATTCTTGTCGATGGATCAGGTTATATTTTTAGAGCTTATTATGCACTTCCACCAATGAATAACTCAAAAGGCATTCCTACTAATGCCGTATATGGATTTTGCAACATGATGCTTCGCCTTATTGAAGAGCATCCAAATGATAAAATTCTTATTATTTTAGATGCAGGTAAAAATACTTTTAGAAATACCCTGTACTCAGAATACAAAGCGAACAGAAGCGAGGCACCAGAGGACCTTATCCCCCAATTTGATATTATTCGTGAAGCTATCGAAGCTTTTGGTTTAGATGTTATTGAAAAAAAAGATTTTGAAGCTGATGACGTTATTGCTAGTTATGTAAAATATGGGGAGGATAATAAAATTCCGACCACAGTTTTCAGTTCAGACAAAGACCTATTTCAGCTGTTATCAACAAATACTCGAATTATGGATCCTATGAAAAATGTTGAAATAGATGAGACAAAAGTTATGGAAAAATTTGGCGTAAACCCTGAAAGAATTACTGATGTACAAGCACTTATAGGGGATAGTGTTGATAATATTCCAGGTGTTCCAGGCATAGGACCTAAAACTGCTGCAAAACTCATTAATGAATTTGGTACATTTGAAGATCTACTCGCCAATAAAGAGAAAATACCTAATGAAAGAATTAAAAACCTTATTCATGATCACGAAGAAAAAGCAAAAATAAGCCATCAATTAGTTATCTTGAAAAATGATTTAGATTTACCTATCAAGATAGAAAAGCTCAAAGACTTTGATGACTCTACAAAACTCAATGAATTTTTTAAAAAATATGAATTTAAATCATTAATTAGAACAAGCGCTCATGAAACAAATCCTCATTCAGTTAAAAAAAATCTAGAGTTTAAATCGCTAACAGAAACAAAAGGTGTAATTGAATATTTAAAGTCTCTTCATTCAGAAAAAACCTTAGCAATTGATTTGGAAACAGATAGCTTAGATGTTAACCAAGCTAATATTATTGGCATTTCAATATCTAATGCAGATCAAGCTTATTATTTACCATTTAAATCTCCTGAAAATGAATTATCTGAAACAGATCAAAAAAAAGTCCTAAGAGAACTTAATCTTTTATGTGAAGACCCATCAATTTTAAAAATATTTCATAATGCCAAATACGATAGCGTTATTTTAAAACGCTTTAATGTAAACACAGTTTCTTTTCAAGACACATTATTAATGTCTTTTTTTATAAATAATGGTTTGACAAAACATAACCTAGAAGATTTGTATTACTATTACTTCGGAGAGGAAAAAGAAAAATTTAAAGATGTCATAAAGAATGAGTCAAAAAGAAATTACAAAGATTTCTCTGAGGTACCTTTGCAGTCAGCAACTAACTATGCTGCTCATGATGCCTATGCCACACATAAACTATATGAAGCATTATATGATCAAATATCAGAGGCTTCTGATAGCTGGATTTATTACGACATTGATAAAAAATTAAGCTTAGTTCTTCAAGATGTTGAAAGTAACGGATGTAAAATTGATCTTAAATTTTTAACAAAACTTGAAAAAGATTTGAATAAAGAAATTGAAAAGATAGAGCAAAAAATTTTCAAAATAGCAGGGCAGGAATTTAATATCGGCTCCCCTAAACAATTAACTGAGATTTTTAAAAAATTGGATGTAAAGGTTACTAAAAAAACCAAAGCAGGAGACTTTCAAACAAATGTCAAAGTATTAGAGCAATTAGAATCGGATGGTGTTGAGATTGCATCTCATATTTTACTATGGCGTCAATACTCCAAACTTGTTTCCACTTATACATCTTCGTTAGCTGAACACGCTGACAAAAATGATAGGGTCCATAGCACCTTTAATATAGCAGCAACTATTACTGGAAGGTTAAGCTCATCAGATCCTAACCTTCAAAATATCCCTATTCGAACTGAAATTGGTAAGAAGATAAGAACTGCATTTGTTGCTGAAAAAGATTATGAACTTTACAGTTTTGATTACTCACAAATTGAACTCCGAGTGCTTTGTGAAGCTTGTAAGGACCCAAATTTGTTAAAAGCTTTTCAAGAAGATCAAGATATTCATCAAAGCACGGGTCAATTAGTTTTTAACAAGAAAACCATCAATGACAATGATCGACGAATGGCCAAGATAATCAATTTTGGAATAATTTATGGAATCAGTCAGTATGGATTGGCAAAGCAATTGGGAGTAAGTAATGCCGAAGCAAAACTTTTTATTGATAACTATTTCCAAAAATTTCCAAATATTAATGACTTTATGAAAGAGACAACTGATAAAGCAAAAAAATTAGGTTATGTAGAAAATCTCTTTGGAAGAAAATCTCATATAAAAGACATTAACGCAAAAAATTTTATGCTTCGATCTTTTGCTGAAAGACAAGCCATTAATGCTCCTATTCAGGGAACAGCCTCAGAGCTAATTAAAATTGCAATGTTAGATATTCATCATTATTTAGAACAAAATAAATGTAAATCAAAAATGACTTCTCAAGTTCATGATGAGCTATTGTTTGAAATACATAAACAAGAAAAAGATATTATACCTGAAATTTCAAAATTGATGGAAACATCTCATCAAAAATATAAATCCTTCAATACTCCTATTAAAGTTGATCATGGTGGCGGTTCAAATTGGGGCGAAGCTCATTAAAATCACCAAGAAGAATTAGGCCCTTTTAAAAACTCTATTTCTTCTAGTGTTGATTGTCGATTGAGGATTTTATTACGATGCGGGTATCTCCCAAATTTTTTTATTACTACTGTGTGATCATTCCAAGATTTTTTAATATAATTATAATTAGGATTATCTTTTAAAAAAACTTCACCTAATTGATTTAGATAATTATGATCTTGTAAATCTTCACTATGAATTAAAGGCAAAAGGTAGAAAAACTTTTCAGATGTATCTAAATCATCTAAGTATTGCCTGTCCACACCTTCGTTTACCAAAAGTCTTGCCTTAGTGTCTTGAGAATAGGATTTTGGGTCATTTCGAAAAAGATTTCTTGAGAATTGATCTAATAGGATTATTAGAGCTAAACTACTTTTTGCTTCATCTTGCCATTCATCATATTCATTGCGAATAGCCATTTCGACATCTTCTAAAAAACGATCTCTTATTTTTTGATCATATTTATCATTCTTAGCCCAGTGATCTTTAGACGAAGACTCTTTGAACCAAAAGTTTAATACTTCTTGATATTTAGAAGAAGACACTAAAAGCTATTATCGGGTTTATTAAAAGCCATCCATCGCTCTAGCTCTTGATAACCTCCAATTTTTTCCCCGTTGATAATAATTTGAGGAAAGGTCTTAGCATTTGGAAAAATCTCAAAGAACTGATCTCTACTAAAGTCATCATCAAGCATCAAAACTTCTGGATTGTATTTTGACAAAACAGCCTTAGCTTTGGTGCAAAAAGCGCAGTTTTCTTTACTATATATCTTAACTTCCACTCAGAAAGACTCATCAAAAGATAAAGATCGATCTGTTGGACGCTGATATTCAGACACTCTTTTTTCAAAGAAGTTGGTGACATTTTGAACATCTAAAGCTCTCATGAAGTCAAATGGGTTTTCTGTTCCGTAAACATGTTCAAAACCGAAAAGATCTGCAATACGATCGGAGACTGCTTCAATATACATACACATCATTTCCTTATTCATTCCAATAAGGTCGACAGGAAGAGCATCGGTAACAAATTCTTTCTCAAATTCAACTGCTTCTCTAACAATTTCTTCAAATTCTGATTGAGAAACTAGATTAGGAATCAAATCCATAGATTTAATATCTTCATCTGAAAGCGTTCCATTATTAAATTTAGCACTCAGGGTTTTAAACATTAAGGCAGAAAAACTAAAGTGCATACCCTCATCCCTAGCAATCCAGTCATTAGATAGTGCAAGACCAGGAAGCAATCCTCTTTTCCTGAAGTAGTAAATAGCACAAAACGAACCTGCAAAAAACAATCCCTCTACTAAACCAAATGCAATTAGGCGAGTAAGTAGATTTTGTTTACCATTTAGCCATTTAGAGACCCACTGAGCTTTTTTATTAATACAAGGAACGTTTTGAATGGCAGAGAAAAGTTTATCTTTTTCAGCTGTGTCTTCTACATAAGCTTCAATTTGTAATCCATACATCTCAGCATGAATAGACTCATTGAGCATTTGCATTGTAATGAACAGACGTGACTCAGGGATAAGAATTTCATTATAAAAACGAGAAGCTAAGTTTTCATTTATCATTGCTTCAGAGTTTGCAAAGAATGCCAGCACATGTTTGATGAAGTGTTTCTCACCATCATTTAAAGTTTTTAGATCTCTCAGGTCATCTTGAAGTGACACCTCTTCAGGTGTCCAAAATGCTTGCACATGTTGTTTATAGCGATCCCAAATTTCTTGATGTTGAATAGGGAAGATAGATTTACATCCTTTTGATATCATGATTGTCTCCTTATAATAAAATTAATGAATTTTTTAGGCACTACAGGTAACACAATCTTCGGGTTCATTTGATTGCGCCTCTTTTATATAAGATTCCTTAGCTTTCTTTTCAGAGGATACTGTTACTTTGACAGCATCGACTGCTGAACGGCTTCGAAGATAATACATTCCTGTTTTTAAGCCTTTTTTCCATGCATACATATGCATAGAATTTACTTTTCCAAATGTAGGTGTTGCCAGCCATAAGTTCATAGACTGGGTTTGATCGATAAATGGCGCTCTGTCAGCGGCCATATCAATAACTGTTTTTTGAGAAGTCTCCCAAACAGTTTTGTAAACCTCTTTGAGATCCTCTGGGAAGCCTTCGATATTTTGAACAGATCCATTTTCTAAAATGATCTGATCCCGAAGTTCTTTGCTCCATAGGCCTCTTTCCATTAGTTGTTTAACTAAATGACGGTTTACTAGTAAAAACTCTCCAGACAGTGTTTGTCTTTTATAGATGTTTGATGTTTGAACCTGGAAAGTTTCTGTATTTCCTAAAATGATACCAGTAGATGCGGTTGGCATACAAGCGGTAGTTAGAGAGTTTCTAACACCATGTTTTTGAATCTTTTCCATTAAACCTTTCCAATCCCACATGCTTGATGGCTTGATACCCCAAAGATCAAATTGGAATTGTCCTTGAGATAGAGGAGATCCTTGGAAAGTAGAATATGCACCTTTATCAGTAGCTAGCTCCATGGATGCTTCTAAGGCTCCAAAATAAATTGTTTCAAAAATTTGTTTATTGATCATTTGGGCTTGAACAGAGTCATAAGCAATATTCATTTTAAAATAAACATCTGCTAAACCCTGAATACCCAGACCTATAGGACGGTGGCGATTATTTGAATTTTCTGTTTTATCAGTTGGATAAAAGTTGATGTCTATGACTTGATCAAGATTTTTAGTTGCTAGCTTTGCCACTTGATATAAATCTTGATAATCATACTTACCTTCTTCTGTTACAAATTTTGGCAGAGCTATAGAAGCTAAGTTACAAACTGCTGTTTCATCTTTTTCTGAGTACTCAACAATCTCTGCACATAGGTTAGAAGATTTAATGACACCGATATTTTTTTGATTAGATTTAGTATTCACGGCATCTTTGTAGAGCATATAAGGTTGGCCTGTTTCAATTTGTGCTTCAATGATTTTTGACATTAAAGATCTTGCTTTTATTTTTTTAAGATGTGGCATCTCATTTTCATACTTAGCGTAAAGTTCCACAAATTCTTTACCATATGTATCTGAAAGACCAGGACACTCGTGTTCACTCATGAGGGTCCAATCACCATCCTCTTCAACTCTTTGCATAAATAAATCTGGAATCCAAAGGGCATAGAAAAGGTCTCTGGCCCTGAATTCCTCGGCCCCTGTATTCTTTCTAAGTTCTAAAAAAGCTTCAATATCAGCATGCCAGGGCTCTAAATATACAGCAAATGAACCTTTCCTCTTACCTCCTCCTTGATCTACAGACCTTGCAGTTTCATTGAATATTTTTAAGAAAGGGATTAGTCCATTAGACTTACCATTGGTAGATTTGATACGACTACCTCCGCCCCTAATATTGTGGGCATGAAGTCCAATTCCACCAGCAGTTTTTGAAATAAGAGCACAGTCTTTAACTGTATTGAAAATTCCTTCAATTGAATCATCTTCCATTCCAATTAAAAAGCAAGAAGATAGTTGTTGCATTTTTAAACCACTGTTAAAAAGAGTAGGGGTCGCATGAGTGTAGAAGCCTTGTGAAAGACTATCGTAGGTTTTCTTGACATGGTAAAAATCAAATTTATCTCCTGAAACGCATAAAGCTACTCTCATCCATAAATCCTGAGGGCGCTCAACAGTTTTACCATTAGACTGTAAGAGATAAGCTCTAAATAAAGTTGTTAGTGCAAAATAATCAAAATAATAATCACGATCATAATCGATAATCTTCTCTATCTCTTCTGCATTCGCATTTACTTTTTGATAATAATCTTCACGAAGTAAACCATCCTCGTAAAGGTTTTTTGTAGAAACAATAAAACCAGGCGTTTCTTTATGAAGAGCATTAGCTTTTATTCTTCCTGCAAGATAAGAGTAATCAGGATGCTCTACAGTAAGGGCTGCTGCTGTTTCAGCAAGATAGGTATCAATTTCATTTGTAGTAATTCCATCATACAGACCTTGAATAGCTTTTTGAGCGATAGTAATAGGATCTATTTCTAAACTATTTGATAAAACAGAAATTCTATTAGTAATTTTTTCCAGAGAAATATCTTCTTTATTGCCATCTCTTTTGGTAACAGCCATTGTTGAGACTTTGGCGCCTACTTGTTCATTTAACTGAGCTGTTTTATATCTTTGTTTTGATCTTTGCTCACGATAAAGTACATAAGCACGAGCTACTTTATGGTGCTCTCCTCTCATTAAGGCAAGCTCTACTTGATCTTGAATATCCTCAATGTGTATCATATCGCCATTAGCAATACGTCGAGTTAATGCCGAGGTAACTGTTTCTGTAATAATATCGACAGTTTTGTCTATTTTTTGACTATTTCTGATATCAGTTTGGGCTAAAAAAGCTTTTCGAATGGCATTCGCAATTTTATCTGATTTGAAAGGAGTAATAGATCCATCTCTTCGAACTACACTAAGACTTAGTAAATTTATTTCTTCGTTTTGTTTATTTGTTACTGTATTTTTGGGTGATTTTTCTATATTTTCTGCGCTATTTGTTTCCATTCTTCCTACCAAGTTTTTGTATATACTTGCAAAAAAACACTAGATCTAGTGCCACTTGCCTAGTGACTATACAATCTATAGACGAAGATAGTCAATTTATTTTGTATTAAATTCTCAAAACCTAATAAATTCAAATAAAATTTAATGATTCAATCAACAATTTCTAGAGACATATTCACAGCTTTTTATCTTTTTTTTTGAAAATTTGCGAATATGTATATTTTCAACTAAAAAGACAAAGAAATATAAGCTTTTTTGTCTTAAAGGATTCGAGTATTTCCTGTGAATAACCTGAGGGAATAAACTGCTAAATGAATAAATCACATAGGCTTTTGGTTATTTTTTGATGGATATAAATCAAAAAAAACTTAATTTTTGTTAGTGAAAAAAATTCTAGGTGTAGGTACAGCTCTAGTTGATATTATCAGTAAAGTAGAGGACACTGCTATCTCAAATTTAAATCTAACAAAAGGTTCTATGACCTTAATAGATGAGTCACAAATCAAAGAAATTAGATCCAGCTTCTCTGACTTTTTAATTACCTCAGGGGGCTCAGTTTGCAATACTATTCATGAATTAAATTACTCCTCTCATCAAGCAAGTTTTTATGGAAAAGTAAATAACGATGAATATGGAAAAGCCTTCTTGGCTGATCTTCAATCTGCACAGATTGGTTTCCAAGGAGTTGTAAAAAAAAATGATCTACCGACAGGTTGCTGTAATATTCTTGTATCACCTGATGGGGAGAGAACCATGGCTACACACATAGGTATTGGATCACAATTACATCCTGATGAAATTTCAGATGAAACTCTTAATGCTTTTGACCATATTTATATGGAGTCTTATTTATGGGATCATGAACTCACAAAAAAAACTCTTCAAAAAGTATGTGAAATGGCAAAATCAAAAAATATAGAAACCTCTTTATCTTTGTCTGACCCTTTTTGTGTTGATCGTCATCGTGATGAATTAAAAAACTTTATTGAAAATTATATTGATTTAGTTTTCTGTAATTTTGATGAAGCAAAAATGTTCTGTAAGTGTGAATCAATGGCCGATGTCTCTTCTTTCTTTCAAAGTTTTCAAAAAAAAATTGTTATGACCGCGGGCCCGGAGGGAGCTTACTTTTTCAATAGAGAATATGTTAAGCATTGTCCTGCTAAAAAAATTGAAAATGTTTTAGATACTACCGGAGCAGGGGATAATTTTGCTGCTGGTTTCCTAGATTTTTATTTATTGAATAAGTCTGCGGAAGATGCCCTCGATCAAGGTAATAATAGAGCTTCCACAGTTATACAACAATTAGGACCTAGGATAAAAAGACATTGAAAAATATGACTAAATCGTGTTTTATTATCATTAATCTAGCTTTTAAAGGAGGATACATTGGATTATAAAGTCAAAGACATATCTCATCATGCATTCGGAAGACAGGAGATAGAAATAGCAGAAACTGAAATGCCGGGGTTGATGGCTATTAGAGAACAGTACGGTGCATCTAAGCCTTTAGCTGGAGCAAATATAATGGGTTGCCTTCATATGACAATCCAAACAGCAGTTTTAATTGAAACCCTTGTAGCCTTGGGAGCCAAATGCAGATGGAGTTCTTGTAATATTTACTCAACCCAAGACCATGCAGCAGCAGCAATAGCTCAAAGTGGAACACCAGTATTTGCCTGGAAAGGAATGAGTGAAGAGGAATTTTGGTGGTGTATTGATCAAACAATTGAAGCAGAAGGCTGGGAACCAAATATGATTCTAGATGATGGTGGAGATTTGACTTTGCGTATGCATGAAAAATATCCAGAGCTTTTGGAAAAAGTGAAAGGACTATCAGAAGAAACCACAACTGGAGTATTAAGACTTGAACAGATGGTTGAAAAAGGAATTTTAAAAGTTCCAGCAATCAATGTTAACGACTCGGTTACTAAAAGTAAATTCGACAACTTGTACGGATGTAAAGAAAGTTTAGTTGATGGAATTCGTCGAGGAACTGATGTTATGATGGCAGGCAAGATAGCTGTTGTCGCAGGTTTTGGAGACGTTGGCAAAGGTAGTGCAGCTAGTCTTAGAGGTGCGGGCGCTAGAGTTCAAATCACTGAAGTAGACCCGATTTGTGCATTACAAGCAGCAATGGAAGGTTACGATGTCGTTACTATGGATGATGCTTGTAAGTACGCTGATATTTTTGTAACTGCAACAGGAAATAAAGACATTATTACTCAAGACCATATGAGAGAAATGAAAGACAGAGCTATTGTTTGTAATATTGGACACTTTGATAATGAAATTCAAATTGACTCTCTTCAAAATTATAAGTGGGAAGAGATTAAACCTCAGGTTGATCAGGTTACTTTTCCTGATGGTAAAAAACTCATAATTTTATCTAAGGGCAGGTTAGTAAATCTAGGTAATGCTACAGGCCATCCTAGTTTTGTGATGAGCGCCTCTTTTTCTAATCAGGTATTAGCTCAGATAGAATTATGGGAAAATCATAAAAATTATGAAAATAAAGTGTATGTTTTACCGAAAAAATTAGATGAAATGGTTGCAATGTTTCACCTAAAGAAAGTTGGAGCAAAGCTTACTGAAATGTCAAAAGACCAAAGCGATTATATTGGAGTTAATCAACAAGGCCCATTTAAGAAAGAGACTTATAGATACTAATCATGAGAAAAGATTACATTTTCACTTCAGAGTCAGTTTCAGAAGGACATCCAGACAAAGTTTCCGATCGCATCTCAGATATGGTAGTAGACCATTTCATTGGTAAAAATCCTTACGCACGTGTTGCCTGTGAAACTCTCACTACTACAAACAAAGTAGTTTTAGCCGGGGAAGTTCGAGGTCCGGTCGACTCAGATAAAGAAGAAATTATCTCTAAAGTGAGAGACTGCATTAAAGATATTGGTTATGAGCAAGACGGCTTTCATTGGAAAAACGCTGATGTTCAATACTTACTTCATGGACAGTCCGCTGATATCGCTATGGGGGTTGATTCTTCAGAAGATAAAGACGAAGGTGCTGGTGACCAAGGTATTATGTTTGGCTATGCCTGTACTGAAACACCCGAATTAATGCCTGCTCCTATTTTTTATTCTCATAAAATTTTAGAACTTATGGCCAAGGGAAGAAAAGATGGTAGCCTCAAAGGTTTAGAACCAGATAATAAAAGTCAGGTTACTCTTCAATATGTGGACGGTAAGCCGCACGCTGTCACATCTATTGTCATTTCTTCTCAACATACTGAGGGATTATCTCCTTTAGATGTCAAAAAAATTGTGACACCAGTTTTACATGAATCTATTCCAGCTGAGTTGCTAAAAAACTTAGATGATAGTGAGTATTATGTTAATCCCACTGGCAATTTTGTGATCGGAGGACCGGATGGTGACACCGGTTTAACCGGAAGAAAAATTATCGTTGACACATATGGTGGCGCAGCCCCTCATGGAGGTGGAGCGTTCTCGGGAAAAGACCCTACTAAAGTTGATAGATCAGCAGCTTATGCTGCACGATACCTAGCTAAAAATATTGTAGCTGCAGGTCTTAGCTCTCAGTGCACTATACAACTATCTTACGCTATTGGTGTAGCTAAACCTTTATCAATTTATGTGAACACACAAGGTACAAATACTATTGATGAAGCAAAAATTGAGTCTGCCATTCCTCAGATTATGAATTTATCTCCAAAAGGCATAAGAGAAAAACTTCAATTAAATAAACCTATTTATGAACAAACTGCCGCCTATGGTCATTTTGGCAGAGCTTATGATAGTAATACAGGAGCTTTTTCTTGGGAAGCATTGGACTTGGTTACAGAATTTAAATCACTAGCTTAATTGAGTCTTACTTTTACAGTCGATAATGAAGAAAAACTACATCGAGTAACAAAGAAATTAGTACCAACATTAAAACATCAACAGGTTATATTTATTGAAGGTATAGTTGGATCAGGAAAAACTACTTTTATTAGACACATTTTTCAAACACTAGCAAAAAAATATAATTCTAATTTTTTTTTTCTAGGTAGCCCCACCTATCAAAGAGAAAACAAATATTGTTTCAATAGATTTAATTTTATACACTTTGATTTTTATCAAGTTGAAAATAATCCAAAGATTGATTTAGAAGACTATCTATTAGATCACTGTTTGTTAGTTGAGTGGCCTTTAGAAAATCTAAAAAAAAGATATGAACATGAAGCTTTGTTCATTAATATTAGTATAGAATTGAAAAAAAGGGTAGTTAAGTTTAACTCAAAAAATAATCAATGGCTTCAAAAAATTCTTTCAGTTTAGCTAAGGTAAAAAAACAACTCGCCTTAAAGAATATAAAAACAGGTGGAAAGTTAAATTTTCATAGTGATGCCTCCAATAAAATATTTCAATTATGCAAAACCGCAAATCATAGATTCTTAATGCTTTCTTTTCAAAACAACCCTAGTGAATTTCAAAAATACCTCAAAGCAGATATGGCTTTAAATTTTCTAAAAATAGCTACTCCCAAAATAATCGAGCAAAACAAATCCCAAAAATATATACTAATGAAATATTTCCCCACTAACAATTCATCTAAATTTTTTAAAAAAGATGAAATAAAAAAAGTTCTACAACTAGCTTCTAAAAATATTATCAATTTACAAAAACCTAGAAAAAAATTTATTGGAATTCCAACAAAGCCAAAATCTAATTTAATTAAAAACGCATCTCAAGGAATTGAAATCTATATCAACTATTTTGATCATAAAATACAAATAGGTTTTTATTTAAATAAATTAATTCAACAATCATTAAAAAAAAACCTTGATATACTTCAAAAATACAAACCTACTTTAACTCACGGTGACTACTTTTTAGAGAATTTAATTTTTTACAAAAAAGAACTTTTTGTAATTGATCATCAAGATCTTCACTACAACCACCCCTACTTGGATATTGCATCTCTAATTTTTGATGCAAGAAGATTATATTCTACAAAAAC
>MDTE01021721.1_pt1 | contig 20163 bp, 12 predicted proteins | sample 811231 | NCBI WGS metagenome assembly MDTE01 (sample SAMN05326651, study PRJNA326480) | marine metagenome | isolation source: seawater | place: Indian Ocean: Red Sea | collected 2010 | reverse complement strand
TACATGTTACACCCGGAAACAGTCAATCTGGAACTGCAGAATGTTCCCCAGTTGATCCATACGGTGCATCAAGCAACACATCGCACACGTACAAATTTGGACAACCAGCAGATATTAGCGCTACAGCAGGAACTTACAGCGATTCGGTTGACATCAGTATCACGCCAAATATGCTGACTCAAAACCTAGCAATGACACTGGCTCCCAATCAAGGTGCATCTGATGGAGTTTCAACATCATTCAATATTGGTTCGACACCAACTACTCAGACAGTAAGCCTATCTGGAATAGGCCCGGGCTTATTCCACATTCATGCGACAGCAGAAGCAGAAGGCATGCTAGATTGGGATGTAATCGTTAACCTAAATTTGGAAAAGAGAAACACCCCTCCAATTTTGATGGTTTACACTGTTGATGACGATTTGTATGCAACATGGTCTGCAGATGGATACTCATTCACTCTATCTGGGAATGCATTCGACCCGGATGGAACTGTTGTAGAATTATCCGCTACAATGTGTGACGAAACCACTACAAGTTTCACATCAGAAGGTAGTGAGTGGGTAGTCAGCCTTTCAATCGCTAAATGTGTCTCAATGGGACTCACAGAAAGTTATGATGTTACTATCTCAGCAAAGGACGATGTTGGTGAATCTACACCAATCGACATTTTTGTTCCAAACCCAGATGCGGATGATGAAAACGAGGGAGAAACCGATACTACTGAGGCTGATGAAGAAGCAGCAGGACTTCCATCAGTTGGATTATTTGCATCATTAATCAGCATTCTAGCAGCTGCTTTTATTCTGCGAAAAGATAACTGAGTGTGTTTTTGATGTTCTCGGGCACTGTTGACAGGGTTAGCCATGAAGGTGGCTTATTGGTATCATATACCGGCGCATGCCCTGCATTAGGTTCTGTAATGGTTGATTCAAATGATGAATATATCGGAAAGGTGGACGGTGTAATTGGTAACACAGAGAATTCCTTGGTCCACATTGCACACTTAGATAGGAAATCAAGAGCTGAAAAATTAGTTGGCATTACCGTTCAAATCAGAACCAAAAAACCCAGCCAAAACAGAACATTCGATAGACGTAACGACCGGAGAAGCGATAGACGCAACGACCGGAGGAACGATAGACGCAACGACCGGAGAAACGACAGAAGACAATCCAATCAAATCTCGAATAACAGAGATTGGGAATGTAAAAGTTGTGGAAATTCTAATTTCTCATTTAGAACAGAATGCAATCGATGCGGTAAACCAAAGAACAGTAGATTTGGGTCAGATAATAGGCGCAGAGATGACAGACGAGGCGGTAACAGGCGAGGAGATAACCAGCAAAGAAGGGATAATTATCGCAATGACAACCGTCGTGGTGACAACAGGCGTGGCGATAGGAATAGAGACAACAGGGAAAGAAATTCCCCTCCAAAGCGCGCTGGCGACTGGGATTGCCCAAGTTGTGGGAAATCTAATTTTGCAAATCGAACAGAATGTTTCAGTTGTGGAAAATCAAAAAGAGTAGGTGGCCCCAGACAAAGAGGCCATCATAGAAAACAAAAGAGTCCACCAGGTTTACATTCTGCAAGATACGGAAGGGGTTCGAGGGATTGAAATGAGTGCTGAAGGCCATTATCTCGATGCTATTGAGGCTGAAGAAAACGGTCAATTAGAAGACGCTCTTGAACATGCTAGAAAGACTGTGGAAGTTGATCCTTCTCACTCCAATGCATGGTGGATGATTGCTCAATTATTAGCACCTGATGGTAAATATCCGGATATCGAACAAGCGTCCAAGGCACTGGTTGCTTGTAACAAAGTAGTAGATTTAGACCCATCAAGAGTAGATGCTTGGGTAAAAGGTGGAAGATTGATGGTAGATCATCTAGGACTCAACGAAGATGCTCTTCATTGGTGGCAAAAATGCAGAGATGTTGCACCTTATGAATCGGTTCCAATAGTAGAGCAAACTACCATTCTTTCCGATTTTGGATTGTATGAAGATGCACGAGACAGGCTAGGTGCTTTGTTCAAAGAAGATTTAGATATTGCAAATTCTCAACTTGCAAAAATTTCACATCTTCACAGAACTCTAGAAATGTCTGCATCACAAGACCCTGATTCACATTTCAAACCATGGAAAAAGAACCATCCAGGTTGGTCTTCGATTAAAATTCGTTCCAATAAAGCACCAGTCTCTGAAAATATGATTTTCATGATGACTACTATTCCAATATTAATGATGGAAGTTTTCGCTTCTCGTTCAATTTTTGGTGAAGGGTGGGAGGCTTTTTGCATGACAAGTATACTTATTCTTGTAACTGTAATCGTTGGTATGGCATTCACTCGAAAGATATACCACAGAGTCAATAAACCCGGATTTAATTTACTAAGGGCTATTCAATTTGAGGCAAGTAGTGGAAAAGTAGTGATTCCAAATGAAATAAGGGGCACTAAACTCTACATGTTCCTATTTTCTAGGCACCCACCTGCTTTCCAGCAAAGACTTGAAAAAATAATTAAGAGTAATAAAAAATTACCAAATAATTGGAAGTTCAATTTTCCTGATTTTGAATCACATCTTGATGAAATTGGTGAAATCGAAGAAGATGTCGAAAACGAACCTGAATCATTCGAAGAAGAATGATCATGTCCCAGAAGTATAATCAGTAGAATACTTGATTTGGTCTTCTGTAAGTTTATCTATTGAGAAACCTAGTGTTCCCAGTTTAGTCAATGCGAGTTCTTGATCTTGTTCCATTGTGATATCGTATACTTTGGAATCTAGATTTTGACCTTCTTTTGCTAATCTACACAATGACAAGAATTGGTTTGCAAAACTCATGTCCATAACCTCAGAAGGATGTCCTTCTGCAGCTGCAAGGTTGACCAAACGACCATCTGCCAAAAGATACAATCTTCTTCCATCAGAAAGGGTGTATTCTACATTATCTGGCCTAATTGTTCTTTCAGATACTGCTTTTTCTTTCAGGTCTACTATGTTAATTTCGCAATCATAATGTCCGGTGTTTGAGATAATTGCTCCATCTTTCATCATATCGATATGCTTTCCAGTAATTATATCCTTCATGCCTGTCGCAGTACAGAAAATGTCTCCTAATGGTGCTGCATCATCCATTCTCATAACTCTATACCCTTCCATTACTGCTCTTAATGCTGGTAGAGGGTCTACCTCTGTGATTATGACATTTGCACCCATTCCTTTGGCTCTCATTGCCAAACCACTGCCACAGTGCCCATAGCCTGCTATAACAAATGTTTTTCCTGCTATCAAAACGCTGGTTGCTCTGAGAATCCCATCAATTGTTGATTGTCCAGTACCGTATACATTATCAAAATCCCACTTTGTAACTGCATCATTAACAGCAATAACTGGATAGTTTAGATGGCCTGAATCTGCCATTGCTCGTAGTCTGTGAACTCCTGTAGTTGTTTCTTCGGTTCCACCAATTACAGTCTCAGCATATTCTGATTTTTCACCATGAACTCTGACGATTAAATCAGCACCATCATCCAAGGTAAGTGTTGGCTTAAATTCCAAGGTTTTGTCGATACACCAATAGAAATCTTCTCTGGATTGGCCATGCCAAGCATGCACGGAGTATCCTTCTCTTGCTAGCCAAGCTGCAACGTCATCCTGTGTTGACAATGGATTGCATCCAGACCAGGAGATTTCTGCTCCTGCTGCCCTAATTGTTTCAATTAGCACTGCTGTTTCTTTAGTTACGTGTAGACATCCCGCCACTCGCATACCTGCAAGAGGTTTTTCTTTCTCAGCTTGCTCTTTCAATGCTGCAAGAACCGGCATCCTTGATCTTGCCCAATCTACTCTAAGAGCACCTTCGTCTGCAAGCCCGATGTCTGCGACTGTGTACAAATCACCCTTGTCCATGGTCTCCGGCGGTAACAACCACCTCATATTTCAATCGGTTAACAGATTCTGCCGTCACCGGCAGAACCTGTCTCCCAAAAGATTCACTATTGCTGCCCTTGGAAATGAGCGGCATATTGTTGGGCATAGGCCCGTGCCGTTTCTTCAGGGTAGCCTTGAGCAATCAACTGCTGTACGTATTGTTCCATTGGATCCATTTGTGCAACTGCTCCGTAAGCATCAGCTCCTCCAGCCCAGCCAGTATCGCCTTGCATCATTTCGTCTTCATCTCCACCTTTGAGAACAAAGAATAGTGTTAGTACAACAATCAACAGAAGCGCTCCACCGCCACCAAGATACAGTATCAGGTTATCGTCGCCGCCTGATTCTGCAGAATTATCAACTGGTGCTTTGTCTGGAATTCCATCACCATCAGAGTCCGTATATTCTCCTGACCATTCACATTCTTTTGTATCTGCATTCCAAATCCAATAAGCGCCTTTGTCTGCAACTAATACTTCGTTACTCGGCAAGGCTCCTTGACAAGCATCAAGTCTAATTTCTATCCAATAGGTAATCGGCCATCTCTTGTCATCTCCTTCATAGATTTTCAAGTAAATTGTTTTATCAAAAGTAGTATTGTTATACAAATCTGTAAGTGTTAGAGTTAGTTCGAATGAATCTCCATTTCCTAGAGGTGGACTCTTACGCCATTCACCAGATTTATTCAGGGTAAACTTCGACACAGCGGATGCATCAAATGAATCTTCATCTAATGCTGCTTCTACATAAACATCACTTTGCTCAGCACCATCAAGGATATTACCTGTTAATGTGATTGTGTCATTAGTATACATCGAACCATTCAAGTTCACGTCAATTTGAACAGTAGGCTCTTCATCTCCAAATCCTTCAGGTACTACGGAGAAATACATTTTGTATCTCTCTGATAATTTATCTGCTTTGTCAATTACAACCAATTCGATTCTGATTAGGGACTCGGTTTGGCCACTAGGATCAACTGTTACATTACTGAATGTATAAGCCCATTTACCATCACTTGAACTAGGCATAATGAAGCTGTGTGCTGGTGGAATAGATGTATCATCGTATTCTTTGTCAAAGAGTACTGTCCACTCATATGTTTCTATTCCATTTCCAGAAACTGCATCTGGATCGTTAGATCCACTAGCATCAAAGTAAACAGTAAGAGAGCCTGTTTCATCCAAGTGAATTCGGTTTTGAGGCCAATCTACACCAGATGCTGTCTTTACTCCTTGGCTTTCAATTCTCTCTGCATAGGAATCTCTCATCTCTATTTCCACGTTAGCAGTTGGAGGATCTGCGTCTGCCTTTGTATCATCTGTCATTACTGTTGCAGATAGTACTCTGGAATGCCCCTTATCGTCATGTAGATACAATTTGACATCCCATTTTGCACCTTGCTGACAGTTAGTTGCAGATGAAAGATCTACCTTACAGAATGTAGTTGTTGGACTCATCAAATCTGTGTGAGATGTGCCACTAGCCATCGATGCTCCATTCCAATCAGTAGGTCCATCCAGAACCCAATCCGCTTCTAAAGTAGAAGTGGACGTACTTGTGTATCCAAATGTTATCTCTGCGTTGCTCTTCATGTAGGTGTAAGCATATCCACCAGTTGAAGGGTCAATGGAAGGTGTGTCCCCATTGATGGTCAACTGGGTTCCATTTTGAGTGAATCCGTCTGGATATGGGGATACGTGATAGCCCAGCATGTTTCCTAATAGTGGGAATGTGGTGCTGTTGGCTCTTTCAGAAACACTTGCTACATCTATTGTTGTAACAATCATTCCACCGTCCAGGTAACTACAGACCCCAAGAACAGTGTCTTGTTGATCTACTTCTGATTGAAGGATTCGTTGGAAAGAACCTCCGGATTCAGAATAACCACCACATGCACGAGGTACAGATGTAGCAGAAGCACTCTTTGTGTTAATTATCGCTTCAGTTACAGTTCCGAATTGATCAAACCCTTGGAATGCTGCTACATCGACTCCGTCCAAAATTGGATGGTATGGATCAGCAACTTCCATGTTACTGTAGGTGATTCTATTGTTGGCGTCTGCCTTAGGCTTGATGTCCATATCAAATGGTAACAAACTTTCACCAGTTGAAGAGGAATACTCGTAATAATCAGTATCACCTGAAAGGTGAACTTGTACGGTTCCACCAGATGACATGAAATTCTTGAGAACCAGTTGGTTGGAAGACTTGCCGATTACTTCATAGTAACCACGTCCGCCTTCGTCTACTGGTTTCGCAGTGTTTGGATCTTGCCAAGGCATGATGACCTTATCGTAGTGAGATATCCATCCAAGGTCTAGGTATTCGTCCCAATCGTTGATATCATATTGAGTGTATGTCATTCCTAGAATTTGTATATCTTCCTTAATCGCAGAAACTCTAGTTGAATCTCCCGATAGTATTGCTACATCGATTTGATCTGCAAATGCTGCATGGAAGTATCGAACATTTCCAGATGTCTTTCCATCAGGTAATGTTGCATGGAAACTGATGTTGTACATGTGGCCATCAGTCCATCCGTTCCATGGGGTGAAAGACAATCCTGTCTTTTCATTTGGAGCTAGAGTTTTACTTGGACCTGCGGTAGTAGTGTGAACTTCAGTTCCGTCTGCCATGTCTACAACTGTCATGTGGAATACATAATCACCTTGTAGAACTCCATTTGTTGCTGACAGTTCCCAGTCATGCGTCAAAGAAGAGTCAATTGGCAACATACAATCCATTACTACGTCTGATAAACAAGATATTTGATCAGGTTTTCCGAGAGTGATATCTACACTTTCCACCGAGAAGATTACTTGAGCAAGATTGTTTGCAACTGATACTTCTTCTGCTCCAAACCAGTTTGTTCCTGCTGTTGTGTTATCGAAAATTGATTCGATTTCAATCTTGTAAACTCCGGAATAGAATTCGTGGTTTGCTACTGGAATTGTTCTGTTTTCTTCAGCATCTAAGTCTTGTACTGTAGTAGTGTAAACCGCATCTTGGCTGAATGTGAACTCTTGTAAGGAGATATTGTCGAATGCAACTCCTCTTACACCATCATTCTGTCCGTTGTGTCCATCATCATTTGAACGGAATTCAAAGTTGATATCAACGACAGAGCCTGCTAGGCTTAGACATTCATCAGTCCAGAAAGCAGAGTCTGGAGCGGTAGTATTAACAATGTACAAATGAGTTAAATCGATACTTCTGCTTTGTACAAGTCCGTCTGAATTGAAGAATACATTGTAGTTTCCTGAACCACCGTTTACGTTAGTAGGGTCACCAATGTATTGTATTTCAGTTGTATCAAGTGTAGTCTCGTTGACTGGGTCAATGAAACCATTTTCATCCTCGTCAACTATACAGAAACCATCTTCGTTATAGTCAATCCATTGTCCGTAGATGACACCTTCATAATCGGTTCCATTAGTGTTCCAATCAGCAGTTATAGCAGCGTAATCATTAACGGAAGAGGTTGCACCTGATTGAGAAATTTCGAACCATGTCTCTGCGAAGTACTCGAAGTTTAGAGCGACATAGTCGCCAGACATGCTTGTTAAGTCGATATCTGGAATTGTGAGTGTTTCGTTCTCCCAAACATCTCCAAAGCTGTTTGCTGTGTCACAAGGATGTCCGAACCAGTATGCGTAAGATCCGAATAAGGACTCAGCACAACTAGAATCATCTAAGATTCCACCGTTAGCGTTTCCGTCATCGACATATCGGAATCCAGAGGAACCACCTTCGAATGCTTCTCCACAAATCACGAGTGGCGTTCCACAGTAAACATCTGCTGGAATTGCGCTGTAAACTGTTGCTTCTATGTCAAATGTGACATTCGTGTTTCCAAGGTGTTCTACTTTGACTTCGACAGGGAAATTACCCTCAGCGTAAAGGCTACCTGATTTGAATGATTCAATACCTACGACTGCAGGGTCAAATATGTTGAATGCAGTGATATATCCAACAATATCGTCATTTGCTGGTTGCTCGTCTTGTCCATAATTCAAAACTGCAGAAATTCGGTATGTAGTACCGTTTTCGAAATTAGCGGTGATTGAGGTTGTGTAATCCTCGTTTGGTGCTAAGTTGTTCATGTTGATGTTAGATTGTTGGTTTTGTACATTTGATGTGAAGCCTGTGGTCTGTTTCCAAATAGTTACGTTATCTATTGCGAAACCATCTCTTCCAGTCCATAATGTTTCATTGGCACCAACTGAGCCATCCCATCCAGATTTGAATCTGAAACGGATATCTACTATGTCCCCGGTGAAACTTGACAATTCAAACGCACCAAGGTCTTCTTCAGTAAAGTTTGACCAACCGTAATATGTTCCAGGAATTGCACCACCATATCTGTAGATTGCTTCGGAGAATCCAGTGTTTGCTAGAGATTCTCTACGGCCGTTGTCGTAACCTCCCCAGTAACTTGTTTGCGAAGGACATTGTCCATCGAAGTATGCTTCAGTCGGGCAAGATAGCGTAGTCCAACCATCGTCTTCAGTGAAGATTTCTATGATTGCTGCATCATCCCAAATTTCTGCTAGAACTATACCATTTGCATCACTTGTGTAGAGATCGGATATACCGAGATGTCTGAACATTTCAATGCTCATCCATGCTCTGTCTGCGCCTGTCAAATCGACGTCGTTCAGAACCAATCCTTCATCCCAATTTGGTTCATATCCAGACCATGTGTCTCCACTGGAGTTAGTTTTCATTACTCCAGACCACATGAAGTCTGTTGGGTTGTTACCATTCGCTGAGAAGTTTGCATCGTTGTTTCCGCCGTTAGTCTGACCCATACTGCTGTTTGCAGCTATCTCCTCATGCCAGTGAGATGGACCGTAGTAAGATTCTGTAGTCCAAGTACATCCTGAACCACATCCTGACCTGTCCTCTGGATTATCCCAATCCATAGCGTAAACAGTGGTATTGCTAGATAATGATTCATCAACTTCTTTGATTTCAACATCTAGAGTTGCTTGTCCATTTAGAATGTCCATACCTGTGTTTGTTACTGTAACCTTGACTTCTCTTGATCCTTCCCCTAATGCGCCAATGTATGCATCGGTTGGAGATATTTCAATACTTGAAACAGCCAAATCCTTGTTGTCCATTTCAATGACTACAATTCGGTCGTATGCTCCGTCCCAGCCAAAGTTATCGTCCCATGTGAATGAATCGTAAGAACCGTGACCGACAATCAAATCAGGAGCACTGTTGGCTCCACCGATTACTTGCCCTACTGCAACAGTTGTTGGCCTCATAGCACCGAAGTACTCCAGTGGATTCATGTGACCACCATTTCCGTTAGAGAGAGTAACTTGAACGCTTGTTGGAAGATTCAAGAAGTAATTGCTTGTTGTATCTCCTGTTGACGATGTAGAGTTGGACTGCTTGAATTTAGCGGCGTGTACGAAATCAACCTCTCCATCACCGTTTAATTCAGCTACAGTTACTTCCCAAGCAATGTAAGGCCCGAAGTATACAGTCTTTGTATTTGCATAAGTGTGAGTAGTTGGGTTCAATGTCGCATATGATACGTTTTCTGTATTTGCGTCATTCATTGCAACAACATCGATAAGACCGTCGTTGTCAAGGTCTCCAATGTCAAATCCACCAAATTCGGGTCCTAGAGCATGAACGTGAACGCCATTTCCTCCTTGTTGTGTCCATTGAAGAACTGCTGGGAATGTATTAGTTAAACAGTCGAATTCCACCACAGTAACGTTGTCTGACTTTCCAGGGTTTGTTGCAGCACCGGTTAGATAGTCAACACCTTGTGAGCGAACTAGCCACATGTCGATATCGTCACATGAACCTCCGCTTAGCGGGTTAGCCTGGCTGGGTTCTCCCCAATCTCCTAATTCCAATTCTGTGTAAGAGTTCTGTGTAGAGTCACCGAGTGAAGTGACCTGAGCTTGTGTTGATGAGGTAATAGGACCTCTGTAAGTGACGACTCTTTGTTGTTTTAGGTCGGCAAGTAATTCAAGAGTTACGATGTCATCATTTCCATCTCCATCCAAATCTGCAACTGCTAGATCCCACATCCAAACTACATCGTACTGCTCACCGATGGAGAAAGTGTCGACGTCACAGCCGTCGTTTTCTAGAATTGTTACGTTACCCAATTTGTTGACAACAACAGCGCCAGTTGAGTCTTGGCGCAGAGGGATGTTTCTAGCATAGATAACAATGTCAATTGCGTTGTCTCCAGTAAATTCACCGACTTCTACCTGTTGAGTGTTGGAGTGATCTTCGTAATTTGCATCTGAACTTGGATTACCTGAAGTCCAAACATCTGATCTCTTTTGGAACTGTCCATTTTCGTTCCACAGAATCGATATTTTGGTACTCCTGTCATTTGCGGTGACGATGTCTAAGTCGCCATCACAATCGAAGTCACCAAGGGCAACATCGACAGGGTCTGTTTCAGTTGTGTATGACCTCGATGTTGAAGCCGATACTAGGTTAGCAGCAGTTGTTGAAAGCAACATTACCAGGACGAGAAGCAGTGCGTTTCCGCGTCCATCTTTGTTCAAAGTCTTCCATTGCATTGTTATCACTCATCTGTGCGACACCAACTACCACTTTAATTCCTTTGGGGAAGTGAGCGTTTAACAAAAAACTAAATGCTTCGCAGTACGTCGATTTAAGAAAAAATGAAGAAAAATTACAATTTCTACTTGCTCGATAACCAAGCCGGCGATGGACCCCATGCAATTTCTTCGCCACCGTGAATCTTTACTAGTTTTCCTTGTTTGAATAAAGATTCAAGATAAACCTCTAATTCAATTCCTTCTCTATCACCCAAGTAATCACTTGCAGCAAGTGCTATCTCTTCAGTAACCAAGGCCGTCAAACCATGTTTTCTAACAGCGATTCTGAGTAATTCCTTCAACCATGCCTCAGCCATTGGATCAACTGAGGATATTCCCTGGGCAGGCATTGGTTCTTCAACCATTTCTAATTCTTCACGAAGACGTTCTGAGCCTATCTTCTGAGGGGGTAAAATTCCGGTATCCGCTAATTTTGCCTGCAGATCTAATTCGCCTATTGGACGTCTTACTACGGGGATTCGGGAAGGGTCTGGTGCTGGCCCCATATCCTTTGGAGGACCATCTTCTGCAGGTTCTTCGCCATTATCGAAATCATAACTTGAGAGATTGGTGCTATCAACAGCCAGTGGCATCATCCAACCCACGTCTTCCATGCCTATTTCTTTGATTAGGGATTTTACCCATTGGTATTCACCCTCCAACAGAACATCAACATCATCGTCATCGCTTCGAAAGCGAAAACGAACATATCCAGACATATTCTGCATGATACTACCCTGTTAGTTCAAGGGATATAATCCATCGGTTAGTTTGCTAAGTTCCTCAAGACTGTGTGAAGGATTCCACCATTTCTGTAGTATTCTACTTCAACCGGTGTATCAAGTCTAACTGATGCTGTGAATTTAATCTCTGAACCATCTGATTTCGTTGCAGTTACCTCGATGTCCTGTAATGGTTGAACATCATCAGTCACAGGTATTTCGAATGATTCAGTACCATCAAGACCTAACATGTCTGCACTTTCTCCTTCTTTGAAAGTTAAGGGGAGGACGCCCATTCCGACCAGATTAGATCGGTGAATCCTTTCGAAGGAAGTAGCAATTACGGCCTTAACTCCAAGTAAATAGGTTCCTTTTGCAGCCCAATCTCTGCTACTACCTGTGCCGTATTGAGAGCCCGCCAATACAATCATTGGACTGTTACTTGCCATTGCAGCGTCATAAACGAAAGTGACCTCTCCATTTTCATGATTGAGCGCATAACCGCCTTCAGTTCCTGGTGCTAACTGATTTCGAACTCTCACGTTAGCAAAAGTGCCCCTCATCATGATTTCGTGATTTCCTCTTCGACTACCAAAAGAATTGAAGTCACCTTGACTCACTCCCCTTTCTGTTAACCAGATACCAGCTGGGCCGTCTGCTGGGAAAGCCCCAGCTGGAGAGATGTGATCGGTGGTAATAGAATCTCCAAGTTTCAATAATACCTTAGCGCCCTGTATTGATGAAATCGGTTCTGGAGTTTTTGACAATCCTTGGAAGAAAGATGGCAACCTAATGTAAGTTGATTGTTCATCCCATGGGTAAAGTGGAGATGCTTCGCTTGGAATTGAATCCCATCTCGGTTCCTGCATGACTGTTGAGTATCTTTCTCTGAACATTTCTGGAGTAATTTTAGCCATTGCCTCGTTGAGTTGCTCAGCACTAGGCCAAACATCGCTAAGCATTACTGGAGTGCCATCTTCTGAATGCCCTAGTGGTTCGCTTGTTATATCGACATCAAGGCTACCTGCAATCGCATATGCAACTACTAATGGTGGACTTGCAAGATAGGATGCCTTTACCTTTTGATGAACTCTACCTTCGAAATTTCGGTTACCTGAGATTACTGAACCTACGATTAGATTCGCATCATCGATAGCTGCTTCGATATCCTCTGGTATAGGCCCAGAATTACCAATACACGTAGTACAACCATATCCTACATTGTTGAATCCTAATTCTGACAAGTCCTTGTCAAGCCCATTTGCTTCGTAGTATTCTGTAACTACTCTTGAACCGGGAGCCAGTGATGTTTTGACCCATGGCTTAACTGTCAAACCTCTCTTCAAAGCATTTCTAGCAAGAAGACCTGCAGCAAGCATTACACCCGGATTTGAAGTGTTAGTACAGGATGTAATTGCAGCAATAACAACGTCGCCATGGTTAAGGTCATAGTCATCTCCAACCATGGAAGACTTTGATAGATCAGCCTGCGATAATCCATGACCTTGATGGCCTAATTCGTGAGTTAGTGATTCTCTGAAATGGGACGCCATATTTGACAAGTCGACCCTATCCTGAGGGCGCTTTGGACCTGCTAAAGCAGGCTGTACGGTTGAAAGGTCAAGTTCTAAAACAGCTGTGTAACTCTTCTCTTCATCTTCTTTATTGTACCACAAACCCTGAGCTTTACAGTATTCTTCTACAGCGACAACTTGGTCTTCTTCTCTACCAGATAATCGCATGTATGCGAGAGTGTTTTCATCCACAGGGAAGAAACCGCATGTTGCACCATATTCTGGCGCCATGTTTGCAATTGTTGCACGGTCTGGCAAGGATAATTCTGCCATTCCAGCACCAAAAAATTCTACAAATTTTCCAACAACCCCATGCTCTCTGAGTAATTCAACTATTCTCAGAGTCATGTCTGTAGCAGTAACTCCAGGGTTTAGTGAACCGTTTAATCTGAAACCAACAACGTCCGGTGCAAGCATGTAAATTGGTTGTCCCAGCATTACTGCTTCGGCCTCTATGCCCCCTACTCCCCAACCAAGGACACCTAATCCGTTAATCATGGTTGTATGTGAATCTGTGCCGACCAAAGAATCGGGAAGCCAAACACCATTTTCTTGCCTTGCTACAGTAGCAATCCATTCAAGATTTACTTGATGGACAATACCTCTTGATGGAGGAACTGCTCTAAAATTCTGAAGAGATTGCTGACCCCATTTAAGGAATGTATAACGTTCCATATTTCTGTGATATTCAATATCTAAGTTCATTTCAAGCGCCTCTGGATTTGCACCTGAAATATCAACTTGAACCGAGTGATCGATGACCAGGTCAACTGGAACTTGTGGATTGACCTTTTCAGGGTCTCCGCCCATCTCAACCATTGCATCTCTCAATGCTGCTAAGTCTACTACTGCTGGAACTCCTGTGAAATCCTGTAGAATAACTCTAGATGGTCTGAACGGAATTTCTCCTCTCTCACCATCTGCTTTCCAGGCAGCTATGTTGCGGACATCTTTTTCTGTAATCAAAAAGCCATCACAATTCCTCAGAGCCCCTTCTAGAAGTACTCTGATTGAGTATGGTAGAGATTTTGTGTCTATGCCCGCCTCATCCAACGAGTCAAGAGCATGGTAAACTCCACCAAGTGGAAATTCTTTTTCAGACGAAAACGGATTGGCTTCGCTCATGTTCTAATGCGGATGGAACAATCATATGAAAGTGCCTTTTTTGTTTTCAATTCACCAGAATTGATACCAAGGTTCATCAGAATCTTTTACTCCATCATCTGTAATAATTATTGACCTGATTGTAACATCATTATTTGGTTTATCACTCGAGGTCTGAACCTTCGAAATTGAGTCTATGAATTCTAATCCATCAGTAACTGTACCATATACAGTATGACAAGATTGGGAAGAACAATCTTTGCCGCTAGTCCAGTCTAAGTGAGATGGCGGATCACCACTTGGAACAATGTAAAATTGGCTTCCATCTGTGTTCAAACCAGCGTGTGCTGCGGCCAATGAACCTTCCTTATGCTTCAATCCATTCGTATGTTCACCAGGAAGTGACCATTGGCTTAAAGGACAGTTGTCAGCATTGTAATCTTCACCATTACTATTCGTGGTTTTCCCGTTGCAATAACCATACCATTTTGCTGTATATCCACCTTGACCATTGTTGAATTCAAAATCTCCTGACTGAATCATAAAGTTACTAATAACCCTGTGGAAAATAACATCATTATACCTCCCGGATTCCGAGAGAAGGATGAAATTTTCAACATGTAGAGGTGCTTCTGCCCGATGAAGCGCAATGGTGATATTCTCATCATGATAAACTCCAGCATTGTCTGTCCATGTGATTCTCATTATGGCTTCACCGTCTTCAAACTCTTCACTGCTTCCAATATATTGTACAGTACCCAGTATTAGGAGCAATGCTGCAGTCACAGCGAACAAGCCTGCTGGAGTAGGAGTTCCGTTGTTGATCAACCTAGGAATAATTGTCTCTGATATTCCTTTGTCTTGCATATCGTTTCTTATCTGATTGTACAAAGAATTTGCTTGCTTGTCTCTAGGGTTTTTGTTCACTGCTTCTCGCAATAACTTAGCTGCTTTGCGGTATTCGCTTCCGGAACCCGACTTCCCTGCTTGAATAAAAATCGCTTTGCCAGCAAGTCGCAACGTTGTGACTTCTGTCCCATCAGGGTCTGCCTTGCGCAGCAATTGAAGTGCTCCTTCGGTTTTTCCTTTGTCTAACATCTTTTCTGCATCCTTCCAAGATGCAGCCATATCGGCATCGGCCATGTTCTATCTAAATGGACTGTGTTTTTCAGCCCTACCCTCACTTTTGATTCTAAAACTATCGTCAACACATTCAAAGGCTATCCTCTATCGCAGACAGGCTGCGGTAGAGTCGTTTACGGGCGACATACCTAGGAGAAAAAAACTCATGGACAAAATCGTAAACGATTTCACCATCAATATCGCAACAGCAAACGGAACTGGTTCACAGTCAGCAAACTTGATTTTGCTACAAACTTTATTCGACATGGGGATACCTGTAAGTGGAAAGAATTTATTCCCCTCAAACATATCAGGCCTTCCAACATGGTACATCGTTAGACTTTCTGAAAAAGGCTACCAAGCACCGGGAGATAGAACTCACATTCAGGTTCTTGTAAACCCAGATACATGGGCTGAGGACCTTGCTGCAGTTCAACCTGGAACTGTTGTAATTTGGAATACCGATTCAAAGATGGAAATGGATAGGGAAGATGTCGTTTCTTATCCAGTGCCTATGACAAAGATTGCTCGCAGCTTGAATCCAAAACTTGCCAGAATGATTGCAAACGTGGTTTATGTTGGAGTCATTGCTGAATTAATTGGAATGGATCAAGAAGTTCTTGAGGCCGCTATTGCAAAGCAATTTGGTGGCAAAGAAAAAGCAATCGAGTTAAACTCAGAAGCATCTAGACTAGGTAGAGCATATTGTGCAGAAGAACATGTGAAAAGTGACCCATACTATGTAGAAGCAAGAGACTTCAAGGAAGGCGGTTTCTTCATAGAAGGAAACGATGCAACAGCACTAGGTTCCATATTTGGAGGTGTACAAATGCTTGCTTGGTATCCTATTACTCCATCATCCAGCCTTGCTGAAGGAATTATTGGATGGTTACCTGAACTTAGAACTCATGAAGGGAAGGCGACATATGCTGTACTTCAAGCAGAAGATGAGCTGGCAGCTGCAGGAATGGTAATTGGTGCTGGCTGGGCTGGTGCAAGAGGAATGACTGCAACATCTGGACCGGGTATCTCATTGATGCAAGAGTTCATTGGACTTGCTTACTTTGCTGAAATCCCTTCTGTATTCTGGGACGTTAACAGAGTCGGACCATCTACTGGACTGCCGACACGAACGCAACAAGGTGACTTGACAATGCTGTATGAAGGAAGTCATGGTGACACTCAACACATTGTATTTATTCCAGGAACCGTTGAGGAATGTTTCGAATTCGGCTGGAGAATATTTGATGCTGCAGAAAGATTCCAAACCCCTGCATTCGGTTTTTCAGACCTAGACTTGGGAATGAACAGATGGGCATCAACTGGTTTCGAATATCCTACAGAGTCAATGGATCGAGGAAAAGTTGTCCTTACCAAAGAACAAATGGATGCAATCGAAAACTATGGCAGATATCGTGATGTTGACGGCGATGGAATACCATACAGAACATTGCCTGGTTCTGGACTTGACCCTATTCTTTACAGAGGAACAGGTCACGATGAAGATGGTAAGTATTCTGAAAAGCCAGACGTATATTACAAACTAATGCAGCGACTAAAGCAGAAAATCGAAGGCGCAAGAGACCTTCTACCTGCTCCAGTCATGAGAGAAGAAAAAGAGCAGGATGTTGGAATCGTATTCTATGGTTCGATGGAAAACACAATAGAAGAAATTGATGACATCTTAGAAGAAGCAACTGGTAAGAAAGTTAGCACATGTAGAGTAAGGGCTCTTCCAATGCACAGCGAGGTTCAGAATTTCATTGAAAGACACAATACAGTGATTATTCTTGAAATAAACAGAGATGCACAATTATACGGAATCATCCGTAAAGAGTATCCTAACCATCTAATTCCAAAGATTCACAGCGTTGCATACAGCGATGGTATGCCACCAAGAGCAAGACTCTACGCTGAGAAAATAATGGAAGTTCTAGAGGAGGTGGGACAATGAGCGAAAAACCAGTAAGAGCGGTAAAACTCAACGTGATAAACGAACCAAAGGATTCCTACACAGGTGGCCCTTCCTCACTTTGTCCTGGTTGTGGACACGATCAAATTTCCAGCGTAATAATCAACTCCGCATGGGACAATGGAGTCCAACCTCATAGAATTGCAAAGATGAGCGGAATAGGTTGTTCATCAAAAACACCTGCGTATTACCTTGGTAAATCTCACGGATTCAATACTGTCCACGGAAGAATGCCATCTGTAACAACAGGTGCGAATGTGGTCAATAAAGACCTAACTTACCTTGGAGTATCTGGTGATGGCGACTCTGCATCGATTGGAATTGGACAACTCATTCACGCTATCAGGAGAAACCTAAACATGGTTTACATTATTGAGAACAATGGAGTATACGGATTAACCAAAGGTCAGTATTCTGCTACAGCAGATGTTGGTTCTAAGAAAAAGAAGGGAGCAGTGAACGAGACTCAACCTATTGATTTGTGTGCTCTAGCAATAAACCTAGGATGTTCATTCGTTGCAAGGTCATTCAGCGGTTCAAAGAAACAACTAACTGCCATCATCAAGGCTGCTATGTCACACAAAGGGTTTGCCTTAATCGATGTGATTAGCCCTTGTGTTACATTCAATAATAACGATGAATCCCTGAGATCATATGGATATGTAAAGGGCAATCAATCTGAACTACATTCAGTAGGATATATCCCTCACTTCTCTCCAGTAGAACAAGTAGAAGTTCCTGCGGGGTCTTACAGAGATATCACCCTTCATGATGGCTCTACAATGCGATTAGAGACAATTTCTGAGGAACATGACATAGGTGACGCTATGGCGGCATTAGCAGCTATCCACGAAGCGGATGCTGAAAGAAAGCACGTCATGGGACTATTGTATTTCGATGGGGAGAAGCCAGCATTAGAGGATGAACTAAATCTTCATGAAACCCCTCTAGTTGAGATGCAAGAAGACATACTGCGTCCAAGTAAAGATGCTTTAGAAAGCGTGATTTCAAGTCTACGTGGATAATTCTTTTCACCGTTTATTTGAAGAATGAGTGCTCGGTCGGGCTGTTGCTAGTCTCTTAGTGTAGCGGTCCATCATGGTGGGTTCTGGTCCCGCCGACCTCGGTTCGAATCCGGGAGAGACTACTTCTAAATCCAAACGTCATTATCTGCGGTTAATTTGCTGTCAGATTCACCTGTGTTAACAACACCTTTCGGCTCTACAAGTAGAACTTTACACTCCTCATCTGCAAACGGTTTGTGTTGTACTCCTTTAGGAACAACATACATTTCCCCTTCATTGAGATTTATGGTCTCCTCATCAAATTCTATTTTCATCGACCCTTCAATCACGATGAATACTTCGTCGGTATCCGAATGATTATGCCAAACAAATTCGCCCTGGATTTTTACCAACTTGAATTGGTAATCATTCATTTCAGCTATTACTTTTGGAGTCCAATGCTCACTAAATTTTCCTAACTTTTCTTGGAAATTTATCTTGGTCATCTAATCATCCTCAATCTTCTGTGGTGGGATCCCAGCCAGAGATATATCCACATTCCATTGCCTTGATTGCATCCATTTCTCCTGATATATCAACATCAAGAGAGGCAAGGTTTTCTCTAATCCTGTCTGGATTACTTGACTTTGGAATTGTTATGCATCCACTGTCATAACAGAATTTAATCGCTACCTGCGCGGGCGTGCAGCCAATTCTTTCTGCGATTGCTGCTAGTTCCGGGTCGTCTACTTTGTGACCTCTAGCAAGTGGAGAATATGCCATTACTTTAGCACCGACATCTGCAGTAGCTGCCATCAAATTTGGTCTTTGCAACCAAGGGTTGAATTCAACTTGATTGACTGAAGGAAGATAAGTTGCATATTCTTTCATTGCTTCGAGATGTGCGATTCCATAATTTGACACACCAATCGATTTGACCCATCCTTGTTCCAAACAGTATTCCATTCCTTTCCACACAGGTATCCTGTGTTCAGGATTTTCTGGTGGTGCGTGAACAAGGTAAAGATCGATATAATCAGTGTCTAGAAGTTCGAGCGACTTCTTGCAATGCTCAATTGTGTCTTCATACCCTGTTGCGTGTGTTCTTCGGAGTTTTGTTGTAATGAATACCGATTCCCGGTCTACCCCTGCTTCTTTGAGTGCTTGGCCAACTTCTTGCTCGTTATTGTAAGCCCTTGCCGTATCAATGTGAGTATAACCGCATTCTAGAGCCGTTAAAACTGAATTTTTACATTCTCCCCCTTCAGACATTAGGAATACTCCTAGTCCAAATTGAGGGACTTCGTGAACGTATGCTTCTCCTTCTGATGTATTGTGACTAATACGCATACATCTCGCAATAGTTCACACTTGATGAATCCACCGTCGGTAAAATTCACTCTTTAGACCAGGTTTTGCGCATGGCAAGGCCTGCAGATTCGCCAGCTTCCATCGCTTCCATGTTATGTTCAACCATCATATGTTTAACCAATTCATGTTGAACAATTGATTTGTTGCAGACCAAACATTCTACTGTTCTAGGTGGTCTGTGACCTGCAAAATATGCACGACCATCCCTTGTAGAAAGCATTCTACCAGTCTTGAATAATACTGAAATTCCCATCAATCCAAATAGAAGCAAACAACATCCCAATGCAAAAGACATAGCGCTAGTGGATGGTTTCTGTTCCAATTTTATGTCTTGGTACATCCTACCATCCGGTGATTGCTCCTTCGCTCCTAAATCAATCGTGTGCGGGAAATCTTCTCCCAAAATCGATAGTAAGACAACAGTATTGTTTTCCTCAGAGTTCACTTCTAGAATTATAGTGTAGACCCCATTAATATCAGTCATTGCGGAGATTCCTTTGTATTGCGAGCAATAATACTGGTCGTTAGTGCAATCAATAGCGATGTCTCGGGCACCGACTGGGGAGTTGTCAGAATATGTTACCTGACCGGTTATGATGTAGGATTCAGCGCTGACGCTAGTTGAAAATAATGCTAACAATAGCAGAACTAGAATCCTCTTCATGTGCGCTAACGATACTGATTGACTTTTAGATACTTGATTAATTCCATGAAAATTCATTCTTTGTCAACCTAAGTTTTG